>Ga0265780_10005740_pt1 | contig 15618 bp, 19 predicted proteins | sample P1T30metagenome_FD_192432 | JGI IMG/M metagenome (GOLD analysis project Ga0265780, IMG submission 192432) | Plant litter microbial communities from East Loma Ridge, Irvine, California - P1 T30 | ecosystem: Environmental > Terrestrial > Plant litter > Unclassified | place: USA: California... | reverse complement strand
AGACATGAAGAAGCGCGTGATATCCGTCCGATCAGCATCAGAGTCAGATATAAGTCCTGTCCACGGATGTGCATTACCGCACTACTTCCCGGGACATGTTTCTCACCGGACATCCACTCCCCATGCAGCCCACCCCATCCCATCCCTTCTCCTCCCCTCCCCCTACAAACTTGCCTTCCCCCTACTCTCAAACGGCAGTATCAACACCAGCACCCCAGCAGCCACAAACAACGCCCCACTAACATACACAGGCGCGCTCGTCTCCAGACTCGCAAACATAGCCACAATAGGCGCCATGATGCCAAAGACGCGATTCGCGCTGGCCGTGATGGCGTTGCCCGTGCCGCGGTCTTTTGTCGGGAAAATTTCGGGCGTGTAGGCGTAGAGCACGGCGTACATGATGTTTGACATGAAGTTGTAGGCGCAGTTCCAGCCGAGGAGGGCGGGGGAGGATAGGGCTGTTGTGGAGCTGGTGGGGGTTAGATGGATGAGTAAGTGTGTATAGGGGATGGGATGGAGAGTATGGGAGGGATTTACTTACCAGAATAGAAATACGCCTGTGAGAACGGTGGAGAGGGCTAATGTGCCTTTGCGTCCCATGCGTGGTGTCTCCACGAGGATGCCGCCGATGATGCAGCCTGGGACGCCGAGAGAGGCGATGATGAGGGTGTTGCGGTAAGTGATGTAGGTAGACGTGTCGCCAAATGAGGCGCCGCGGAGTTGTTGGATGTACGGAAGAAAGGCGTTGTACAGCGGAAAGCTATACAGTGATGAATCAATCAGCACATAACCTCTCCATATGATCACAAAAGGTCAAAAACTTACCCAAGTCCAATAAACGCCCACACAACCGTAATAACACTCGTCGAAAACGCAAGTTTCTTCGTCGCAAAGAGTGCTTTAATATGGCTCGCATCCACCTTTTGCAAGTTGCGCTTCACGGCCGCAGTAGCGGTCGATTGGACTTGCGCGGGTGTTCCGGGTACGGCAAGGGACTCGCAGGCTTGGAGGTCCTCGATGGTAAGGGGTGATGTTTTGCCGTTGCGGCGGGCGACTTCGTGGACTACGCGGACGGCGTCTGCGTCGCGGCCTTTGCCCATCCTAAATCACCGTTATTGGGAAGTGCTCTAGATTGTTGGGTGCAATGATGTGTGGCTTACAGGAACTTGGGCGACTCGAAGATTGTGAAAGCAGCGAAGCGAATAGCGAACATTATCAGTGCGGTCCCGCCCATTGCGATGAGAAAGTATCTCCATCCCATGTTCTTCGAGCGTGTGCAGTTCGTGTCAGTCACGGAGCAGGACAGATTGCCTAGGAGGGGCCAGGCTACGAGTGTAGCGTAGACCTGGGCGAGGGCCCAGTCGATGCTGAGGATAGTTAGGAGGTATTGATGGGTTCCGGGTAGGAATTCGAGGAAGATTGCGGAGTCTATGAGAGTGGGTTAGTGAAGGGCTTTTGGGAATCGTGTTTGTACCTACCGACGGGAAGATTGCCTCCAACACCGATGGACCATAGAGCAGCGAAGACGCCGATGGCTGCGAAGTTTGGACTGCTAGCTGCGATCATGCCGAAGACAGCGGTGATGCCGATGGTGAGATTGAACGCCCATCGTCGACCGAAGATATCGCAGCCGAATCCCCAGAAGACGGCGCCGAAGAGTAGACCGATGTTTTGGGCGAGTGTAAGGAACTACTCAAGTTATTAGTCCCCCATTCCAAGCATGATACTGGACCTGTTGACGACATACAGGAGCACGCGTAGGACGAAACTCATTCCTAACCGCCGGTAGTATCAAAGACGTGACAATAGGCCACAAGTTATCCATCGCCCAACCGAATCCAATAACAATAAACAACTGTCAAACAGTCAGCATTCGTTTCTCGCCGTACTTCAAACCAGCAGTCGAACATACCTGCCACTGATACCTGCCCATCCCAATATCCTGAATCGCCTTATTGAGTACCCTGCCAAACGACCATACTCAGCCCATGTCGACAAGCGTTTCACGTAGTAAAAGCTTACCTCGCCTTGGCTTCATACACAGGATCAAGCGACCCTTCCTCGAGAACACCAACGGGCGCGTCCTGGATCGCAGGCCCATCTTGGTTCGCGCCATACTTGCTGTTCTCCGACATTTGTTTTGATTCTGCCATTTTTGCGCACTCGGCTCGTCTGTGCCAAACAATACAAAAACAGAGTTAGAACGAGTTACCGTATACCAAGAAGTACGTGCAATGACACGAGCGTTAGCGAGATACTTGTATTTAATTGTAAGTGGAGATGGAAAAGCGGCCGCTAATCTGAAAATCAAATCCGGGGTACACGGGCGTTAAATCTGTAAACACAGGCTAGGTCTGTGTGGATGCGAAGCGTAAACGTATCACGCTATCGGAAGGCAGGCTCGCGCAATCGCTACCGCGTGGGAGGTTCGATGCAGGAAGACGTCATTAAGAGGCTGGTGAACCGCATTACACAAGGCGACGGGCCCGCTTGGTTGACTGCTCGTGTGCGTCCTAAAGGCTAGTGCTGATTGAAGTGATGTGGAGCGCATTTTCAAAAGTTCGGTGGTGTTGGTAAAGATCTGCACGCCGGTAGTGTTGGTGAACCACTTTTGTGGTAGACATGGCTTGCCACGCCTTGTGTATGTCGTTCTATACTGCCTTGCTGTTGACAAAGTTTTTTTCAAGCACTGCTCACGGTACACAATGTTTTGCAACAACAAGTCCAAGCATACACACCTCACCAAAAAGTGGTCATCGGATCAAAGTAATGTTCATGTTCATCTCATACATATTTATGCCGCTAAGCTTGTTATACACGACGCCAAAATGAGTATCATAAAGCCTCTAGGATCCACGCACAAGCTTCTGGCTCACTTCCAGAGCTTGCTCAAGCTCGTCGCCTTGTCGTCGTGTTTGTTCAAGACCTTTGCAGTTGCAAGGTCGAAGTCTTCCTGGGTGACGTGTACTCTTCGCTCTCGCAGCGCGAACATACCAGACTCTGTGCACACACCCTTCAGCTCAGCACCTGAGCAACCGTTCATCTTCTCCGCGATCTTGGTAAGATTGATGCCACGCGTCAGGTTCATGCTCCTCGAGTGGATGCGCAGAATGTCGGCACGCGCCTCAACGGTTGGCGGAGGGAACTCAATCTTTCGGTCGATACGACCGGGTCGTAGCAGCGCAGGATCGAGAATGTCCAGACGATTGGTCGCCATGATGATCTTGATGTTCTTCGTGGGCTCAAAGCCGTCCAGCTGGTTCAGCAACTCCAACATGGTTCGCTGTACCTCAGAGTCTCCACCAGAGCTGCCCTCCACTCGACTTGAGCCTATGCTGTCGATCTCGTCCATGAAGATGATGCTAGGGGCGTGCTCTCGTGCCATGATGAACAGCTCGCGGACCATGCGACTGCCCTCACCGATGTACTTCTGCACCAGCTCGCTGCCAGACACTCGGATGAATTTGCAGTCGGCGTGATGTGCGACTGCACGCGCAAGCAGAGTCTTTCCTGTTCCGGGCGGACCGTAGAGCAGGACACCCTTGGGTTGTGCTATGCCGAGCGACTCGAAGAGCTCCGGGTGCTGCAGTCCGAGCTCGATGACCTCCTTGATCTCCTTGATCTGCTGGTCCAGACCACCGATCATGTCGTAGGTGCTGTCCGGCACCTTCTCGACCATCATGAGCGATACAAGCGGGTCGACGGACGATGGGAGCAGCTTCTCGAGCTTGTAGGAGTCGCTGAGCAGCGTGACGCGCTTGCCGGGGGTGAGTTTGCTGATGTCTACGCTGTCCGAGATGTCGACGACTGTAACAATTAGCCGTGCCTCTTGATACACAACGGTAGTAAGACTTACCATATTTGCCCTCAGGATGTACCTTGACCAGTACCTTCTTCGTGCCCATGACCTTGACCACCTCACCAACGTACGACCCCGGTTGCTGCAGCAGGCCCAGCTCTTCGCGCAGTAAGCGCACCCGCGAGTTGTAGTCGTTCCGCTGGGCTTCGAGTCGTCGCAGCTTCGCCTGGCCTTGTATGATCTCGAGCTTCATCGCCTCGATCTTGTTGTGGAAGAAGGTGTCGAGCGCCATGGCTGTGGCGGGCGCCGTACGGCGGCTGTGTTTGGAGTGGCGGGAGCTTGCGGGAATGGAGGGGTTCGGGTGGTGGAAGAGACGGCGGGCAGTTGGAGTTGAGGTTGGGTGGACGGCGGCGAGTAGTGAGTGTTGTCGTGTTGCCGTGTTGATGATGGCTGGAAGCTTCCGAGAGCTGGCGGCGGAACGTTGATCCCGCCGGCCACTAGTGCGCAGGTAGAGCCCCACCGGGCGTTGCTTCCCTGTCCATCACCCGTCACAGTGTAAACATTTCGCGCTCAGCATCCCTTGGCTGTTGGATAATGTAAAGACGCAGTGAATGTTTCCTTCTATGCAGACGCGAGACGGACCAAATAACATGTCGAGAGTAAAAGCAATCGATCGTGACGTGCTCTTATCTCGAGTGAGACAGGACGTGCGATATCTAGCTCCGAAAAGGTGCAGCACCTGGAGCTGATCCTGGCCATGTTAATGGTCATCTGCTTCCATGCTCTGCACACCATTGCCCACCACCAAGACTTGTAATGCATGCCGGGCCCTTTCACGCTGTGATCACACAGCAGCCGACTGTCCGTACGAAGGCGCTCGCATCTGCCGTGTTCCCCTCAAGGACACAGTGAAGGCGAACCCCAAGATACATACATAGCTTCTTGCACCACGTGCACCTCTCACCACAGCAGCCGCCATGGGGGAAGGCGAGGGCGATGGCGATCGCACGCCTACGCGGGGCAGGAGCAACCCACAGTCGGAAACGTCGCGGCGAGGCAGCGCTCAGGGTGCATCGACGTCTGCCACAGGGTCATCAACACCAGCACCAGCAGACATGGCGCGTCGGCGGTCGCAGGCCGCGATACCGCCCACAAGCTACGGTACGTCGGACACGCGACGGCTGCGCAGAAGACTCTCGAGACTAACGGCAGCACAGGCTCAATCACCGCGGGCCTCGAGCGCCGCCAGACACAGCAGAGCGTCCACGCGCCCGATCAGTCCACCTCCACGTCCACTTCCAAGCCGAAGAAGCCCCCCATGAGCCGCCGCACTACCTCGTCCAAGTTCCCCCGCAAGGGCGACAACTTCAGCGTCGACGACGCCGAGGAGGAGATCCGCGTCGAGAAGGAGCTCCAGGACCGCCAGCAGCGAGAACAGCAGCAGCGAGAACGGCAACACCCTCTACGCCGCCAGTCATCCACCATCCGGCGCAGGCCGGGCGGACAGCAGGCCCCGCCACTGGCCACCATCCAGTCGACCGACGATGAGTCGGCCGAGCACGACCAGCAGGCTAAGACGCCCGTGGAGCCTGTGGAACAGCCGAGCTCCTCCAGCGACGACACGATCCGCGTGGAGGATGACGACAGCGGCATTGGCGCAGAGCAAGAGCAAGACGAAGACGAGAACGACGACGACGACGACGACGATGGCGACCTCAGCGACGCCGAGAGCTTCACGCTGCGGGACCGTCAGGACGCCATCAACGTGACGCACCCCTTTGGCATACGCATATGGAAGCCCGCGCTGTACAAGAAGGGCCGCTCCGTGCAAACCAAGGCAGATGCCGACATCCACTCGTCGCCCGGCTCGTCCGTCAGCAAGTGGCTCATCGTCTTCAACCTGGCCTGGACCCTCTTCTTCGGCTGGTGGCTGGCTATCTTCGCCCTTGCTGGCGGCCTCCTGTGTGCCCTGTTCGGCTACTTCGACAGCTGCATGGAGTATGCCTGGCTGCTGTTCCACCTTTCTGCATATCTCTTCTACCCCTTCGGCCGCTACGTCAAGCTGCTGCAAGACGAGCAATATGTCGAGGAAGACGAGGGCGAGGGGCGCAGCATCAGCGAGTACGAGCAGTGGCAGAGCGGCGACATTGAAGAGGGCAGACTATTCTTTGGACCCACCACAGGTGGGAACTCGCTCATTGGCCGTCGGCGCAACAGTGTTGACTCTACAGGGGACGAGACCGAGACCACGAGCCTGCTAGGCCGCGAAGGCAGAGCCAACATCAACCACACCGACACCGCTAAGACGAAGAGGCGCCTGTTTGGGCGTGGCAAGTGGACCTTTGGCCGTGTGCTGTTCTACGTCTACTTCTACGGCATCTTCAGTCCTGCTCTGTTCCTCGCCTCTGGGCTCTGCTGGTTCATGGTCTTCACCATACCCATGGGCAAGGTCACATTGCTCCTGTTCGACCATCTTCGACGCCACCCATTGGCGCTGTCCTTCCACTCGGACAATGGCAACGTCCGCCGTCCTGGCGAGTCATCTTCCATACTGCTGTGCACTTACCGCGCCGTAGGCACAAAGTATTGGAAGTACACCATAGACGGTACCAACATATTTCTCATCAACCTTCTTGGACTGGTAGGATTCACCATCTTCGACTATTGGGTCCTCGACGAAGCTCTCGGCCTCAAGTTTTGGGTGACCGACAAGTTCTTGCTCTTTACCCTGGCTCTGCTGTCCATCATCCCGCTTGCATACTTCATTGGCCAGGCAGTGGCATCCATTTCTGCTCAATCTTCCATGGGAGTGGGTGCTACTATCAACGCTTTCTTCTCCACGGTGGTCGAGGTCTTCCTGTATTGCGTTGCTTTGAAGCAGGGCAAAGCGCAGCTTGTGGAAGGTAGCATCATCGGCAGTATCTTTGCTGGTATACTCTTCTTACCCGGCCTTTCCATGTGCTTTGGTGCACTCAAGCGCAAAACTCAGCGCTTCAATGTGCGATCGGCGGGTGTCACGTCGACTATGCTACTCTTTGCAGTCATCGGTGCATTTGGGCCCACACTGTTCTATCAGATCTATGGCAGCGTAAGTCGTTTTTTCCTGCACTCGGACAACCTGCTAACAAATTCCAGCACGAGCTCAGATGTAGCCAATGCGTCCATCACATGATGACGGAAAGGGACTGCCGCAAATGCTTCTTCTCGCAGACACCAACGTTTGATAAATTCTACCAAAGAGCGGTCAAGCCGTATACCTGGTTTGCATCTGCTCTTCTCTTCATCTCGTATATCATAGGACTGTTGTTCACCCTACGGACCCACGCTGCCACCATTTGGACCGAGCCAGACGAGAAGGAGAAGAAGATACTCGACATGACTGCAAGCACCCTGAGCAACAGTGCTCATTTGGAGTTTCCCCACTCTTCTCTTGTCCGGACAGTCACCAGCCATTCTCGCGAGCGAGCGCATATTAGGGATAGCCAGCTCTACAAGCGGATAGTTGGACAAACGCTCCATGAAGTTGGACTAGGCGACAACGAAAGCGTTCATGTAGCGAGCCGACCTGGCTCAAAGGCGGACGACAGCAGTACGCTGCATGTTGTACCTCCGAAAGACGGCGAGGAGCACAATCAGCATCAGTTCCACGTCGATGGGCTTACAGACGACGCCGCTGAATCGCTTGTGCGCCAAATTACCGAGATCGCAGCGACCACGACCGCAATCGCCACTCGGGATGTGACTCGAGCGCCACACAGGGCTGCGCGTATGCTCTCCACGTCAGGCAAACCCCATGCCGAGCGTCCAGCAAACACGCGGACCACGACGGCAGCTCCCCCAGAAGAGCTTGAAACTGCACCGGGTCAAACGTCTGGTGGACACGACGCACCCAACTGGAGTCGCCAGAAGAGTGCTGCGATCCTTCTAACCGCAACTCTAGCGTATGCCATTATTGCCGAGATCCTAGTCAATACCGTGGACGCTGTCTTGACAGGCTCAAATGTCGACGAAAAGTTTCTCGGCATCACGCTCTTCGCTCTAGTGCCCAACACAACCGAATTCCTCAACGCCATCTCCTTCGCTATGAACGGCAACATCGCGCTTTCTATGGAGATTGGATCTGCCTACGCCCTGCAAGTCTGTCTTCTCCAGATTCCAGCTCTGGTGTTCTACAGCGCGGTGCATGCGACATACATTGATCCTACCGAGGTCGCCAATCAGACATTCACCCTCATCTTCCCGCAGTGGGACATGGTTACTGTCATTCTGTGCGTCTTCCTCCTGAGTTACATGTACGGTGAGGGAAAAAGCAACTATTTCAAGGGATCGATCTTGATCCTGTCGTACCTGGTCGTCGTTGCCGGGTTTTATCTTTCTAGCCTTGGCGACGAGATGATGGAAGTTGATCCGCACGACACGTTGGCGCTAGTGGACCGGGTAGAGTACCAGTCGATGAGCTTCAAGACGTCCGGAAGGAACCGGGGAGGCGCAGCATGGTGATTGCGTTTCGGTGGAACAAGGAGGAGTGTGGAGTAATGTGTGGAAGGTGGGTGTAGGATAGTTGAACAACATAGGGAATGGCGTTTTTGCATATCGGCAACTCATAGCGTAGGCGTTTATCTACTGTATACATACATAGTACGTCGCTTTTTGGAATACATCTTGAGGTTGCGGTACTTTCCGCCTCATGGTCGCGTTCATGTTTCGGCGGTATGGCACTAGCGTTTGTGATCCTAGGGCTGCTGACGACGTCGAATGCAAAAGATGTGGGGTGTCCCGACTGATGAAGGGTCAGATGAGGTATTGTTGTCTTCTAGCATGAGTGATGCGGATTTTCATAGTACTGTAAGCTCTCATGCACGAGAGAATACGAAGTGTCTTCGAGAAACGCCTACAAGGGTAGCAAGAGGCAGTAAATAAGTCATTAGATTCAAAGTTGTTCGATTCGGCAAGGCTGACCGTGAAGATCGACCTTTTCGGCCCTTCGCAGATCCGAGACACAGCGACGGTTGCACCATTCACCGCTGTGGGTTGAGCCTGCGTTGGACTATCTCTCCAGTGGGACAACGCGAACTGATGTCTGACTTTGCTTCGTAAAGCTGTGTCTGGTATTTTGGACAGTATGAGGTCAGAATACTACGTGTGTGGGCCAAGTGGTAGGGTAGGATAAGCACAGGTCTTCAAACAAAGAACACACGATCTGTTCAGATCGGGTCGCAACGCATTGTCGCTAAAATCTGGGGTTTCAAATATGGCTAGCTTGGTGGCAGAAACCCAGGTCGAAGCGTGCGATCTTGCATGCATCATCGAAGGCCGGCGTCGCGCGGGACGGCTCTAGATCGCTGCAGCCATGTTACATAAGTCATCTGCGCCCGCAACAGCTGTCATCCTGTTATGTACCGGACGTGCCGCCATGTGTTGAAGACACAGCCTGGTTTCCCCATTTTGCATACCGTGCTTGATTTGTTGTGGTTGAAGCCACCCCCGCTCGAGTCCATGTGTGCTGGTCATCATCGATAAAGCGACGCGCATCGCTGGCCTGATCGCTATTGAAAGTTTTGGAGTCTGATTTTGCTGGGTTACCATTCGAGACGAGACGATACGATGCTGTCGGCGTGTCTGCAGCGCCTGCCATGGCAGTTGGCGTGCCTGCTATTTGCGACGGTCGCGACTGCCACGATTACGCCTTCGAATAAGACGGACACTCCCTACTACATCTCGGGCACGAACGCACTGAGCCACGGCCAGGACAAGATCGCAGACTTGGGACCACTCACCAGGGCAGGCGCGCAACGGACGGTTAGTCACACCACTCGTGTCTTCCCGTGTTACGCAAGCTGATCGCTGGGACAGATCGAAGGCAACGTCTTCCGCACGACATTCGACAACGTCGGAAACCTCTCTTCGGGCGAAATTGCGCTTATCAGTTGTCAACGGGACGACTACAGTGGCTTTGTCGACGCTCAAAAAGTGTTCGAGGCCGCGTACACTCGGGGCAATATATTAGGCGTTATACTGTACAGCACGCAAGATGATTTTTGCGCATACGAGCCGCCGAGCAACAACGGAATGATGCAAGAATTTTCTGTTCTGTCTATGACGAGCAGGGCAAACTCGACCGCTCTAGTGGCCGCTGTCAATGGTTTGCCCAGCGACCAGAGATATGCCGTCAAGGTTCAGGGAACAGAAGGTGGCAACAGCGGTACCGGTACTGGTGGATCATACACTGGCCCTGTTAATCCCCTCGGCCCGTCACCGTCTACCGCAGTAGCGATGATTATTCTCTATAGCATCACGGGAATCATTACTGCGCTGTTCTTGGTCATTATCGTCACGGGCGCTGTGCGGGCGCATCGCCATCCCGACCGATATGGGCCCCGAGACGTCCTAGGCCGACCGAGGCAGAGCAGGGCGAGAGGACTGGGAAGAGCTATCTTGGACACCATCCCGATTGTCAAGTTTGGCGAGAAAGAGCCAGCCAAGCCAACGGATGTCGAGTTAGCGTCCACTGCGGCAGCAAGAAATGGTATTGTAGCCAATGACTCGAGCAGTCGGTCTGAGCAAGTAGAGACGGAGCCGCATGACACAACGCGTTCAACAGATGCGACACAAACTACCACGGAAAAAGCTGTAGTGCCAGCAGCGGTCGAAGAGCACTCAGAGGGCATTGCGCCAGCACAACCTTCCACCGCTGTGGCGGGCGCCAGCTCAGACAGCACATCGCAAGACGACAATCTGGGATGCTCCATCTGCACAGAGGATTTTGAAAAGGGGCAAGATCTTCGTGTCCTACCTTGCGATCACAAGTTCCACCCAGAGTGTGTGGATCCATGGCTGCTCAATGTGTCGGGCACCTGTCCGTTATGGTAAGCATTTTCCACCTCACTCATACAATTCACCGCTAACTCCTCTAGCCGCGTCGATCTCCATCCCGTGAATACCAACGACTCGCAGGAAGGAACAGAAGAACTCCCACCCCCTCTCGATCCCGAGACCGATGAGTCCGTCGGACATCGCCGTGCGTTTCGCGACATCTTGAGCCTGCGCCAAAGACCAAATGCGACGCCTCAGGAACGCATTCACTACCTGCGGCAACTGAGAGACCAGCGAAGAAATCGTAGCGCTGAGGGAGTTGGGGTTGATGCAGGCAGTGAGGACGCGGCTGATCGGCGGAGGAGTAAGAGGATGAGCACGAGGCTGAGCGATGTCTTTACGGGACGGGCGAGGAGGGAACGTAGTCCTACGCAGCAAGGAGAAAGTAGCAGGACGGGGGCTCAAGCCGGAGACGAATCGCCGCCGAACGGGGCGCCGCATCGACTTGCTTGAAGCGTCTTTTCGATGACATGTTATGTTGTATGATCTTGTGTTTCGGTTTGGGTCTTTGAGGTTTCCGAGGGTTATACGGACCCCGGGACATTTACATGGCGCTTGTGGTGTTTGTTGTATGTGTAGATTCGAGACTGATACCCAGCGCCATTTTGGGCGCATGTTATAGGGTTTATGTTGTATAATGGTATGGTTTCTTGTCGGCGGTCGCGTGGCATGTGTCAGATTATATTGTCTATCTGGCTAGTATCTTGTATGGCTTTGCTGGATTGATGGATAAGCTGTGCTTTGACGATGTTGTAATTGAGCTGTGCTGACTACATTGTAGCACCGTACGCGTCAATTCCTGCCACAATCTTGGGCCGAATTACTTCCTAGTTGTAGACTGACGATTGGCGGACAGGGTAGGTAGCGTCAGCTGACTGCTTTCACAGCCGAGTCCAATGTTCAATGTCGGATGGACGGGACCAATCCACAGCTACAGTCAACGTCCGTTGACTAATCAACCATCAAACTTACCCATCCGCCATAAACTACTGGACAAGAAGACGAACATGCACAGCACCTTCGTGTGACCCCGCCTAATGCTCAAACATCAAGAGTGCGGGGTAGTCGTTAGTAACGGGTAGTAGTGCAAGCTCGTTCACGTAGGTATACACCTGAGCACCCCAATATATTCACGTTCACTCACCCCTCGACCCAATCTCACACCAAACAGCACGCCACGAGTTCTGCCCACCATGACCATCCAAATCTACTGTAAGCAAGCAATTCCCAACACCGAACATGAGAATGCGCTGATCTTGCTTCGAAGGCGACCCATGCACGGTCAATTCTCGCAAGGTCCTTGCTGGCATGGAAGAGATTAAGGCGGATTACAAGCAGAACTACATCAATTACTTCACGGGAGAACATAAGAGCGCTGAGTTTGCGAAGATTAATCCGTATTTGACGGTTCCTGCGGCTGTGGATGGGGATCTGACGATTACTGAGTCGGTGAGTACTAGACGCTTGTGTTTGACTTGTTGGGCATCGTGGAGTAGTTTTGGACTTCGGGAGAGAGGCTTCGAACAGCTCAGGATTGCGACACATTTCTGCGAGTCAGATCCTATCATGTGAATGTCCGTTGACTGATCGTCCCACAGAACGCAATCCTCATGTATGCTGCTGAGAAATCTGGCAACGACCAAATGTATCCCATGGACTTGAAGAAACGCGCCGATGTCAATCGCTGGCTGTTGTGGGAGGCGTCATCGTGGTTCCCGATAACATATGTTTACCTGGTGGAGAACGTGGTCAAGCCACTCATGAAGGGCCAGCCGGATCAGAGCATCCTCGACGCCGAAGCCGAAAAGTTCCACAGGGGTGCAGGTGCCATGGAGGCCCAATTGAAGAAGACCAAGTGGATCGCTGGAGATCACGTCACAATCGCAGATATCTCGATTGCGTCATGCATGTAAGTGTGCAATATTCTCATCTCATGCTCCAACAACATATTGATTATCTCTAGGCACGTCCACGCTGCTCAGAAATTGCCTCTCGAGAAATATCCACAGATCCGACGATGGTTGAAGAACGTCGAGCAGCTCGACAGCTGGAAAATGACTCAAGGAGCTGTGGACAAAGCCTTGTTTCCCAACGGTGTACGTACTCCAGCTTCCGTTCGCACCAAGGTCAACTACACCAAAGCTGTTGACCAGGTCACCGGCCTTTATTTCTACGAAGACGAAAAGGCTAAGCACTTGCATGAACCAGGCGATGCCAGCGTAGAGATCACCGTGTCCGACGGGTGGCCCACCGCCAAGGAGTTCACGCTTGACACGAGTGGCTTTTCGGTGCACGAATTCCACGCGAAGCATAGTAATTGGGTGGATGACGATGCCGTGCACTCTTCTTTCTACCCAGAGGTTGTCGAGTTCTTGAAAGCCACTACAGGCGCAAAGCGCGTCCTAGTATTCGACCACACCATCCGCAGCGAAAGGAATGCAAAGAAACCCCTCACCGACGAGAAAAATACTTCCCAGCGTACTCCTGTCATGCTCGTACACTGCGACTACACAGCTGAATCTGGTCCCGTGCGTGTGACACAGCTCCTCGGCGCGGAAGCAGAAGACCTCCTTTCCCGCCGCTTTGCCTTCATCAACGTCTGGAAGCCCCTCAATGTCGTTGAAGAGCGGCCTTTGGCAATGTGCGATGTGCAGTCTTGCCGTGACTCGGACTTCTTTAAGTTGTACTTGAATTACCGTGATCGTGTTGGCGAGAATTATGTCATGAGCCCGTCTCCCGCGCATCGTTGGTGGTACTTTCCACGTATGACGCCTGATCAAGCGATTTTGCTCAAGACGTTCGATAGCGCGACAGATGGGAGAGCAAGGTTTGTGGGGCACACTGCTTTTGAAGATCCGACGAGCAAGAAGGATGCGCCGATGCGAGAGAGCGTGGAAATTCGTACGATATGTTTCTACTAGATAACACCAAGAACTTCCTGGAATGGGCAAAGGGTGGAGAATGCTCATGATCACAACTCGACATGAAATAAATATCATTCCCTGTAACTATGTATGTGGCATGGGAGTGGATAGACAACGGTCGTTATCTCGAGCCCACCACCTGGCGCACAAGCTAATCCTCTTTACAAAGGTGCTCGTATGCAATGAGTCAACGACTTTGGCATTGAGTGCGAACGCAACGGCACTCAATGAGCTGGGCATCCAGGTCCCGGAGCCGGAGGCTGGTCGAAACAACAGACCCAGCAAACAGAATTATCTTCCTTCTTGGCATACTGTAGTACTTTATTAGCTCCGTTCACATGGTTGAGTATTCTACTTACTCCACCATCCTTGCAGACAGGCTCGTATGGGTAGCAGACTGCCTGACAGACGGCTGTGTCCGGTGTGGGTATGGCTACGATAGCCGAGATGATCGCAGATGCGAGGCCGAGGATGGTGAAGCGCATGCTGGCTGAGGGGGAATGGACGGGTATGTCGGGAAACGTTGAGAGCTGTGTCGATAACATGGTGAGAAATCCAGTGCACTTTATACCTTTTGGCGGCTTTATTGCCATCCGAATTTGAATGGCAAAAGGAATCCTACGCTGACATGGCTACTCGGGTTCATTGCATGTCGTATCAACGCAACAATGCATGGAATGATGCGCAGCAAGTCTTGTCGATGGTACGGGATATCTCAATGGTTAGTGGAGAAACTCTTCGTCGCTCAAGGTCCGCCAAGCGCAACAATGCTATTTATACGGTTGTTGATGCTGTACTTCCTATCTCGGCCACAAATACGGATTAAGGATGGCTCACTTCGTGTCAGCTTCCTCAATAGAATGTTATGATCCTCGAATCTCTTGTGACTATCGCTCGAAAAGGGCACAAAGCTGGAGAAACCTTTACGCAAAACGACGTTTCTCTAGTCCCCGTAGAAACGTACCTAGCGATCGAATGGCCAGGTATTAACGCAACGACACACGCGGATATATCATTGTGTTATGTGTATCCACCATGAATCTATGGATTGCTTCGTGAAACCGGCAAGAATGCAACGATGTTGCAATCAGGTATATATCACTCTAGCTTAGGGGCGAAAAAGGTGATATCCGTGCCTCTTGAGTATAGAGGAGTCAACCATGAGCATTCGAGCTATTGCGCCATTTGTCGGCCGTGGGGTCTCCCGCACGGGCCGGTACTGTTTGCCCCAGGTTCCACCGCATGTTTGCTCTCACGCACTTCCCCATTAGGACTAGTGTGTGCTCCCTTCAGTACATAGGCCTCTCTCTCCCGTAGCCTAATACGACATGATTCTCCCCAACCTTGACGCTTGACAGGTTTTGAGCCCTTACCCGCTTCTGTAGTCGCTTACGATAATTCACACACGATATTTTGACCGACTCGCGCAAACTCATCAATCATCGCCCTCCCTCGCGAGAAGCTCAGTGACGTCGCAATCGCGCGCCACCACAGCAATCGCTCCACTGTCAGCTGTAGCTCATCGATCGCTTGGACGACGACGAGCTCCGCAAAGCACAACCGCCTAATCGAATCCGGAGCGCTCCACAACGCCCGCTACGATAGCAACAAACATGGCATCGTCCACTGGCATCACTGCCCGCTTGGCCACCGACGGTAAAAACTGGAAAGACTGGGTTAAGCAGCTGGTCAACTGCGCCGCTGCAGATGGCGCTGTCGACGTACTGGACGGCGCAGCGCGCCCGGATTTCGACCCTACGCTGGATAAGTACCGCATTACAGCCCTGCAGCGCACAGCAGCACACCCAGCAGGCACGTCCGAAACTATTATTCAAGCCGACCTCGACCGAGTCGGCAAGTTTAACAAGACTATCGCGCCCTTTAACAGCGAAGCCCGACAGCTACTCAAGGAGGACAAGCTCGCCCTCGACCAGTGGGTCGCGCGCGACGCCCGCCTCCAAAACACCATACTCTCCTCCATCGCCAACACGCTCGCGTCGCAGGTGCGCACTTGCCCTACCG
>Ga0265780_10005739_pt1 | contig 15619 bp, 10 predicted proteins | sample P1T30metagenome_FD_192432 | JGI IMG/M metagenome (GOLD analysis project Ga0265780, IMG submission 192432) | Plant litter microbial communities from East Loma Ridge, Irvine, California - P1 T30 | ecosystem: Environmental > Terrestrial > Plant litter > Unclassified | place: USA: California... | reverse complement strand
TTCAGGACGGACATCGCATACGTGGCAGCCAAAAGCACCAGTGTCATCCGCATCCAGGACCATGCCCGGCGCCACATGGCCCGCTGCAGCAGGGCCAGCGGAATCAGCCATGCCAGGCATGCGACGAAGTACAGGGAGCGGAAGGCGGCGGCATAGCCGTGACCAAATACCGGCAAGCCAAGAATCGCCATACAAAGGCAGACCGGCAATGCTGCCGCCAAAGGGACGAGTAACGGCGTTTCGACTTTCACACAAGATTCCAAAAACTGTATTTATACGATTCTAGCGTCAGCTCGCACACTCGACATAGGATCGGACGAAGATCGAGACGACTATGCGGGTATTGAGATGTACATCGCCTACTTTATGCAAAGACCGAAAAGCGGTCGAGCGTAATGCGCCGATCCGTGCACGCGCTGCGGCGAAACGGTGATCTGGCACAGGTTGTCCCGTCACCATCTGCGCGCGCCGCTGGCCGCCCTGCTCGACCGCAAGACCTGGCGCGGTGTGCCCTGCCGTACACAGAATTTGCAGACCGAACGTGCGGACCAAATTGGCTATGGCTTCTGGTTGTAAATACAAAATATTATTTGCAACCCGTCACAATTTGCCATACTATTTAAATGAGAATAGGTCTCATTATCATTCATGCCGCGAGTTTTTATCGCAACAAGCAACTTCATCGGTCCACATGTCGTCCACACACACGCTAGCTTTCATTGCCCTCCTCAGTCCTGCCGTTACCGCCATCGCACAAACCTCCAGCCCGGCGGTCGTCGAAATCCGCGGCGCCACCGACTACATCAGCGAATCGGGCCAGGCCTCGACGGCAACCCGTACCGACCAGTCACTGATGGAGGTGGCACAATCGGTGCAGGTGATCGGCCCGACCATGCTGGACGACCTGCAGGTGCGCAATCTCGACGAGGCGCTGTCACTGGTCAGCGGCATCGCCCAGGCGCCCACCCGCGCCGGTACCTACGATGCGTTCTCGCGGCGCGGGTTCACCGGGAACGCGTCGGGCGGCCTGCTGCGCAACGGCGTGCGCTCGCTCCAGGCGCGCAATTTCAGCGCCACCACCGAGCGCATCGAGGTGCTCAAGGGCCCGGCGTCGACGCTATATGGAATCCAGGAGCCGGGTGGCGTCATCAACGTCGTCAGCAAGCTGCCGCTGGCGCGCTCGCGCACCGAGTTGCAGCTCGACAGCGATGAAGCCGGCGGCTATGGCGCCAGCGTCGACCACACCGGCCCCATCGCCGGGACCAACTGGTCATATCGCCTGGTCGCATCGACCGAGGATCGCGACGACTGGCGCAACTTCGGCAAGACCCGGCGCGACCTGGTGGCGCCATCGCTGGCCTGGCGCCGCGGCGGCACCGAGCTGGTGCTGAGCTACGAACACACCGGCTACGATGTCCCGTTCGACGACGGCGCGCTGTTCGGCGCCGCCGGCGCTGCGCTGGACATCCCGCGCGAACGGCGCCTGAGCGAATCGTTTTCGCGGATGGACGGCAATGCGGACTTCGTCAATGCACGCCTGCAGCATGCGCTCGACAGCCGCTGGACGGCGCGGGTCAACTACGCCTTCAACCGCCATCGCTACGACGACTGGCGGGTCCGTCCGAGTCGCCTGGACGAGGCGAGCGGATTGCTGCGGCGCCGGGTTGACGGGCGCCAGGATGTCGACGACAGCAGCAACTACCTGGTCGCGGACCTGGTCGGCAGGTTCAGCACCGGCGCCATCGGCCACGAGGTCCTGGTGGGCATCGACCACGAACGCACGCTGGGCCGCACTGGCGGCGAGCTGGCGCGCGTGACGCATGACGGCTTCAATATCTTCGAACCCGTGTACGGCCAGGTGCCAGTGCCGACCGAGTATGACGACGACACGCGCAACGCACGTTCGCTGCTGCGCACCACCTCGCTGTTCGCCCAGGACAGCATGTCGCTCGGCGAACGCTGGATCCTGTCTGGGTCGGTACGCTACCAGCGCTACCGCCAGGTGGAGGGCGCGGGGCTGTCCTACGTCGAAACGCAGAATCTTTCTGGCTCAGAAGTACTGCCGCGCGTCGGCGCGCTCTATAAACTTTCGCCGCGGGTGTCGCTGTATGCGAACTACGCCACCTCCTTCGTCCCCAACACCGCCAGCAGCCCGACCCAGGGAGCCTTCGCCCCGACCGAAGGGCGTTCGATCGAAGTCGGCAGCAAGTTCAAGCTTGACGGCCGGATCGCGGGAACCTTCTCGCTATTCGACATCGAGAAGGACAATATCGTCGTCAACCTCGACGACGACACGGCCCAGGCCATCGGCAAGGCACGCTCGCGCGGCGCCGAACTGGACGTCACTAGCCAGGTCAGCGACGCACTGCGACTGATCGGCGCGCTGACCTATACCGCGACTGAAGTGCTGGAGGATACCGGCGGGCTGGTCGGCAACTGGCTTCCGAATGCGCCGCGCCGCGCCGCGTCGATTGCCGCCAACTACACGCCTGGCTGGCGCCTTGGCGGCCTGGCGTGGCATGCGAATGCCGCCGTCCGCCACATGGGCGAACGCCAGGGCGACGCGGCCAACTCGGTCACCCTCCCCGCCTATACCGTGACCGACCTGGGAATCGGCACGCAGTTCGCATGGAATGGCATGGGGCTCAAGCTCGACCTGTTGATGCGCAATGCCTTCGATCGTGCTTACTACCCGTCTGCCGATGGAAGTTTGCGTGTGCTGGTCGGTACGCCGCGGCAACTCGGTGTGCGCTTGCGCAGCACTTTCTGATAGCGGCCAGGAAGCCGCATCATGATGCTGCGTCGTGTGACGCAGCGCTCGCCCTACTGGCCAACACAAATGATCTTGGTTTCGTATTCCTGCGCGTTGTCTTTTTTCTTGGCAGCCCAGTCGATGACTTCCTGCGCGTCGGCGACCGTCATGATGGTGGCTTTCTCCTTGTTCTTGATGAAGGAGACGCCTTCGAACTTGCCCTCCTTGCTGCGCATTACCTTGGCGAATACGGGTGGCTTGTCTGCGTCGGCGCGCTTGTTTTGCTGGACGAGGTAACGCTGGTCGATGGTTTCCATGCGAGTCCTTTTTTACGTAGTGGATCAATGCCGCATTTTACGGCGTCTGACCGGTACGCGGCAAAGGATCAGCACCGTATCGACTTGCGCCGTCGGCGCCGGTCCAGGCTGTCAGGTCCGGCCATGATATGGGCGAATCTGGTGTGATATTCATGGGCGTCGGATCCTGAAGCGTACCTCCCTGCCCTCCGCTGAATATATCCACAACTGTGGATTGAATGCGATAAAGCCCTGGTCTTGAATGGCGTCGATGCCGGCCATCGCAGCACGCATGCCCGGTACCAGGAGCGAATAGTTCGCACCAAACACGGCATTCGCCATATTTATGGTAATCATATTTGAAATGAGCCCATCCTTAACCAGTTGGGTCTCGATGCCGTCGATAACACCGCTCAGCGCCGCTACCGCCGCCAAGCGTGACCGGCGGCTCTCGGGCATCGCCGTCACGTTAAAATTATCGAACTTCTCCGCAGGGTCATCATGCCGGCGGTCCGAAGCAGGCCCCTCGACCAGATTCCAGCCACGCCAGGTGACGCGGTCGAACAAGGTCGTCAATACATCACTGCCGGGCGACGTGTCGGAGGAAAAGCTGTTCGCCCAATAACTCGCGTTTGGCCTCGGGATGCCGTACATGTTGACCATCATGTCAACCTGAGGGTTGCGGTCCCCTGTACTCTTGGAATACGCATTGGCGAAGTTCCAGAATAACTTGAGCTTTTCAAACGAAATATTGTGATGTAAAGCGAAATTGCTGAATCTGCTTTCCTCAGGCCTTGGGCCAGTCGCCGGATAGATCCGTTTGAACGGCATTGGTCTGCATGGAACATAAAGGACCGTGTAGCGCGCGTCGATCTTGAGCGGATTTGGGTCGCGCCTCAAGTGTTCCTTGGCCCGTAGTCCTTCTTGCTGGGCTTCTATTGAGAGCTTCTGATTGTCGTAGGTGTAGGCAAGCTGGCGTTGCATGTCATAACTGCCATATTTACCGAAGAGATAGAGGTACTGACGCAAATTATCCTTGGCCTGCTCCTGTCCTACATTTGCCGGATCCAGATCGAACTTGACCACCTCTGCGCCAAAGGTGAAGGTTTTCATTTTTGTGCCGCTTGCACTCTTGGCCACCAGGCTTTCACCCGCCTTGTTGTAGACCTGGCAGAGCATGACGGCGTCGCCCTCCGTCTTCAGCTTTGCCCATTCCTCGGGCATCTCCCCGCGCTGGTTGTCACTGGAAAAAAAACCGGTTCTTTGCAACATGCTCCCATCCTTTTCAGCAGACGAGCCCCGTGATGGCAGGACTGCGTAATTCCATGGCTAAGACATGACCTTTGTCCAGGCAGACCATTGAAGGTCGGTACGACATCGCGTCGCCAGACACGCGCCGGCTGCCAACCCATGCTTGTATTCGCTACGCTATGACATACGTGGGACGCAGGTAAACGGATGCGGAGTGGATGAGTTAGCAGTCCATGCGGTCAACACACGAGCTCACCGATGAAGCTGGGGGCGGTTATTGCGATACCGCTACAGGCAGCAAATTTATTGACGGTTCCGCCTGCGCGTTCGGTCACCATATTGCGGGCCGTTTGGTCACAGGTCGAACGCGTGGGCGGGAATCTGAACCCGCAGATCGTGCAATACCGAACAGCATCGCCGCCTGTGCGTTCATTCAATCTACGCTATCCTTGCCTGTTTGACAGTCTGGAAACACAGCACGATGCGCACTCTTCTCGACCGCCTGGCCGGCGCCACCACATCCCCGCAAGACAAGGTCGCACCCTCGGGCCGCAAGCAACAACGCACGGAGCGCGCCTGATGTTCCATCTGATGTTCAGCCTGCCCTGCCTGTTTGTACTCATACGCTGGCTATGGCCGCTGCCCTTATCCGGGCGCACCAAGCTCGCTGGCGCCGTTGTGCTGGTGCTGGCGTCCCAATATCACCTGTGGTCCCGTCTTTCTTCGGGCAGTGTGTTTTCGCCCGAATTTCCAAAGTCCCTGGTCGTCCTGTTCAACTGGGCGTTTGGCGCCATCTTGCTGCTGGCCGTGTTCCAGCTGCTGCTCGATGCCGGCACCGCCGTCGTCGCACTGGTGCGGCGCCGGCGCGTACCGATCGCCACAAGCCTGCGGGTTGGAATCGGCATCGCAGCCATGCTGCTCGCCGCTCTCGGCGTCATGCAGGCCATCAAGTCGCCGCCGCTGAAGGACGTGCAAATCGAAGTACGGAACCTGCCGCGCGAGTTTGACGGCTACCGGGTACTGCACCTGGCCGACCTGCACATCAGCCGCCTGTTCGATGCGCCATGGACGCGCAAGGTCGTCGACGATGCCAACGCACTTGGCGCCGACCTGATCGTCATCACCGGCGACCTCATCGACGGCAATATCGCGCAGCGCGAAGCCGACGTGGCCGCGCTGCGTGACTTGCGCGCATCCGACGGGGTCTGGGTCATCCCCGGCAACCACGAATACTTTTTCGGCCACCGGGAATGGATGGCCTATTTTGCAGGGCTCAACATGACGCCGCTGGACAATAGCCATGCCATCATCAAGCGGGGTGGCGGGCAGTTGGTGCTTGCCGGTGTGAATGACGTGACCGCAGCGCAGACTGGCGCCGCGCCGCCCGACCTCGATGCGGCGCTACGCGGCGCGCCGAGTGGCGTACCGGTCATCCTGCTCGATCACCAGCCCAGGAATGCGCGCTTTTCAGCCAGCCGTAACGTCGCGCTGCAATTATCCGGCCACACGCATGGCGGCATGATCGTCGGGCTCGATCGCGTGGTGGCGCGGGCCAATAACGGCTTTGTGTCGGGCCGCTACGATGTCGACGGCATGACGCTGTACCTGAGCAATGGCACGGCACTGTGGCCGGGCTTCGCACTTCGGCTTGGGGTGCCAGCCGAGCTGACCCGCATCACGCTGCGGCCTCAAGCACCCTGAGCGCGCGCCTGCGCCGGCAAGTCGTTTCGTCGATGGCGGCGTCCTCGATCAGGGCGTTAAAGCCGGCGTCAGTCGCGCAATACGCTCCAAGTTTGTTTCTCATAGCGCAATCGGTTGGTAACTAGTGCTCCGGCGTACATAACAGCACTGTGAAGCGTGCGCCAGGGTGCAAATTCTCGACATCGATCGTCCAGCCATGCGCAGTAGCGATTTCACGACAGATTGACAGACCCAGCCCTGCGCCAAGGTCACGCCGGTGCTGCCCTCGCCAAAACCGGTCGAAGATTCGCGAAACATCCGATGCCTCGACACCGGGTCCCTGGTCTTCCACCGACACGCCCTCGCGTCCACAGCGAATACGCACCACGGTTCCCGGCGGCGCGTGATGAATGGCGTTCTCGACCAGGTTACGCAGCAGGATGAACACGCTTCCTCCGTCGCCAAGCACTACCTGGTCATCGCAGTCGTGCTCCAACCTGACGCCCACGCTGATGGCCAGGCGCTCAAGATGCCTCACCACGTTCCTGACGATCGGGCCGAGCGCCAGCGACACGAAGCGGTAGTTATGGGTTTCACTCACTTCGGCAAGGTGCAGTAGTTGATGGACCTGGCGCCCCATATGATCGAGGTCCCGCAGCAGCGCCGTCCGGTCCTCGCCTCCTCCCAGTTCCACCTCGCCACGCATCAGCGCAATCGGCGTCTTCAATTCATGCGCCGCGGCAGCCAGGAATTCGCGCTGGATCGTGAACCCTTGTTCGAGGCGCTGCAAGGTCAGGTTGAACGACGCGATCAGCGGCGTCAGTTCGGTTGGCAAGCCAGACGTCGACAAACGCTCGCCCAGATTGTGGGTGCCAATGCCAGCCGCTGCCTGCGCCACTTTCTCCAATGGCCTGAGCACTGTCCGCTTGAGCGTCACGATGACCACGATGCTGAACACCGCCATCGGCAAGGCAATGATGATCACGAGGATCGGCAGGGAGCGATCGCGGCGCACATTGAGCATCGCCTGGTGGATACGGTCACTACGCATCACCTGCACATAAAGGACTTGATCCACGCCGCCAATACGCTTGGTGATGACGTGCTGCCTGAAATTGTCGCGGTGCAGGTCAAAGCGGATTCGCGCAGGATCGAATGCTTTCCCGTCGATCGTGTACGGCCTGCTCGCGCCATCCGAGCTGGCCAGCACCTTGCCCCCTGCATCGACAACCCGAAAGCCGCCATCGTCCGGAAGTCGTGCGTACATCAGCCTGACCAGGTCCGGGAGCGCGAAGTTGCTGACACGACCGCCGGCATCGAACCTGATCAAGGAGGTGATTTCATCAGCCCCGCGGTCAAGCTCCCTGGCAATCAGCGGCTCCGGGCGTTGGAGCATGAACTGCACCACCAGCAGCACCAGGACGATGACCGTCGCAACAAGCGCAATCCCCGTCGTCGCCAGCAATCGGGTGGAGAGCATATTACGCATTGCTAGCGTACATCACTGTCTTGGGCGTCGTCCTGCCTTGCCAAGGCGTAGCCGAGCCCGCGCACATTGATCAAGCGTAGGTCAGCGCCGATGGCCAGTAGCTTGCGGCGCAAGCGATGCAGCGCCACGTCGAGCGCATTCGGCGTGACAGGATCGGACAAGCCCCACGCGGCCGCCTGCAGGGATTCGCGCCGGACAGCCTTGCCGGCCGCGCGCACCAGGGTCAACATCAGTTGCACTTCGGTCGTCGCGAGCGACACCGATTCCCCGCCATAGGCCATGAGAGCGCTGTCCGGCAGGATCCGCAGGCCTTCGTACTCGGGCTCCAGCGCCTGGGTCTGCGGCGGGCGCCGCAGCAGCGCGCGCACCCGCGCCACCATTTCCTCCATCGAGAACGGCTTGGTCAGGTAGTCGTCGGCGCCGCTCTCGAGTCCCTCCACCCGGTCGTTGACCGCGTCGCGCGCAGTGAGGAACAGGCAGGGCAAGTCGTCCCCATCCCTGCGCAGGGCCTGCAACAAGTGCAGGCCGTCGCCATCGGGCAGGTTGCGGTCGATGATGATGGCGCCGTACGGCATGGTCTTGACTGCCGCCGCGGCCTGCCGCAACGTGCCGAACACATCGACTTCGATGCCGGCGCCGGACAGCGCCTTCTTTACCAGCGCAGCCATGCGCTCGTGGTCTTCGACCAGCACGATACGGTTCATCGGTAGTCGGACGAAAGGATAGCCATAACCCTCCATTATCCATGATCCATCATTACTGAAGTCTTACCGGCGCCAGTAGCGCGCGCATTATCTCGCCCGCCCTGCATTGAACGCGCCGGTAAGCATAGGGTAAGCGCGTCCGGGCGATCATGCGCCTGCCTGTCCAGCCAGTTCGCCGGCAGCGACGCCATCAACCGGAAGCCCGATGACTACCCAGACCACCATGACAAGTCCGTCCCAGGAACAAGCAGAAGACAGCTATCTGGGCCAGTTCATTCCCGTGCACTATCACCACAATATGCTGCAGGATAGCGCGAGGATGGCCGCGTTCAGGTCGGCCATCGACCATGTGGTATTTCCTGGCGCGCGGGTGCTGGAGCTGGGCGGCGGCACCGGTGTGCTCTCTTGCTTCGCCGCGCGCAAGGCGTCGAAGGTGTACTGCGTCGAGTTCAATCCCGACATGGTGACCGAAGCGCGCCGCCTCCTCGCCCTCAATCCGGGGCATGAGCGGGTCGAAGTCATTCACGCCGACGCCTTCGACTACCTGCCGCCCGAACCGGTCGACGTCGTGATCTGCGAAATGATCCATGTCGGCATGCTGCGCGAAAAGCAGGTCGACGTGATCGAATCGTTCAAGCAGCGCTACGCGGCCAGGTTCGTGGAGCCGCTGCCGGTGTTCGTTCCCGAGGTGGTCATCATGGCAGTCCAGCCGCTCGAGCAGACCTATGACTTCCACGGATTCCACGCCCCCATCGTCCAGTTCCAGCAGCCGGGTGTCCTGCATCCGGACGTGCGCGAGCTGGCCGATCCGGCGGTGTACAGCTTCATGGATTTTCGCTTGCCGGTCGCGAATGCGATCGCGTGGGAAGGCGTCGTCAGCGCCCGCCAGTCAGGTTGGCTCAACAGCCTGCGCTTCATCACCAAGAACGTCCTGGCCGTCGTGGAGGAAGCATCGTCCACGATCGACTGGCTGAACCACTACATGACGCTGCCGCTGCGTGCACCGGTCAAGGTCAGGCAAGGCGACTTGCTGCGCATATCGTTCGCCTACACCGCCGGCGGCGCGATCCGGTCGCTGGAATCGTCGATCGAGGTCAGCGTGGTCGTTCCACCCGCGATTCGCACCGACACGGCCTGACCGTCGTCCGGCCTCGGCGGAGCTTACGAACTCATCCAGTAAGGGTGTGGTAATGCCTCCTGGCTGATCATTGTGGCAATACGCCACGCCATCCCACTCTTTCGCCGAGGATTCAATGTATCCAGTATCTCCGCTCACGCGGGTCGCCAGCTGCTCGCTCCTGGGCGCCCTCCTTGTCCTTGCTGGCTGTGACGGGAAGCAGGACGAAGCGCCACCGGCGCCGCCCCCGAGTCCGGTGACCGTCGTGACGCTCAAGCCCCAGGATGTCGCCATCAGCCGCGACTTGCCGGGACGGGCCGTGCCGTCCCTGATTGCCGAGGTACGGCCCCAGGTATCCGGCGTCGTCATGCGCCGCCTGTTCGAGGAAGGCGGCATGGTCAAGGCCGGGCAAGCCCTGTACCAGCTCGACGATGCGACCTACGCCGCCGAGGTGCAGAGCGCGCGCGCGGCCCTCGCGCGCGCCGAGGCGACCTTGCAGGCTGCGCAGCTCACCAGCCGCCGCAATACCGAATTAATCAAGATAAATGCCATCAGCCGGCAAGAGTTTGAAACGACCGAGGCAGGCCTGGCTGAAGCAGGCGCCGATGTCCAGGTCGCACGCGCCGAACTCAAACGCAGCAGTGTCACGCTCGGCTATGCCCGCATCGTGGCGCCGATCAGCGGCCGCATCGGCACCTCGAACGTCACCCAGGGCGCGCTCGTCACCGCCAACCAGGCCGACCCGCTGGTGGTGATCCAGCAGCTCGATCCGATGCATGTCGATCTCACCCAATCGAGCAGCGAACTGCTCGAGCTTCGGCGCGAGATCGCCAGCGGCAGGTTGAGCCGGCCCGGCGCCGACCTGCCGGTGCAGATCCAGCTCGAGGATGGAAGCCGTTTTGCCAACCAGGGCCGGCTCGCTTTCTATGACGTGACGGTCGAGCGCGATACCGGCAGCTTCTCGATGCGCGTCTCGGTCCCCAATGAAGGCAACGTGCTCCTGCCGGGCATGTACGTGCGCGCGCAGGTGGGAAATGGCGTACGGCGCCAGGCATTGTTGGTGCCGCAGCAGGGCGTGGCGCGCGATCCGAAGGGACAGGCGACCGCCATGGTGGCGGGCCAGGACAACAAGGTCGCCGTGCGCCAGGTTGCCGTCAACCGCGCCATCGGCAACCAGTGGCTGATCGACGACGGCCTTGCGGCCGGAGACCGCGTGATCATCGAGGGCATGCAGAAAGTGCGTCCGGGTGCACTGGTCGCCCCGAGCGAAGCCGCGGCGCAGGCAAGCAGCCCCCCTGCCCCGGCGGCCGCCAGCGCCGACGCCGGCGCTACCGCGCCAACGGCCTCGCAGTCCTGACCGGAGCGCACGCATGGCACGTTACTTCATCGATCGTCCAATCCTGGCCTGGGTCATCTCCATCATCGTCATGCTGGCGGGCGTGCTCGCCATCGTCCAGCTGCCGGTGTCGATGTATCCGACCATCGCCCCTCCCACTATTTCGATATCGGCAAACTACCCGGGCGCCTCGGCCAAGGTGGTCGAGAACTCGGTCACGCAGATCGTCGAGCAGAACATGAAAGGCCTCGACGGCCTGCTCTATATGTCGGCCAACAGCGCGGCCAACGGCAACGCCAGCATCACGCTGACTTTTGATAGCGGCACCGATCCCGACATCGCCCAGGTGCAGGTGCAGAACAAGCTGCAGCTGGCCATGCCCCTGCTGCCGCAGGAAGTGCAGCGCCAGGGCGTCAATGTCAGCAAGTCGGTCAGCGGCGGCTTCATGCAGGTGCTGGCCTTCGTCTCGGAAGACGGCAGCATGACGCGCGAGGACATCGGCGACTATGTCGCCAGCTCGCTGGTCGATCCACTCAGCCGGATTCCCGGGGTCGGCAATATCCAGGCCTTCGGCAGCCGCTATGCGATGCGGATCTGGCTCGACCCGGGCAAGCTCGAGACCTACGGGCTGACCGCGACCGAGGTGATTGCCGCCATCAGCGCCCAGAACGCCCAGGTCGCGGTCGGGCAGCTCGGCGGCGCGCCATCGGTGCGCGGCCAGCAGCTCAACGCCACCATCTCGGCCCAGGATCGCTTGCAGACGCCGGAGCAGTTCCGCGCCATCGTGGTGCGCAGCCGCGACGACGGTTCGGCCTTGAGGCTGGCCGACGTTGCCCGGGTCGAGATGGGCGCCGAGAACTACGAGTTCACGACCAATTTCAATGGCCAGCCGGCCACCGGCGTGGCCATCGCGCTCGCCACCGGCGCCAATGCGCTCGATGTCGCCAAGGGGGTCGAGGCGGAATTGGCGCGCCTGGCGCCCTACTTCCCGCCCGGCCTGAAGAGCGTCGTGGCGCAGGACACCACGCCCTTCGTGCGGGTGTCGATCGAGGGCGTGATCAAGACCCTGCTCGAAGCGATCCTGCTGGTGTTCGTGGTGATGTACCTGTTCCTGCAGAACTTCCGCGCCACCCTGATTCCGACGATTGCCGTGCCGGTGGTCTTGCTCGGCACCTTCGCGGTGCTGTACGCCGCCGGCTTCACGATCAATATGCTGACCATGTTCGCGATGGTGCTGGCAATCGGCCTCCTGGTCGACGACGCCATCGTGGTGGTCGAGAACGTCGAGCGCATCATGAGCGAGGAAGGCTTGTCGCCGCGCGAGGCGGCGCGCAAATCGATGGACCAGATCACGGGCGCCCTGGTCGGCATCGGCCTGGTGCTGTCGGCCGTGTTCGTGCCGATGGCCTTCATGGGTGGTTCCACCGGCGTGATCTACCGCCAGTTCTCGGTGACGGTGGTCGCGGCCATGACCTTGTCGGTGCTGGTGGCGATCATCCTCACGCCGGCGCTGTGCGCCAGCCTGCTCAAACCCGTGGACAAGGACCATCACGCTCCCAAAAAGGGTTTTTTTGGCTGGTTCAACCGCAGTTTTGATAATGCTTCCGGCAAGTACCAGCGCGGGGTCAAGGGCATGCTGGGACGCGGCAAGCGCTTCATGGCGATCTTCGCCGCGCTCGGCGCGGTCATGCTGTTCCTGTTCATGCGCCTGCCGACCGCCTTCCTGCCGGCCGAAGACCAGGGCACGATGTACGCCATCGTCCAGACCCCGGTGGGCGCGACCCAGGAGCGCACCATGAAGTCGATCGCAGCGATCGAACGCCATTTCCTGGAGAACGAGAAGGACGTGGTGCAGTCGGTGTTCGGCATCCAGGGCTTCAGCTTCGGCGGCTCTGGCCAGAACGCCGGCCTGGCCTTCATCAAGCTCAAGGACTGGAGCGAGCGGGAGGACGACGAGGCCAGCGTGACCGCGGTGGCGGCGCGCGCCATGGGCGTGTTCAGCCAGGTGAAGGATGCGGTGATCTTCGCCGTGGCCCCGCCTGCGGTGTCGGAACTGGGCACCTCCACCGGCTTCACGTTCTTCCTCAAGGATAATGCGGGGCTGGGCCACGAGGCCCTGCTGGCGGCGCGCAACCAGCTCATCGGAGCGGCCGGCCAGAGCAAGCTGCTGACCAAGGTGCGGCCGAACGGCCAGGAAGATACGCCGCAACTACGCATCGATATCGATCCGCACAAGGCCGGCGCGCTGGGACTGGCGCTGGGGGACGTCAACACGACCCTGGCGACAGCCTGGGGCGGCCAGTACATCGACGACTTCATCGACCGTGGCCGCGTCAAGCGCGTCTTCATGCAGGCCGATGCGCCATTTCGCATGACGCCCGACGATTTCCTGAACTGGTCGGTGCGCAACGGCGAAGGCCGGATGGTGCCGTTCTCTTCCTTCGCCACCTCGCGCTGGCAATATGGTTCGCCACGCCTGGAGCGCTTTAACGGCGTGCCCGCGATGGAGATCCAGGGCGAAGGTGCAACCGGCGTCAGTTCGGGCGACGCGATGGTGGAAATCGAACAGCTGGCTACCAAGCTGCCGGCCGGCTTCGGCATCGAATGGAGCGGCATGTCGTACCAGGAGCGCCAGGCCGGTTCGCAAACCATGCTGCTGTATGGGCTGTCGCTGCTGATCGTCTTCCTGTGCCTGGCCGGCCTGTACGAAAGCTGGACCGTGCCGACCGCCGTGCTGATGGTGGCGCCGCTGGGCATCCTGGGCGCGGTGCTGGCCAACACCCTGATGGGCATGCAGCGCGACGTCTACTTCCAGGTCGCCATGCTGACCACGGTGGGCCTGACCAGCAAGAACGCGATCCTGATCGTCGAGTTTGCGAAAGCAAACCTCGACAGCGGCATGGAGCTGATCGAGGCGACCATGCACGCGGTGCGCGACCGCCTGCGTCCGATCATCATGACGTCGCTCGCCTTCGGCCTGGGCGTGCTGCCACTGGCGATCGCCAGCGGCGCCGGCTCGGGCGCGCAGCGCGCCATCGGCACCGGCGTGCTGGGCGGCATGCTGGTCGGCACCGTGCTCGGGATTTTCTTCATCCCGCTGTTCTTCGTGGTCGTGCAGCGCCTGCTGGGTGGCGCGCGGCGCAAGAAGAAGAACGATGCAGTCCCATCGCACCCACCTGCAGGAGACCCTAGCCATGGCTAAACTGACGACCACGATCACCCTGGCCACTGCCCTGGCGGCGAGCGGCTGCGCGATGCTGGAGCCACCCCTGCCCGCGGCTGCACCCCAGCTTGCCGCAAGCTGGCCGGCCTCGGCCGGCGCCGCCCCGTCCGCGCCGCCTGCGCCGCCTGCGCCGGCATTGGCAGTCCACGACGTCGGCTGGCGCGACTTTTTCACCGACCCGAAGCTGGCCGCCATCCTGGCCGCGGCGCTCGAGAACAACCGCGACTTGCGCATCGCGGCACTGAATATCGAGCGCACCCGCGCGCAATACCGCATCCAGCAATCGGAGCGCTGGCCGTCGGTCGGCGTGAGCGTGTCGGGCCAGCGCAGCGGCGGCAGCGGCGCGGAGCAGAGCCGCAACGTCTACCAGGTGGGAGCCGGCATCAGCGCCTTCGAACTGGACCTGTTCGGCCGCCTGCACAACCTGAGCGCGGCCGCATTCCAGCAGGTGCTGGCGCAGGAACAGGCGCGCCAGGCCATCCAGTTGAGCCTGGTGGCCGAGATCGCCAACACCTATATCCTGCTGGCGGCAGACCTCGAGTCGCAACGGGTGGCCGAGCGCACGCTGGAGGCCCAGCAGTCGTCGTATGAGCTGGTGGCCAAGCGCTACGAAGTCGGCGCTGTCTCCGCGGTCGACGTCAGCCAGGCCCGCACGACGGTCGAAACCGCGCGCGCCGACGTGGCCCGTTTCGCCGGGCTGGTGGCGCAGGACATCAATGCGCTCGACCTGCTGGCGGGCGCCCAGGTAGAGCGCGCGTTGCTGCCGCAGGCATTCGACATCGCGGTATCCGGCCTGGCCCCGCTGCCGGCCGGGCTGCCTTCGGAAGTGCTGCTGCGCCGGCCCGATATCCTGCAGGCCGAGCACCTGCTGCGCTCGGCCAATGCCAATATCGGCGCCGCGCGCGCCGCCTTCTTCCCATCGCTGTCCCTGACCGGCAATATCGGCAGCGCCAGCCCGGAATTCTCCGGCCTGTTCGAATCGGGCACCCGGACCTGGAGCTTCGTGCCGCAGTTGAATGTCCCGATCTTCCAGGGCGGACGCCTGCGCGCTGGTCTTGCCGTAGCCACCGCCGAGCGCGATATCGCGCTGGCGCAGTACGAGCAAGCGATCCAGGCAGGCTTTCGCGAGGTCGCCGACGCGCTGGCACTGACGCGCACCCTGGCCGAGCGCCGCGAAGCCCAGGAGGCGTTGCTGGCGGCAACTCGCCAGACCTTCGAGCTGTCCCAGGCGCGCTACGACAGTGGGCGCGACAGTTTCCTGAACGTGCTCGATGCCCAGCGCTCGCTGTACACGGCCCAGCAAGGTGCGATCGCGGCGCAGCTGGCAGAACAGGCCAACCGGCTCACGCTGTACCGGGTACTGGGCGGTGGATGGGTCGAGCAGTCCGCGGCGCCGGTCTTGGTGGATGCCGGACAGGAAAGGTGATGCGGGGCGGGCTGCGTGCGCGGCGTCAGGACCCGGCTTAGGCCATTCATCGGTTGCCGTGACAGGTGGCGGCGCGCCAGATAGCTGAAGCACAGCAACGAAACGCTGAAGAGCAGAGAACGGTTTAATATAGGGCCCTGTGCAGAAATCAACGCCGCTTGGCATCGACTGCCAGGAATATTGAGTCTGCGGCGACAACCGCCCCCGCAACGCCGAACCACCGCCTGCCCTGTCACCATCCCGAAACAACCATGCAATCCCCTGCCCAGCTCATGAGCGGGCTGCTCGACTACCTGGTCGAGCAAGCCAAAGACATCGATCCAGCAGCTTTTACATTGTCGAAGG
>Ga0265780_10005738_pt1 | contig 15625 bp, 13 predicted proteins | sample P1T30metagenome_FD_192432 | JGI IMG/M metagenome (GOLD analysis project Ga0265780, IMG submission 192432) | Plant litter microbial communities from East Loma Ridge, Irvine, California - P1 T30 | ecosystem: Environmental > Terrestrial > Plant litter > Unclassified | place: USA: California... | reverse complement strand
CTCGTCCAGATTCTTGAGTATCTGGTAGCCGCCTACGGCTGGCCCGAACTCGATGCCCGTCTGCGGATGAATTGCTTCGCCGAAAACCCCAGCATTAAGTCCAGCCTCACGTTTTTGCGGCGCACGCCCTGGGCCCGTGCCAAGGTGGAGGCCCTCTACATCAAGGCCCGTAGCGCGGAAGTGCAGGGCCGCCCGCGCCCCTAGCATCATGGCCGACGTCTCCGAGAAATCGTCCTTCCCGGCGCTGTTGGCGGGCCTGCTGCTCTTCATCGCCTTCGAAACGGTGGCCTTCTATGGCCTGCAATACCTTACCTCGGGCCTGGGCGAAAGCAACCAATACCAGCCTGAAAACACGATTGTGCGCAACTGGGTGAAGACGATGGTGTTTTTCGTGGCGCACCTCGTGCTGGTTATTGCAGCCATGCTGGTGCTCAGCAACCGCCTGCCGCGCCGCTACCGGGGCCAAGTGATGGGGTGGTTTTACTTGGCGCTAGTCATGAGCTTCGTGCTGATAATCCCGTTATTTGGGTAATGCCAGCCCGTCATGCAACGCGCCGCGAAGCATAACGGGCTATAAAAACAAAACCACCGCTGTGGGCGGTGGCTCAAGAGTGAAAACCCGGAAGGTTTTGGAAAGGCTGCCGGTCGGGCCCGGCGTTATAGGGAGACTGCGGTGCTGGTCGGTCCCAGCGTTATAAACGTGAGCAGTAACGGAGAATCCGACTACTCGTTGCGTTTGATGTCAATTTCGCGCTGATGGTCGTTTGGGTTCAGGAAGGGGATGCGTACGCGCAGTTCCTGACCTTCGTGCACAGCGTCGATGCGCGCGAGGTTGAGGTTGGTGGGCAGGTCCAGGGTTTGGATGAAGAGCGGGGCGGCCAGTTGGTCGTCGGGCTCGTGGCGGTATTCGCCAAACACGGTGAGCTTGTGGTTGTTGAGCACCACACGGAAACGGTCGGCCGACACAGTAGGCATGGCCACACGCAGAATCACGCCTTTGGGGTGCTGGTCGACACGGAGCTGGGGCTGGGCCACACCACCACCGATGGTATTGAGCAGGTCAAGCTGCGGGGCAATGCTGTGGATGAATTTCGAGCTGATAAGTTTCATGGCAAAGAGCCGGTTTTAGAGCGGCTTCAATGCTGGAATTACAAATCGTGTACCAATCTGAATTAGGGCTTATCTGTACTGAATACCAGTCGAATTGGCGGGTTTCTGTGGGAACTATTTCGGTTTCGGACATGCTGGCCGAAAAACGGGTTTTTAGCCGGAAAAACGCGGACGAAATGGCGGATTGTAGCGTGGACTCTGTGAGTCCGCGTTTCGTTGAGGCAGTACTGGCGTATCAGCCGAAACGCGGACTCGCAAGGTCCGCGCTACCTTAAAACCGGCTGGTCAGGCCGAAATGAATTTTTGACGTTTTCAGCCCGAATGACTGGTTAGCGAAACCCGATTGGCCCACCGAATACACGAACTGAAAGAGTCCTGCCGCCGTGCGAAAGCTCAGGCCCGTGCCCAGGCCGGTAGGCAGGTCGTTGTACTTGTCGTTGTCAATATCGTGCCGGAAATACGCTTGGTCAGCAAACAGAAAAACGTAAGAATCAGCTCCAATAAACTGGCGAAATTCGGCCGTGGCCACAGCATAAGAGCTGGCGTAAAACTGGTTTTCGTTGAAGCCGCGCAACGAATTGAGGCCACCGAGGCGAAACAGGTCGTTGGTGAACAAGCGCGGGTTGATGAGGCTTTCGCCCCGTGCCCGCAACAGGAGCACGCCAGCGCGCTTCACCGGCAAGTAGCGCTCCACGCGCAGGGCCAGCGAATATTGTGAGGTGCGTAGCGGAACGTTGTCGTAGAGCTCGGGCTTTAGCTCGGGGTTTTTGGTGATGGTTTTGGTGCCAACGGAGCCTTGCGCGTTGATGAGGTAGCCGCGGTGCGGGAAAAACAAGTCATCCAAACTATTCCAGGCATAGGCAATGCCGTAGGAGTTGAACTGGGAGTCAATGTTTTCGGGGAGTGTGGTGCGGGTGTCGAGCAGGGTGTCGAGCAGGAAAGAGCTGCGTTGCTCAAAAAAGAAGCTCACCCGGCCGGCGCGCGCCGTGGGATACGTCACCTGCAGCCGCGGCTTGAGCGTAAGGAAAGCGTCGGTCTGCTTATAGAGGTTGAAGGTGCCGGCCACTTCCAGCGGCGTGCCGAAGAAATTGGGGTGCACATACTGCGCATCAAGCAACTGCGAAAGCGCGTCGGTTTTGCGCCATTGCAGGCCAATCTGCTTGCCGCCGCCCTTGATGTTGCGCAGGTTGATGGTGACGTCGCCGGTGAACTGCACGCCGGTCTGGGCCGCATTCGAGTTCGGCAGGATGCCCACAATGGCGTCGAACTGGTTGCTGGGCCGGTCGTCGAGCAGCAGGTACACCCGCGCCCGACCCTTGGCGAAACGAATTTCAGGCTCGGCCCGCAGCTGGACGTAGGGCAACTGGCGCAACAACTGGGCGGCGGCAGCCACCCGCTGCTGGCTGAAGGACTGGCCCGGAAAAATCTGGAGGTATTTGGTCAGGAAACGCTTCTTGGTCTTGGTGTCACCCACGATTTGCAGCGAATCGAACACCACCACGCGGCCGCGCTTCAGCACCACGCGCCCGGCAATGTCGTGCCCGTCGAGGCGAATGGAATCGAGGCCGACGGTGGCGAAGGGGAAACCCTGGTTTTCGGCTTCGGTGAGAATGCGCTCCTGTAGCTTCACCCAGTCTTCGGGCACAAAGGGCGTGTGGCGGAAGAACTTTTCGCGGTAGCCGGCGCGGGTCAGCAAGCCGTCGCCGAGGTTGCCATTGCGCAGGTAGGCCCAGCGAAACTGCTCCCCCACGTACAGGCGCACCCGCACCGTGTCGCGGCTCCAGCGCAGCTCATCAGCCGAGGCGGTGAGGTAGGCATCGTTTTGCAGGCCCAGCACCAACTCGCGCACCTCACGCAGGGCGCTGAGCGAATCAGGCACGGTGGCCTTCACTTTGTAGCGGCGCAGCAGCGGCCGGTCGGCGGCTTCGGCAGTGAGCAGCAGCACGCGCGGATGGGCGATGGCACGCCGGGAAGCCGCGGCCGAAACCGGGGCGGCTTTGGGCGGCAGGGCAGGGGAGGCCAAGCCGGGCTGGTTGGGTGCATTAGGGTTCAGGCTGGGCGTTTGGGCTCGGGCCCTGGGGCTTCCTACCAAGCTGGTCAGCAACAGCATGCACACCCAAAAGCGCAGTAGCAATCTATTCATTCGGGGGCATAACATGAAAGCAGAATTTTAATTTCCCGAAGGTAGAGCCCGGTGGCAAGTCATTGACTGGTTGTGCTTAAAAAATAGCCATTCCCAGCGTGTAAAGGCAGGTTTAGGGCGCTGCAGAAGAATGAAGTCCACTGCTGAAAGGCTGCGGCGGCCGTCCCAATTATGAATGAATTTCACCAATTCCTTCATAGTGACTTCATGCCAACGCTCCGTGCTTTGTATCACTCAGCAGGCAATCAGAGCCCAGCGAGGTCGGCTTTTCTTCTCGATTTCGCGCTTTTGGCTTCGGATTACGGCTGAGGTTGAAATGGCTTTTGCTACTTGGCAAAGCCGAATGTGAAGCATGGTAAACCACTCTACAAAACCAGCCTGATGCCCTGCCCGGCGCAGGCATCCGATGTCCGCCCAGGCCCACACCCTCTCCATCCAAATATTCCCGGGACTACAACCTGCAACTGCCTGCCCAGGCACCTATGCTACTTATGAAAAGAGTATTCATGCTAATGAGCTTGTGCGGCTTGTACTTCTGCACCAGCTGCGAAGAGAAAAAGGAGGAAAAAGAAGAGAAAGTAAAACTTCTGGTTACCACGCCCTTGCAGAAGGATACCACCGTTACCAAAGAGTACGTGGCCCAGATTCACGCCTATCAGCACATTGAAATTCGGGCGCTGGAAAAAGGCTACCTGCAAAAAATATTCGTCGACGAGGGCCAGTTGGTGCACGAAGGGCAGCCCATGTTCCAGATTACGCCCACGGTTTATCAAGCCGAGCTAAAAAAGTCGCAGGCCGAGGCCAACTACGTCGGCATCGAATACCAGAACACCAAGCGGTTGGCTGATAAGAACATTGTGTCAGGCAATGAGTTGGCGCTTTCGGAGGCCAAATATGACAAGGCTAAAGCCGACGTCGCCCTGGCTCAGACGCACTTGCAATTCACATCCATCAAGGCGCCGTTCAGCGGCATCATGGACCACTTCCAGGCCCGGTTGGGCAGCCTGGTGGACGAAGGCGACCTGCTGACGACCCTCTCCGACAACAGCAAAATGTGGGTCTACTTCAATGTGCCCGAGGCCGAATACCTGGCCTACAAGCAGCACGTGCAGGACGCCAACGCCGTGAACGTGAACCTGAAAATGGCCAACAACGAGGTGTTTCAATACCCTGGCAAGGTGCAAACAATTGAGGCTGACTTCAACAACGAAACTGGCAACATCGCTTTTCGGGCTACTTTTCCCAACCCGAAAGGGCTGCTGCGCAACGGCGAAACCGGCAGCGTGCTGATGACGGTGCCGCTTAAGCACGCCCTCATCATCCCCCAGAAAGCTACGTTCGAAGTGCTGGAGAAGAAGTTTGTCTTCGTGGTAGATAAGAACAATGTGGTGCACCAGAAAGAAGTAAATATTGCTTCTGAAATGCCTGACCTTTATGTGATTAAGGATGGCATTGCCAGCACCGATAAGATACTGCTGGAGGGGATACGGAAGGTGAAGGATGGCGACAAGATTAGCTATACCTACGAAGCGCCGGAGAAGGTGCTGCCCAGCCTGAAAGTGTACAGCGAATAAGGTCGTTTCATCTAAAGCAGCCAAGCTATGTTTAGTAAATTCATTCGCCGGCCCGTCTTTGCCATCGTCATTTCGGTGGTCATTGTCTTCATGGGCATCATGGCCATCAAGACATTACCTACCTCGCAGTTCCCGGAAATCTCGCCGCCCATGGTGATGGTGAGCTGCGCCTACCCCGGTGCTAGTGCCAAGGTGCTTACCGAATCGGTGCTCATCCCGCTGGAACAGGCCGTGAACGGTGTGCCCGGCATGAAGTACATGACTTCCGACGCCGTGAGCGCCGGGGAGGCCAACGTGCAGATTGTCTTCAACCTGGGCACCGACCCCGAGCAGGCCGTGGTGAACGTGAACACCCGCATTGCGCAGGTGGTGAACCGCCTGCCGGTGCTGGTGCAGCGCGAGGGCCTGATTGTGAACCGCGTGGTGCCCAACATGCTCATGTATGTGAACTTGTACAGCAAGGACAAGAACACGGACATGAAGTACCTGTTCAACTACGCCGGCGTGAACATGATACCGGAAATCCAGCGGATTAACGGTATCGGCCGGGCCAGCATCCTGGGGAGCCGGCAGTACGCCATGCGCATCTGGCTGAAGCCCGACCGCATGCGGGCCTATAACATCTCGGCCGACGACGTGATGAAGGCGCTTGATGACCAAAGCGTGATTGGTTCGCCGGGCCGCATCGGCCGCTCCGACGGGGGCCGCGCCGAAGCCCTGGAATACGTGCTGACCTATCAAGGCCGCTTCAACGACGTGGACCAGTACAAGAACGTCATCCTGAAGGCTAATTCAAGCGGCGAGATGCTGCGCCTGAAAGACGTAGCCGATGTATCGCTAGGCTCGGAGTTTTACGACATCTACTCCAACCTCGACGGTTACCCTTCGGCAGCTATCGTGCTGAAGCAGACCTATGGTAGCAATGCCAGTGACGTCATCCAGAGCGTGAAAGCTAAGCTGGAAGAGCTGAAGAAAACCATGCCGCCCGGCATGGACTACAAAATCAGCTACGACGTGTCGAACTTCCTCAACGCCTCGACCGAGAACGTAATCCACACTCTGCGCGACGCCTTTATCTTGGTGGCCATCGTGGTGTTCCTGTTCCTCGGCGACTGGCGCTCGACGCTGATTCCGATTCTGGCGGTGCCGGTTTCGCTCATCGGGGCGTTCACGGCCATGCAGGCGTTCGGGCTGACTATCAACATGATTACGCTCTTTGCGCTGGTGCTCGCCATCGGGATTGTGGTCGATGATGCCATTGTGGTGGTGGAAGCGGTGCACGCCAAGATGGAGGAGAAGCATCTATCGCCTTACGGGGCAGTGCGAGAGGTGATTGGGGAAATCAGCGGCGCCATTATCGCCATCACCATCTTGATGACGGCCGTGTTCGTACCGGTGGCCTTTATGAGCGGCCCGGTGGGCATTTTCTACCGGCAGTTCTCGATTACGATGGCAACCTCCATTGTAATCTCGGGTGTGGTGGCCCTCACACTGACGCCGGTGCTGTGCGCCATGATTCTGAAAAACAACCACGGCCAGCCACGCAAAAAGACACCCATCAACCGCTTCATCGACTGGTTTAACCGTGGCTTTGAAAAGCTGACCGGCCGCTACACCAACCTGCTGGAGAAGCTGGTGGACCGCCGCCTGATTACGTTCGGGGCGCTGGCACTCTTCGCGTTCGGCATCTTCGGCATCTCTTCCAAACTGCCGTCCGGCTTCATTCCGGCCGAAGACCAGGGCATGCTCTACGCCATTATTCAGACGCCGCCCGGCTCCACGCTGGAGCGCACCAACGACATTTCGCAGCACCTGCAGCAACTGGCCAAGGACGTGCCCGGCATCGAAAGCATTTCGACGCTGGCCGGCTACGAGGTACTCACCGAAGGCCGCGGCTCCAACGCTGGTACCTGTCTGATTGACCTTAAGCCGTGGAGTGAGCGCAAGGAGTCCATCCACGACATTGTAGAGGCCCTGGAGAAAAAAGCCAAGCTGATTCCCGGCGCGACCATCGAATTCTTCGAGCCGCCGGCAGTACCGGGCTACGGCGCGGCGGGTGGTTTCCAACTGCAGTTGCTGGACAAGACCAACACCGGCGACTACAAGTCGCTGGAAAAAGTGAACGAAGATTTTATGGCGGCGCTACGCAAGCGCAAGGAGCTGACCGGGCTGTTCACGTTCTACAGCGCCAACTATCCGCAGTACGAAATCCAGATTGACAACCAGCTGGCCATGCAGAAAGGCGTGAGCATCGGCAACGCCATGAACACGCTGAGCATCATGGTGGGCAGTACCTACGAGCTGGGCTTCATCAAATACCAGCGCTTCTTCAAGGTGTACGTGCAGGCCTCGCCCGAGTACCGTCGCTTGCCCAAGGACGTGATGGACATGTGGGTGAAAAACGACAAGGGCGAAATGGTGCCGTTCTCGGCCTTCATGAAGCTGGTGAAAACCCAGGGTGCCAACGAAATCAACCGCTACAATATGTACACCACGGCTTCCATCCGGGGCGATGCGGCCCAGGGTTTCAGCTCGGGCGAGGCCATCAAGGCGGTGCAGGAAGTGGCGGCCAAAACCCTGCCCCGCGGCTACGACATCGACTGGGGTGGCCTGTCGAAAGACGAAACGGCCCGTGGCAACGAAGCCATCTACATCTTCCTCGTGGTACTGGCCTTCGTGTACCTGGTGCTCGCGGCCCAGTACGAAAGCTTCCTGCTGCCGCTGGCGGTAGTACTGTCGCTGCCTGCTGGCATCTTCGGGGCCTTCCTCTTCATCAAGATGATGGGCTTGGCCAACAACATCTACGCCCAGGTGGGGCTGGTGATGCTGGTAGGCCTGCTGGGCAAGAACGCCGTGCTTATCGTAGAATTCGCTGTGCAGGAGCACGAGCAGGGCATGTCGGTACGGGAGGCGGCTATTGCCGGTGCCAAGGCTCGTTTCCGCCCGATTCTCATGACGTCGTTTGCCTTCATCGCCGGTCTGATTCCGCTGGTGCTGGCCACCGGGGCTGGGGCTATCGGCAACAAAACCATCGGGACGGCGGCCCTGGGCGGCATGCTGTTCGGCACCATCTTCGGGGTGGTGCTGGTGCCGGGCTTGTACTATGTGTTCGGCACGCTGGCCGCCGGCCGCAAGCTGATTCACGATGAAAATGAATATCCGGTAAGCGAGGGCTTTGAGCCGCGCGTGTTAGTCGAAGAAGTACAGTCTCATGCTTAAGAAACGGATTTATAAAGGCCTGACCGCCGCTGGCCTGATGCTGGCGGTGACGGGCTGCGCCACGCCCGCGCTGGTTGACCGCGCCGTGAGCCGCAACGTGCCGGCCAGCTACATCAACAGTGCCAACGTGCAGGATACGGCCAGCTCGGCCCGGGTGCAGTGGAAGCAGTTTTTCACCGACCCCAACCTGACCGCCATCATCGAGACAGCCCTGCAGAATAACCAGGAGCTGAATATTACGCTGCAGGAAATTGAGATTGCGCGCAACGAGGTGCGCGCCCGCAAGGGCGAATACCTGCCCTTCGTGGGCCTGGGCGCCCGCGCCGACGTGGACAAAGTGGGCCGCTACACCATCCAGGGGGCCACGGAAGAAAACGTCGACATCAAGGAAGACCGCCACACGCCTGACCCGCTGACCAACCTGCAAGTGGGCGCCTTCGCCCATTGGGAAGTCGACATCTGGCACAAGCTGCGCAACGCCCGCAAAGCCGCCGCGTTGCGCTACCTGGCCACCGTGGAGGGTAAGAATTTCATGGTGACCAACCTGGTTTCCGAAATTGCCAACTCCTATTACGAGTTGCTGGCGCTTGATAACCAGCTGGCCATCCTGAAGCAGAACCTCGAAATCCAGACCAACGCCCTGGAAATCGTGAAGCTGCAAAAGGAATCGGCCCGCGTGACGGAGCTGGCCGTGAAGCGGTTTGAGGCCCAGGTGCAGCACACCCGCGCCCTGCAGTTCGGCATTCAGCAGCGCATCGTCGAAACCGAGAACAAGCTGAACTACCTGGCCGGCCGCTACCCGCAGCCTATCGTGCGTGACTACCGTTCATTCGGCGACCTTGTGCCGAAAGCCATCCAGACCGGCCTGCCCGCGCAGCTCCTGAGCAACCGCCCGGATATCCGCCAGGCCGAGCAGAACCTGGCCGCCAACAAGCTCGACGTGCAAGTGGCTCGCGCCAACTTCTACCCCTCGCTGGCCATTTCGGGCGGCGTGGGCCTGGAAGCATTCAAGCCCAGCCTGCTGGTGAGCACGCCCGAGTCGATGCTGTATTCGCTGGGGGCCGACCTGGCCGCCCCGCTGGTGAACCGCAACGGCATCAAAGCCCTCTACTACAGTGCTAACGCCCGCCAGCTCCAGACGGTATACCAGTACGAAAAGACCGTGCTGAACGCCTACGTCGAGGTAAACAACCAGCTGTCAAACATCAACAACCTGGCGAGCAGCTACGATGCCAAGCAAAAGGAAGTGGCTGCCCTCAACGAGTCCATCAACATCTCGAACACCCTCTTCAAATCGGCCCGCGCCGACTACATGGAGGTACTCCTGACTCAGCGCGATGCCCTGGAATCGAAGTTCGACCTCATCGAAACCAAGATGCAGCAGCTCAATGCCTCGGTGAACGTGTACCGGGCCCTGGGCGGCGGCTGGCAGTAGTAGCGCGAACTTTTAGTTCGCGTCCCTGCGCTGCCCGCACAAAATTGTTCTGCTACGCGAACTAAAAGTTCGCGCTACTGTCTGTCCGGCCGTGCCGGGCGAAGCATCTTTCTCGCACCGCTACCTTTGGCGTAGTCATGGAGAAAGACGTTTCGCCCGGCGCGGCCGGACGCTTTTTATAGGCTTCGAATGAATTCCTGACCAGCCCCAGACGTTTAACCTATCCATATGGCTGGCATCTACCTCCACATTCCCTTCTGCAAGCAGGCCTGTCACTACTGCGACTTCCACTTTAGTACCTCGCTGGGGCTGAAAAGCCGTTTGGTAGAAGCCATTGTGCGGGAGCTGGAGCTGCGCCAGGACTACCTTGGCACCACGGCCCCGCTTGAAACTATCTACTTCGGCGGTGGCACTCCATCCCTGCTGTCGGCTGCTGAACTAGGGCAGATTTTCGAGGCCATCCACCAGCACTTCGACGTTTCGCCGCAGGCCGAAATAACCCTCGAAGCCAACCCCGACGACCTCAACGGCGCCAAGCTGCGCGAGCTGTCAGCGGCCGGCGTCAACCGCCTCAGCATCGGCCTGCAAAGTTTTTACGAGCCGCATTTGCGGATGATGAACCGCGCCCACACCGCCGAGGAATCGACTACGGCCGTGCGCCGGGCGCAGGATGTGGGCTTCGAGAACATTTCCATTGACCTGATTTATGGGGTGCCTGCGCCGGGCCACCACATCTGGGAGGCCGATTTGGCCAATGCGTTTGCGCTGGGCGTGCCGCACGTGTCGGCTTATGCCCTGACGATTGAGCCGGGCACGGCCTTCGGGCACCGGCTGCAAAAAGGCACGTTTAAGGCGGCGCCCGATGAGTTCGTGGCCACGCAATTCGAAATGCTGCTGGGGGCCATGCGCGGCCATGGCTACGAGCAGTACGAAATCAGCAATTTCTGCCAGCCGGGCCGCGAGAGCCGTCACAATGGTAATTACTGGCGCGGCGTGCCCTACCTCGGCCTCGGCCCCAGCGCCCACAGCTACGACGGCCAGAACCGCCAGTTCACCCTGGCCAACAACCCGCAGTACGTGGCCGCCGTGCTGGAGCGCGGCGAAGTGCCCATGACCATCGATGCCCTCACGGCCACCGACCGTGCCAACGAGTACCTGCTCACCACCCTGCGCACCGCCCGCGGCTGCGACTTGGCCCACCTGCGCACCCACCATGGCCTCGACCTGCCCGGCACCCGCGCCGCTTACCTCGCCGAGTTGCAGGCCAATGGCTGGGCCCGCATTCAAGACGAAGTGCTTACTTTGACTGACGCGGGCAAGCTCCTGGCCGACCACATCACGCTGGAGTTGTTCCAAACCCCCGCCGTAGCCGAATGAAACTTCTGAGCGACAGCATTGCCGATGACGCTGACTTCTTTGTGGAGCAGATTCACGTCGTAGCCATCGTCTTCGATAACACCGATGACGTGACCGTGTGGGCTACCACGTACTTCGACAGCGACACGCACTTTTTCCACCTCGCCCTGCCCTTCAAGGCACTCGATACCCTCCTCAGCCTTGCCCACGACCGCGCCGAAGCCCTCCAGGAGGAAGTGGCCGACGCCCTGGCCGCCCAGGAGTGGCCCGCGCTGCTCGAATACAATTCCGACGACGCCCCGCCCATTCCACTACCCAGCGTAGCCCTGAAACTGTCCGTCACCTACCCCGCCACCGAGGACGGCGAGCTCGGCGAAGACGACCCCGACGACCCGCAGCCGCACAACATCTTCTACCTCGAAGGCGTGTTCGTGCGCCTTGATACCTAAGGGCATTATGGCCGAAGCCGTGCCCATTTGGTACCTCATTCCCGGCCTGGGGGCTGATGAAAGAGTGTTTCAGTTTCTGCGCCTGGAAGGGGAGGTGCACATCCTGCGCTGGCTGGCCCCACAAAATTCGAATGAAACCCTGTCGCACTACGCGGTACGCCTCGCGGCTGGCGTGCCCGGAAGCCAGCCGTGCTGGTTGGTCGGCGTGTCCTTCGGTGGAGTGCTGGCGCTGGAAATCGCGCAACTGCGCCCCTTGGCCCGGGTAGTGCTGATATCCAGCTTTACGGGGCCACAAGAGCTGCCGTGGCTGGGCCGCGTGGCCCGCGCCACTGGCCTGCACCACTTGGTACCGCCGCAGCTTTTGCCCCGGCTGCCGCGCGTGGCGCAATGGTTTTTTGGGGTGCAGAATGGCCGCGAGTACCAGCTGCTCCGCCAGATTCTGCACGATACGGACCCGCATTTCACCCGCTGGGCCATTGCCCGGCTGCTCCAATGGCCCGGCCGCCCCACGCCGGTTCCCATCCGCATTCACGGCACTGACGACCGGCTGCTGCCCGCTGGGGCAGCCTTCAGCCCGCATCAGCTGCCGGGCGGTCACCTCATCATCATCAGCCAGGCCCGCGAAATCAGCCACCTGCTCAACGAGCTGGCGGGGTAGCCAACAGCCCGGTCAGGTCTTCGCAGAGCTCTGCGGAGCCCTCTGGTAAGGGCCGGCGCCCTTCACAGAGCTCTGCAAAGCCTTCGGGGTTGTTCGGGAGCCTTTCGCAGAGCTCTGCCGAGTCCTCTGGTCGGAACCCGAGCCCTTTGCAGAGCTCTGCTGAGCCCTCTGGTCGGGGCCGGAGGCCTTGGCAGAGCTCTGCCGAGTCGTCCGGTTTCGGCCAGTATGAAAAACAGAGAAATTTTATTGGATAAAGTGCAAAAAAATCTTTTGTGCACTCTTTTTCCACCGGTGCGGTGCTGGTTCCTGGGAGGAAGCGTGGGCCTGACGTTCCTTTGCTCCTCCACCTAGCCCCTGCGCTCCCCGTGACTCCCACTTTCCCCTTCGCCGGCCGCACCTATAGCTACGACCCCGCCGCGCCCATCGACATTTCCCTGCCCCTCGCGCCCGGCCCCGGCCAGGCAAATTGCTTCTGGGCCGAGCCTGTGCAGTTCGACACCATTCGGGTAGGCAGCTTCGTGGGCAGCGTGGCGTTGGGCGGCAGCACCAACTACCAGCGCATCCACGTCACGCCCCACGGCAACGGCACCCACACCGAATGCTACGGCCACATCTCGCCCGACCCGGCCATCACCCTCAACCAGTGCCTGCGTCGCTTCCTGTTCGTGGCCCGGCTGGTGAGCGTGACCCCAGCCCCTCAGCCTAATGGCGACCTTGTGGTACTACTGGCCGACGTGCAAGCCGCCCTCATGGCGCAGCCCAACCGTGCCATCCCCGAAGCCCTCGTACTGCGCACCCTCCCCAATGATGCCGCCAAGCGCACCCGCCAATATTCCGGCACCAATCCTACCTATATCGAGCCCGCTCTGGCCGAGTGGCTGGTTGAGCACAACGTCCAGCACCTGCTGCTCGACCTGCCCAGCGTCGACCGCGAAGAAGATGCTGGCCAGCTCCTGGCCCACCACGCCTTTTGGCAATACCCCACCCAACCCCGGCGCGAATCCACTATCACTGAGCTGATTTTCGTGCCCGATGCAGTGCCCGACGGCCTCTACCTGCTCAACATCCAAATCACCAGTCTGGAGCTAGATGCCAGTCCCAGCAAGCCGGTTTTATACGCCCTGCTTGCTGTCGCCTAACCCGCACCGGGCCTCACAGGCCTCTTCACGCCTGAACCCTGGTAAGGAGGCGAAAGACTTTCCCCTCCAGGAGCGACCTTTCACTTCGTCGAAAGGTCAGGCCGCTCGGTGTGCATTGGAGTTGGCTTGTGAGGAGCTATCGACGCCAACAGCCCTCTGCCACTTTATTTACCGGGCCCACACAATATGCAGGCAGCTGTGGCGCTTAGCAGGGACACAATTCTCTCAACTCCTTTCCCAATTCAATGCTTCCAAATTTCGCTGCCAGCATTCCGGTGGTTGCCGCGCTCTTAGCGTTGCCCGTGCTCACCCGCGCGCAAGCCCCGGTTCCACTCCCCGAAAGCCCGGTTCCGACGGCCATTACCGCGCCCGCACCCCGCCGCCTTTTGCTCAAGCTGGGCCTGACTCCCTCGCGCCTGCTGCCCCAGTACCGCCGCAATGGCTTCAACTGGGTAGTCGCGCCTTCGGTCGGAGCCGAATACCAGCTTGGCCCGCACATCAGCCTATACGGGCAGGCCGATATTGACTTCTCGTTCAGTCACCGCGACTATTATGCCTCAGGAGTGCCCGAGAAGGAAGCATTGGTTCATTCAGGAGCCCTGGGGCTGGGCCTGCGCTACTACTACAACCAGGCGGGCCGTGAGCGACACCACCGGGTCCACGGCGCTTTTCAGGGAAATTACTTGGCGCTGGAAGTCCTGACCGAGCTAGACCGCATTCGCTACTACTTCTACGATATCTCCTATCCATACCCCGGGACGGAATCCATTGAATACCGCATACAGACGACGCCGCTACTCAATGCGTATTGGGGCTTGCAGCGCCGGCTAGGCAAGCACTTTCTCTACGATGTCAACGCCGGTGTAGGCATTATTGCTAAGCCAACTGCCGACTATTACTATCCCTTTTACCGCCGCGACCGCACCCTGTATTACCTCAACGGAGCCTTTGCCGTCAACCTGCGGCTCTACGTCGTGCGCTGAGCAGCTACTACACTGCGAAAAGGGCTGCCCGGTAAGAGCAGCCCTTTTCATTTGAATTCAGCAGGCGATTAAGCCGGTACCGAAACGACTTCGCGGGGAATAACCGTCACGAACGAACGGTCTTTGCGGCCTTTTTTGAACTGCACTTCGCCGTCAACGAGCGCGAACAGCGTGTGGTCCTTGCCCATGCCTACGTTTTCGCCGGCGTGGTGCTTAGTACCGCGCTGACGCACGATGATGTTGCCAGCTACGAGGGCTTGGCCGCCGAAGATTTTCACGCCGAGACGTTTGGAATGCGATTCGCGGCCGTTGTTGGATGAGCCGACACCTTTCTTGTGAGCCATGGTATTGTTAGCTTCAAGCCTTTAGCGACAAGCTGCAGGCCTTTGTGAGTTAATGGAATAGCCAGATAGCATAATTTAAGCAACACAGCTTACAGCCAATGGCTCCAAGCTTGTAACTCTCCTTAAAACTAGCCGATGCTGTTAATCAGTACTTTGGTAAACGACTGACGGTGGCCGTTCATTTTCTGGTAGCCCTTGCGGCGCTTCTTTTTGAAGACCAGAACTTTGTCGCCTTTTACGTGGGCGAGAATGGTGCCGGTAACGGCTACGTTCAACTCGGGTGCGCCGACGGTGATGGTGCCGTTGTCATCGGTCAGCAGGGCGTTGCCCAGCGTTACGGTGTCGCCAACATTGCCGGCCAGTTTATGAGCGTAAACGAATTTGTTGGCCTCAACCTTGGTCTGCTGGCCAGCTATGTTAACAATTGCGTACATCAGCTTTCGCGGGTTTTTCTGAAATGGGAAGGCAAAAGTACGACTTTGGTTTGGCAATTCCAAACCCTAAGTTGTTAATCATCATTGGCTGGCCTGTTCGTAAGGCCCGAAAATGGCCTCTGGTCAAATGAAGCGCAGATTAAGTCTAGATTAAAAAGCGATGAAAAAGGACACTCGTTGGGGCTGGATTGGGGACAAGTCGGCTTATCCACAGTCGGAATGTGGATAAGTGGATGCAAAACCTCTGATTTTGAGTGGAGTTTGGGTGAAGAGGTTTTAGCAAAATGGGGTGCAAATGAGCGATTTTATTTACCATAAAAAGAGGTATTAGCTAAAAATTAATGAATAAAAAAGCTAAATCTGGCGGCAATCGGCCTGCCTGCCGGGGCTATATTTGGTGTTAGAAAGCGGCCGGATTTCCCGCCGACTGGCTCAAACATCTGGCCGAAGGGCCGGGTTTGCTGAGCACCTTTCTTACCAAAAATTGCCATCAAGCCCCCAGATATTATGGAACCGTTGCTCGCTGAAAATCCCAACCGCTTCGTGCTCTTCCCCATCCAGAATGATGAGGTGTGGCAGTACTACAAGAAGTCGCAGGCGTCGTTTTGGACAGCTGAAGAAATCGACCTCTCACAAGACCAGAAAGACTGGAACGGCCTGAATGACAACGAGCGGCACTTCATCAAGCACGTGCTGGCCTTCTTCGCTGCTTCCGACGGCATTGTGAACGAGAACCTGGCCGTGAACTTCATGCAGGAAGTGCAGATGCCCGAGGCGCGTT
>Ga0265780_10005737_pt1 | contig 15627 bp, 14 predicted proteins | sample P1T30metagenome_FD_192432 | JGI IMG/M metagenome (GOLD analysis project Ga0265780, IMG submission 192432) | Plant litter microbial communities from East Loma Ridge, Irvine, California - P1 T30 | ecosystem: Environmental > Terrestrial > Plant litter > Unclassified | place: USA: California... | reverse complement strand
GAAAAGGGTGGCAAGACCGAAGACGACGAATTCAACCTCGCTGACGTACTTCGATCTGGACGTGATAAATCCGATCAAGCCGGTATCAAGCGAAAGAAGGTCGGTGTCGTATGGGAGGATTTAGAAGTTGTTGGTGGAGGTGGTCTCAAGATCAATATCCGAAATTTCTTATCTGCCATTATCGAACAATTCCTTATGCCTGTCCTCATGATTCTTGGTTGGTTCGGATACAAGCCATTCGCTGCCAAGCCTAAAACGATTCTACACACTTCCTCTGGTGTCATGAAGCCCGGAGAAATGTGTTTAGTCCTCGGTCGACCTGGTTCCGGATGTTCTACTTTCTTGAAATCCATCACCAATCAACGTGAAGGATACTTGAGCGTCAATGGTGATGTCTCGTACGCTGGTGTCGGATGGAAGGAAATGCACAAGCTCTACGCTGGGTACGTCTCTTCACACCTGTCCTATATGATTGTGCTAATAGAATAGGGAGGTAGTTTACAACCAGGAAGACGATGACCATCTCCCCACCCTTACTGTCGGTCAAACTCTACGATTCGCCCTCAACACCAAGACCCCCAAGCGAAAGATTGAAGGTCTTAGCGACAAACAATTCAAGGAAGAGGTCCTCACCATGCTCTTGTCGATGCTCAACATCAAACACACTGAAAACACCATTGTCGGAAACGCTTTTGTTCGAGGTGTATCCGGTGGAGAGAGGAAACGAGTTTCTATCGGAGAAATGTTCTGTGGTGGTGCATCCGTTTGCTCTTGGGACAACTCTACTCGAGGTCTTGACGCTTCCACTGCTCTTGATTACGCCAAATCCCTTCGACTCTTGACCGATATTATGGACCAGACTACCTTTGTTTCCCTCTACCAGGCTGGTGAGGGTATTTACGATCAATTCGACAAGATCATGGTTCTCAACGATGGTCGAGTTGTCTACTACGGTCCCGCCTCCGAGGCCCGAGCTTACATGATCGGTCTTGGATTCAAGGATCTTCCCCGACAAACTTCTGCTGATTACCTTTCTGGATGTACCGACCCCAACGAGCGACAATTCGCCGATGGTAAAGACGAATCCTCTGTCCCCTCGACTGCCGAAGAGATGGAGAAGGCATACAAGGAATCCGAAATCTGCGCTCGAATGATTAGGGAGAAGAATGAATACAAGACTTTGATGGAACAGGATGAAAAGCACCGACAGGAATTCCGAGAGGCTGTTGCCGATCAGAAACACAAGGGTCTAGGCAAAAAGTCACCATACACCGTCTCCTTCCCTGCTCAGGTCTTTGCCATCTTCAAACGACAATTGCTCCTCAAGTTCCAAGACACTTTCGGTATTTCGACTGGTTACGCCACTTCGGTCGTCATCGCTTTCATCGTTGGATCCGTCTACTTCCGATTGCCCGCAACTGCATCTGGAGCATTCACTCGAGGTGGTCTACTCTTCTTGGGTCTACTTTTCAACGCCCTCACTTCGTTCTCTGAGCTGCCATCCCAAATGATGGGCAAGTCGATTCTGTACCGACAGAGTGGATACCGATTCTTCCGACCAGGAGCTTTCGCTGTCGCTGCCGTCTTGGCCGATATCCCTTACAACGCCAGTAACATTTTCATCTTCACCATCATCCTTTACTTCATGGGTGGTCTTTACGCATCAGCAGGAGCATACTTCATCTTCCTCTTGTTCATCTTTACCACCTTCATGGTCATGTCTGGGTTCTTCAGGACTTTAGGTGTTGGAACTTCCGATTACAACGTCGCTGCTCGACTCGCTTCCGTTTTCATTTCCATCATGGTCACCTATACTGGTTACATGATTCCCGTTAAGTCGATGAAGAGATGGCTATTCTGGCTATTCTACCTCAACCCTTTGTCTTACGGATACGAAGCTATTTTCGCCAACGAATTCAGTCGACTTCAATTGACTTGTGATCAGGCATACACTATCCCCCGAAACATTCCTGCTGCTGGCATCACCGGATTCCCCGATAACGGTGTCGGACCAAACCAGCTCTGTTCCATCCAGGGTGCCGGTGTCGGACAAAACACAGTCGACGGAAACGCCTACATGTCCGCTGGATACTCGTACACTAAATCACACATCTGGCGAAACTTTGGTATCCTCATTGGATTCTTTGTATTCTTCATGGTTCTCCAGATCCTCGCTATCGAATTCCTCAAGCTTGGAGCTAAACACGCAAGTATCCTCGTATTCCAGAAGGAAGACAAGGAACTCAAAAAATTGAACGACCGACTATCTGAGCGAAAGGACGCTTTCCGACGAGGAGAGTTGGAACAGGATCTATCGGCATTGAAGCAGAAGGATGTTCCATTCACTTGGGAGGGATTGAATTATACCGTCCCTGTTCCTGGAGGTCACCGACAATTGCTTGATAATGTTTACGGTTACGTTAAACCTGGTACCCTCACTGCCCTCATGGGAGCATCCGGTGCCGGTAAGACTACGCTCCTCGATGTCTTGGCTGCTCGAAAGAGTACTGGTGTTATCGATGGTGATATCCTCATTGGCGCCAAGCCTGTCGATGTCTCGTTTGCTCGTGGATGTGCATATGCCGAACAACTTGTAAGTCATCTCAGCATGACACGAGACTGGAAGCTGACAAACAGGATGTACACGAGTGGACCACCACTGTCCGAGAGGCTCTTCGATTCTCCGCTTATCTCCGACAACCCCAGGAGGTCTCCGTCCAGGACAAGAACGACTACTGTGAGGATATCATTGAGTTGCTTGAATTGCAGGAGTTAGCCGATGCCATGATTGGTTTCCCGTAAGTCAACTACCTTCCCACATCACGGCAGATAGCTGACAAACAGCGGCTACGGTCTGTCTGTCGAAGCACGAAAGCGAGTCACCATCGGTGTCGAGCTCGCTGCCAAGCCTGATCTCTTGCTCTTCCTCGACGAGCCCACTTCCGGTCTCGACGGCCAATCCGCCTACAACATTGTTCGATTCCTCCGAAAACTCACTGCCGCCGGTCAAAAGATCTTGTGTACCATCCATCAGCCCAACGCTCTATTGTTCCAGAACTTCGACCGACTCTTGCTTCTCCAGCGAGGTGGTCAATGTGTCTACTTTGGTGATATCGGTAAAGACTCGAATGTCCTCATCGACTACCTTGAGCGAAACGGTGCTCCCGTTCCTCCTGCTGCCAACCCTGCTGAGTTCATGCTCGAAGCTATCGGTGCTGGATCCAGGAAGAGGATGGGTGGTGGTGATTGGCACGAAAAGTGGCTCAACTCTGACGAATTCGCAAGGACAAAGGAACAGATTACTGAACTCAAGGCTCAAGCTACCGCTCACCCTCTCGAGGATAATGGTAAAGCTACCGAGTACGCTACTTCGACTTGGTTCCAGTTCACCACTGTACTCAAGAGGACCAACATTGCCTTGTGGAGAAACGCCGATTACCAATGGACTCGATTGTTTGCTCATATCGCTATCGCCTTAGTCGTCACTTTGACCTTCTTGCAACTCAACAACTCGCTTGCCAATCTACAATACCGAGTCTTTGCCGTCTTCTTCGCTACCATTCTACCCGCACTTGTTTTGGCTCAGATCGAGCCCCAGTACATCATGTCTCGAATGACTTTCGCTCGAGAAGCATCTTCGAAGATGTACTCGTCGACCATCTTTGCTTCTACTCAGATGATTGCCGAGATGCCCTACTCGGTTATCTGTGCCACCGCCTTCTTCTTGCTTCTCTACTTCGGTGTTGGATTCCCTTCGGAATCTACTAGGGCCGGATACTTCTTCCTCATGATCCTCCTTACCGAGATCTACGCCGTCACCCTCGGTCAAGCTGTCGCTGCTCTATCACCCTCCATTTTGGTCGCTGCGCTATTCAACCCTTTCTTGTTGGTGCTCTTCTCGGTCTTCTGTGGTGTTACCGCTCCTTATGCTACTCTACCTTACTTCTGGCGAAGTTGGATGTACTGGCTCGACCCCTTCACATGGCTCATTCGAGGTTTGGTTTCGACCGCCCTACACGATGTTCCCGTCGTCTGTGAAGAGCAAGAGTTCAACGTCTTCCGTAAGTTCCCTTCTCCATCGATATATTATCATCATAGCTAACAAACAGCCTCGCCCGCGGGTCAGACTTGTGGTGAATACGCTGGAGCCTTTGCCCAGGCCATCGGTGGATACATCAACAACCCCGATACCAATGGCGACTGTCAATTCTGTCAATACTCTGTCGGAGACAGTTTCTACAGGAATCTAAACATCACTTACGACACAAGATGGAGAGACTTTGGTATCTTCGTAAGTCCATCGACCTCCTTGCTCAGGCAAAGCTAACATTACAGTTGTGTTACACTGTCTTCAACATTCTGGTCCTTCTCGTAGCCGCCAGGTTCTTGAAGTGGTCCAAGAGATAGAGAGGGGACTATAGACATTCTTTACATTTCATATCAATTTAATAATACGACCTAGATCATCATAGATCTGGGTGACTTTCTTTACATTCGTTTCTGTCAACAACATACTATAGATCATTCCATGTATTCTGTGTGTTTGCTTATCGCTGCTACTGCTGAGTCGATTCGGTCGGAGATGACCGATGGTCGGCCAAATCCGATGGAGTTACGGGATATGCTTACCGAGTAAGAGCGGGCTGAAAAAAGACCCACTTGACTCTTTTTATAACATTACAAAGACATGGTCAGCCGACAACATCAATACCGCATATAGAAGACATGGAAAGCGATCGCATATCCAGCAATGGGGGCTCATTGCATCATGTAGACAACGAAGACAGGACTGCTGGTACATCGACCGTCCCCACCCGACTTGCCGCCAACCGCCCGAGTGCGGAAACGAGTAGTGAGAAACAGTCAACAGATGTGGAGATGATAGATGGACGACCGAAGGATGAATTCGATCGTTTCACCCAATCCCAGAAGAAGAGGATGACAGCTATAGTGTCTTTCTCTGCTCTGCTTAGTCGTATGTCCCCTTATCAAGCCATCGCACAGGCTAACAGTATAGCAATGGCATCCTCAATCTTCTTACCATCCGTTCCTCAGCTTGCAGACGATCTTAAAACAAGCGAAACAATCATAAATGTCACCATCGCCATCTTTATCGTGGTGATCGGGGTAGCGCCGGTTATCTGGTCCCCTCTTTCTGGGTTTTACGGACGGAAACCTGTGTATCTTGCTAGTATGCCTATCACTATTGCTGGATCTATAGGAGTTGCGCTGAGTCGGAACGTGGGGGATATCATTGGTACTAGGGTGCTGCAGGGAATTGGGAGCAGTGCAGTGTTGGCTGTTGGAGCTGGGACCATTGGGGATATTTTCAGGCCGACAGAAAGAGCCAATGCCATGGGATGGTTCTATTCTGGAGTAAGTCGCTGAATTGCACTCCTCTATGGGATATTGACATCAGGCTCTACTAGGCCCGGCGCTGGCTCCAGTGATCGCAGGTATCTTTACGCAATATACCGCAGTATGTCTCACTTTTCGTTTCGGACCCACCTTCTGACTCAATAGGAGACATGGCGATCAGCTCAATACTTCGTAGCGGGAGTGGCATCTCTCGCTTTACTGCTCGTTTTCCTTCTCTTACCAGAGACGCACCATCGACCGCTTCCGCATACGATTTTGAAGGAGGAACGAAACAAAAAGTTTGTCCCATATATCTTTAACCCGTTTACCAGCCTGGGTCTTTTCAGGTGGCCCAATATATGCTGTATTGTAAGTTTCGATAGGTTGCGATGAGCTGATTGTAGACTTTCGTATCGAGTTGTGTCATGTTTCAGCTGTACTGTTTATTGGTCCCTCTCAGTGAGTTGGTATGACGAATACAGTGTAGCCTTCAACTAAACTCGCCCCTATTATAGGTTCTGTTTTCGTAAGTTTACCTCGAAACCCAACTGAAGTCTGCGCTAATAAACAGCAATCACGTTATAATATCGACAACGTAGCCTTGGCAGGGTGTCTTTATCTCGTATCTGGAGCTGGAAACATCATTGGAGCCAGAGTAGCTGGGCGTGAGTACTTTTCCCGCAACACGACATTGATACTCATGATCAGCCTGGGCAGACGCAACTGTTAAGAAGTATATTCGGAAACGAGGTTACAGGCGTCCCGAAGATCGGTTGACAGCTGCTGTTCTTGGAGTAGGGCTGATATTACCATTATCAGCGATCACATATGGCTGGCTCGTCCAATACGGGTTAGTGGTATCTCTACCTGAAGTGCAATATGCTGAATCGAATAGTGCTGGTGGAATTGGTCCGCCCTTAGTGATGACGGGTATCAGCGGTTTCGGCTTGATGATCACCCTCACACCATTGAATACCTAGTGAGTTCTCCGTCATCCCCCTGAGTATCGACTGACGGTTCAGTGCGGTTGACTGTATGCAAAATCGATCAGCAGAGGTCATCGCCGTCAATAACTGTACGTCATTCGCTCGGGTCATGTACTTTACTGATCTCTAGTCGTTCGGTATCTCTTCTCAGCCGCTGCTTCAGCGTTCGTGCTCCCATTGGCGAATGCTATAGGCTGGGGTTTGACCATGACGATAGCGGCAATCATCTGTGTGAGTAGATGTCAATGCACGTTGGGACCGATGTTGACTTCAAAGTGGCTTGCTCTTGGAGCTTTACTCGCGGTGATCAAGTGGGGACATATCTGGCGCCAGAGGACGAACTTCAAGCAGGGTATCATGACGGTCGATGATGATCGTCAAACAACCGCCGGAGTCCCAGAAGAAAGCGATGATGTAGAGAAAGCTACCGGTGTACAGCCAGCGATTCCTGTTCCTCAGGAGCAGGACGAAGAAGCTAAGGATTCGCATCGTGACATCCCATTAGAACCAAGACGCATACCCAGAAGGAATAGTGCTCTGCCGCCTGTTAGGGACGTCCTCAAGCGGACGACTTCCTTATCTCAAGCATCAGTACATGGTGGATAGATGTATTTCCGATAGATCCGGTAGACAGATTTGTAGCCCTTTGGAAGTCCGATGTATGTTCTATCAAGCCTTGATAGCGCCTTATCTGACGCTTGGTAATGACCAAAACAGCAACTTGTAAATTGGTGAGACATGATCGCCGCAAGTCTGGGCAGGGCAGCCGACATGTAGCTTCGATGACGTTTCCGAGGTCTTCCAAAATGCAGGATGCGAGAATGACATGTCGTGCATGAGTTGTAAGGCAGTGTGGTGGGAGTTTACAAATCAGCTGATCGACATGTAAACACCCACGTTCGTGTCCATAAACGCCCCAGTCTAGCTCGTGTCAACAAGTCTATCGCATGTACCTCGTGTCTGTTTACTATCTCCCATTAAGGTTCAGAAGTTTTCGAAACTCTAATTCTCCTGATGGGTATCAGTATCGGTCCGGTCAATTCCTAATCGAATACATCCAAGATTTATCCGCCCGTCTTCACCGCCTTGGCTTGTGCATGGACCCCTCCTGTATAGAGGTAGCACCCTCGTCATCCGGCTTTTGATGATCAGTGTGAGTAGATCCGCTTGTTTCCCCTGGGCCCCCCCGATCAGCTTCTCAGAAACACTTGGCATTTTCGATCATCGCAGAAAGGCCCGACCCTGTAAACACCACTTTTGGTACATCGGAAGACTGTTCCGTTTAATTACCTCCTCGATTTGTCAGACTAGGACCTGCTTGGCATTGAGTCATTACATACTGTAGAATAACAGCAGGATCCAGAAGAGGCCAAATCGTATGATATGCTTGGGGGCGCTCTGCGCTCACCCGTATAGGCCATCGGGAAGGCTACTACTGGTAAAGAGGGTCCATCCCTTTCTATCCGAGCGGTGCAAAGTCCGTCTAGGCTACCGGAGGACGGGTCTTGGCTGACGACCCACTACATCAACCATGTTCTTGGCATTGCGAGACCAATACACGAATGTCAACATGGCGACATCCACAACTGAGGTATAAGTACATGCATGTTTCGGTCGTACTGTCTCTCTCCCCATCAACCTCACGAACAAACTTCACTTTCCACATCTGTAGCATAAACCAGACAACATATAATAAGCATCAATCATAATGAAGTTCTCTCTACTACTAGCCGTTCTCCCCGCCCTCGCCCTCGCCGCTCCCACTCCCGAGAACGATGGCAAGGCTGCTGAGAAGTCTCACGACCAACCCTCTGCTCCCGCATGGAGGGACGAGTACCAAGACTCCCACAAGGGAGACAAGTACGAGGAAGCACCCAAGGAGGAGCACCACGACGACAGCTCGAAGGGCTCTTTCCCATTCGAGTTCACCTCCACACTCGTCGCTTACGCCGACGGCAACCAGATCATCAACAACTCTCAGGTCTCTGTCCCAGGACTCTCCCCTGATGGCTACGGTAAATTCGCCTTTGGTTTGAACTCCAACACCAACACCATCTGCCACGTAAGTCTCTCTTTTGACAATGATCTCTCGGTGCTGATCATCAGAACATTACCGTCTGGATCCGAGGTGACTACCAGTCCCCAGCCGTGACTGCTACCCACATCCATCAGGCCGCCAAAGGTGCCGCTGGTCCCCCAAGGATCGCTTTCCCCAACCCCATGCCCCTCCCCGGTCAGTCCCAGGACCTCAACGAATACTCTTGGAGGCAGTCTCTCGGATGCATCACCGGTCCCTTCACCACCGGTATCCTAGCCAACGGTAGTAAGTCACTTGTGCCTCTCAGTTCTGATCATCACTGACAGTCAGCCGACACTGGAGCCGCTTTCTCCGTCGCACAGCTCGAGGCTAACCCCGAGGGCTTCTTTGCCGACACCCACACCGCCGAGTTCCCCGCCGGTGCCATCCGAGGTCAGCTCCAGTACTACTAGATACTCGATACATATAGTATGGGCCTGCAGAGAGGATATAATAAGGACAATAGTCGGCTTCGCTTTACATGGACACTTGGTTGATGGACACTTTCGTAACACTACATAGCTATATGACATGTTTACAACTATCTGCTCCAAATCTGACTAGTGATTACACCTACCAGACTCTATATTCACACCCCAGCGTCTCATTGTGGGCTGACTGCCTGTAGGTGCGGCCTCCTGTCCTTGGGATCTCCTCATTGCCATTATCGGGTCCGCGTTCCATAATGCGAATGAGGGTGTCGACTGTGTTGCGATGATCAAGCTTGGAATAGGATCGGCGGGACCTGTTGGCCTCAGACCTATCCGGTGACTCCTCACTCGTCTTGTAGCGATGCGACATTGTGGCGTCCTCTCGGGGATAGTTCGATTCCGATGCGCAGGGCGTGGTCGCTCGGCGGGCAGTTTTTGTGGGTGGTGGATGGTGTGGCCTGCGTGTTGTCGATTCCTGTTCGTACTATTCCTCTTGATACTCACAATTCGAGCGTAGAGACCACTCTGAAGACGGACTGCTCATGAGTTGCTGCCCAATCAAGGATACCGGTGATCTCCAGGTATTGAAGGATCGCAAGCCGGTCTGAGGTAAGTGAGGCTGGCCGTCGATGTCCGGCGGGTACTGAGTGGACTGATGATCTCTTTCGCTCGGTAGGGCGCTTCTCTCTTCCTCCGAATCGTGCGCACTGTCTTCTCTGATGAAAGGGGCACTGTCGATATCGTCGGAGAACGCGGCGTCGTCTGAATCAGAATCGAAGTCGTACTGGTATGATTCAGTTTCATCGTCAAGGTATCCCGCCTGGATGGATCGAGGGATATGCTCATATGGAGACATGGTTATGCTTGGCAAGAGTTTGATTCAATATTACTGCAATCTGGACGTTTACAACCCCTTTATGTCTTTTCTCGCCGCCCGTTCATGCCGGGATACTCAAGATAGGTCCGGGCGGAACATGTCCAGTGGCTCCACTGCTCCTTTGTGTTGTGTCATCGGCGACATGAAGGAGGAGCATGGAGGCGAAGTGCGTGCTCAGAGCTCATGAAATTTGCGGATGGCGAGCCAGTCAAAGGCTCCCTCGCAGATTCTTGGTTCTAAACCAACAAGTCTCGGCTTTCTGGCCGAAAAGATAGCTCTATGCTTGGCTCGTTTCAATGCTACGTACGGCACTTCGCCTGCGCATGGACGATTGGTTTTGAATGATAAGTGCTGTCCACCACTGACCGGACGAGCTTGGCGGTACTCCTCGGTTATCAACAATACATGTACAGCACCCGAATATCCCTGTCTCCTCGTAATCTTCCTACCATGATTTGTGCCGCATCCTTCTTTCCTAAAGGCCAGCATCTTTCCCTACCGCGTCATCGTTTATTGGAGCTAATCTTCACTATTATTCCTTATTCCTCGCCGTCGCTAAGGGATGTATGTTGTTTGGGATATTTTCGAAGAGACAGGTCTGTGGAGAATTGGGTGCAGTCTTCGGTTCGTGACGTTGGTTGGTATTCAAGAGCGGAGCAGAACATCGAAGCCGCCAGATCCTCCTTCCCTTGTAGTGAAGGCTCTTATCTCGTAGCCAGTAGTAGTCGACGAAGACGGCGATCTGGCGGATCCTTCTCCCAGCTCCTCCTTTCTGCGCTTTGAGAGGTAATCCCGATGTCGCAGGATCAACGGGCTCTAGATGTTCGCCTTCGCTCATGCTGAGCGGGCACTGCCACAAGATGCATGGCTTGGTGCAGTGATGGCGCTGAGCTCCTTGTCGAAAGCCGAAGAGTCGGCTGGGCCAGTCGCCGTTGAGCCAAGATCTGACGTTGGGGTCGGCGATTCCTTTCCGCTCCTCATCCCACTTGGGATCCTGCTGATTGGTCGTTTGGCATCTGTGGCGTGATCGAGACTTCGAGGCATGTTGTGACGAATAGTGGTATGTCCAGCAGTGTATAGTGGAGTACAAGTGGTGTATGTAACAGCGACTACCAGTCCACTGAAGTCAGGATACACAGCACCGTATTGAAACATCCCTTTAGTACGCACCCTTGATCAAAACACTGCTCTCCCTTACGCTCAAAGGACGACGAATTCCTCTCCCCTTGCCCCACGATGCCAGATGTCAATAGCCATGCAGATCAGCTGTTTGATCACGGGCACTTACGCAGCATTAGGTTCACTGTGAGTCGTGATCTGTTGACAATGACGACCACGGCTGCAGTGGTTTTCGGGGGACGTTCTGTGGAGGTTAGCAGTGAGTTGGTTAGGTAGAAGCGGAACTGGCCGGAGGTGAGCCTGAGTTTGAGGAATGGTCGTAGAGAGGTTGCTCGCTGGACCTGTCATTCAGCTCCCTCATCCCCGGGTCAATGTTACAGGTATTGCCGCCCTTCCAGCAGCATCCTCGCCCGTCTTGCATGGGGCAAGGATTGAAACTGACCTCTCGCCCTCGGGGGTTCAAAGTCGATAACTGAAAGGATCAGCTTTCTCTGATGACAACTGCTCAATGGGACCTGTAACATCCTCCTCATTGGTGACGGTCTCCTCGTGAAAGGAGCATTGAAGTCAGTCGTCCATTCATCCAAAGCAGCTAGCCGCTGCAAGGCGATACAAAAACCTCTATTTCCTCCTTTTGAGCCTAAGCAACGTAACTCCTTCTTTCTGATATCTCTCCCTCTCTCCCTCTTTATCATCTTCGACTATTTCTGAATCGAAGTGTTTTTTCAGCATCGTGAAAAACCTCTTGTCCGCCTGATATCAGTCATACTAGGGTAGGGGACTGACCTTTCTTCGTTTCTTCCAGCAGAAGAGGATTTCGACTTCTTTCCCTAGAGGCGCTAGGTCGCAAAGCGTTTTGACTAGAAGTGGGAATGCGGGCTATTTTATCAGCTATACGAGCTATAGGAGCCTTAAATCAGGCGGAGCATAGACATACCTCAAAGTATACACAATCGGCAGCTAGAATCACATCCGCCTCTGCTACCGGTACTTCTCTAGGCATCTCACCCCAATCATATTCCGCTATGCGCAGATTCGGAGTCGATACATTCAGTACTGCATTTTCCTCCATCAATTTCAAAAGGCATCTGAGATCAGCTAGGCACCTAACACTTTCCAAAGATCACTTACGCTTGGTCTGTAGCCCAAACGTTCGCGTTTGGTTCCAGTAGAGCAGCGACTATCCCAACCAGTCCAGTTCCGCTTCCTAGTTCGACTATCGTTTTATTCTTCAAGTATGAAGGGGAATGACTATGTCTCCAAGCTAGATACCTCGATAGAACCTTCCATCAGCATACGCAACTCCAAGGAGGACGTACAATTCCAGAGGGCCAGGCGATTCCACCACATCCTGGTCCAGCATCTACCTTCAACTTGACATCCTTATCCAAATATGGGATCTCCAATACAGTTTCCTCCGCTACTGCGGTGGTAGGAGGTCGAATAGGAGCTAAAGACTCAAATGTCGGTAAAGCAGCTGATGAGGAAGTCGTCGAGACCGATGATGATCTCGAACGGGCTCCAGCAGATCCGCCGTGCACCATCGACTAGGAGAGCTAGAGGGTGTGTTGCTAGCACGGGATCCTGCAGCGAGAAAGATAGGTGAAACGGTGAATTACTAAGACGCGACCAGCTTAGTCGATCAAAGATCGAACTCAGGAACAGGATGATCAATGAACCCTGAGTATAGACCAGGCATACATCACAGCGCGAGGACGAGAGGGCGTCTCCGGGCTGGCAGCGGGTAAGTGGTGAGCTCCTAGCATCACAAAGTAGAAGCAGAAAGGACGCTCCGAAAATTAGTGGGAGTCTCGTCTGCCTGATCTCCCCCGTAACCCGGGGCAAAAAGATATGAACCACAACACCTAACAGGATTCGCAAGTGGTCCCCCACCTTGCTACTAACTGGGCGATATCCAGGTTGTCTGCGCAGATCGGACGGGATGCGGAATTTTCTAGATTCTATGGTCGTGGATATCGAAGATGCCCTGGTGGCATTATGAACTGTTGCACACACACACGTCAGGGCGTGTGTGCGCTTACCGGCAACTGACTCTCTAACTACTTGTCAGTACACGTACACCATACCTTCCAGTGACAAGCTGGTATGCTATCGCTAGCTGCCGAACGGTCATTGTCATTATCGTCGTCCACTCTGAGTCGAGCCAGTACCGTCATTCCCGGGTTACGGTTCCGATCCCTCCACTCCAGGTCCGACAGGCCGACGGCATTCGCATATATCTCTAGGAAACGAAATCAGCAGGTTATCACCATAGCCATGTCATCTCTATCTCGGAGACATGCTTCTGCGTCAAGTCCGGGTCCAAGCTCAAAGCCATCAAGCTCAGTAGACTCTCATGCACATTCACATGTGAATCACGACCATGGACATAGTCATGATGGACATGACCATAGCCATTCTGGGATCTTTCACTCTCACGCCCACGATCACTCGGAAGGCGCTGAGCAGATAATGACCGCATTGTCGAAAGGGACATTAGATCGTGGGACTAGGATCACCCTCTTGGGTCAGTCCTTACACTTCCACCTACTGGGCGGTGACTGACAGTCAGGACTGGCTAGTAATGTCGGCCTAACGATATCGAAGGGATTAGCTGGATTATGGATGAACTCAGCTTCCCTCCTTGCCGAAGCTGGACATTCCCTTTCAGACCTCTTGGGCGTGAGTCAGCTTCGAGTTCGACATATCATAGACTAATAAGTAGGACTTCGTCACGCTTGCTACCTGGCGGATATCGCGGAAACAGCCCAGCGATACTTTCCCTTGGGGATATAGTAAATTCGAGACGTTCGGAACTTTGAGCGTTAGTATCATTCTAGTCGGTGGAGCTATTGGAATCGGATTGCATTCATATCATGTATGTCTCCCCTCTCCTTTTCATTCCGTTCAAAGGGCAGAGATGCTGACGACGGATAGCTGTTACTACAAACATTACTACCCTACCTGGAATCATTACCGCCCGGCACGACATTAGCTCAATTGGCAAATTACCTACCTCACGGTGTCCCATCTCCGTTGCTGGAAATGTTCCACTCCCACGGTCCATCAGCTACCGACCATGTTCACGGCGTAGCTGAAGGCCATTCTCATTCCCATTCCCATTCTCCTGTCGGAACTACCGAGGTCGCTCATGCGATCCTGAATCCCCACGCCGCATGGTTTGCCCTAGCTAGTGTTATCATCAAGGAGTGGTTGTACCGACTCACTGCTAGAGTCGCTGCGGAGGAACACTCCCCTGTGCTAAAAGCAAACGCCTTACAGTAAGCTTTCCCCTATGCCAACAGATGGCTGATGCCAGTCATCGAGCCGACGCTCTCACCTCCGTCGTCGCCCTTACTTCCATCTTGGGCTCATCCTTCGGTGGATATACTTTCCTTGACCCTTTAGGCGGATTGGCAGTATCTTTCTTTATCCTCCAACAAGGCCTTTCTTTGTCAAAAGTAGCAATGCTAGAACTCCTAGATGCGGGTGTGGATAAACCAACACAAAAGAAGATCGAGTTGTTGGTAGAGGGTTTAGTCGACGGCAAGGACTTGCTAGGTGTAAGGAATGTGAGGGGTGTCAAATCTGGTGGTATGCCCCATTCTCTCTGTCCTTTGATGTAGAGCTCACGATCAGGTCAAACTCATTTAGATTTGACAATATCGGTACCTGCCAACATGACCGTTAGAGACTCTCATGCGGTCGAATGGAGAGTCAGAGACGCAATCATTAGCGCAAGGCGGGAAGTAAGAGAAGTGAAGATCCACGTTCATGGTCAAGGGGAGGATGAAGGAGGGGATACGACGAAAGCTGGAACATCGGGAGTCATCACCTCCGACTTTGGTAAAGAGGGCTGTTAGACAGACTGATATATTCACATGTACGAGTCGGTCTGCTCATTGGGTACCATTGAAGCGCCGACTGAATAAGCGACCTCATTCCAAGCTATAATCTATCTTGACTGGATTATCAACATCAAAGCAGATGATGAAGGACTGAGTGAATGATCTGATCATGAGCAAGAAATGCATTCGTGTATGACAATATAAGCCCAGAAATACAATATAAACAATGGTACTGATATTACAAAGCCTGCCGGCTCTTTGCCCTTCCATCACCTCCCTTACGCTCTCCCAGTCTTGACCTCCACGACGATATTAGCAATCATCAATCCACCATAAGCCACCATCAAACATGTCGCCCATCTTCGATCTATCAGATACCCATTCATTGGGACCACTATAGCGGTGGTCAAGAGGATAATAATTAGGCCTGTGGCTGAAACCCACAGTGTGGGGGAGAAATGGAGTTTGACGGGTTCGTGGGGATGGAAGAGGAGGTGATAGGTTCCAGAGCCACCTACTCCAAGGAGGAGATTTAGCATTCTGTCATCAGTTTTCGACCAAAACGAGGGGGAATGAAACGTACGGTCCTCCCTGTTCGGTCAGCTTTGATGCATGCAAAATAGTGGAAGGGACATACGAAACAAGCAGCATATGCCATCGCTGGAGCAAATTGAGCGACCGTGATATTGGCCACCAAGTCCGCCATGGAATTTCCGATCGCAAAGACTGCCAATATCAGTCATGAACAGATCTGAGGAAAGCTTTGACTGACTAGTCAGGCCAATAATGGCATCACTCAACCCCATCAACTCCCCAATCGACTGAAAGTCAGCATCTTTCTTCTTTAATCCCCACCAGGAGGTCGAGCGATCGAGTGTAATTCGGCTCTCGGCTCGACCTTGTGCCTCCAGCGCTCGGACTCACTTGTAGG
>Ga0265780_10005736_pt1 | contig 15633 bp, 16 predicted proteins | sample P1T30metagenome_FD_192432 | JGI IMG/M metagenome (GOLD analysis project Ga0265780, IMG submission 192432) | Plant litter microbial communities from East Loma Ridge, Irvine, California - P1 T30 | ecosystem: Environmental > Terrestrial > Plant litter > Unclassified | place: USA: California... | reverse complement strand
GAAAAGCAAACAGGTAGTTCAGATTTTACTTTGAGACATTTTTGCTTTTGCTCGTCAAAGCGTGTAGTGTAGGAAAATATGCAAGGAATTCACAAAAGTTTTTATACGGAAAAAGCTGTTGTGTTCCATGTTGTGCACTCGATTACATTCTTTCTTCGCTCTTATCGCTACTGTATAGTATATACATCCAAAAAAAAAAAAAGTTTCATCCATCCGTACCTAGTTATTGTCCATTTCCAATCCATCCAAAATGCTCGTTCTCAAACATTCCCCACCCAAGACTCTCCCCCCGAACTCCCCGACGGAGACGAAGAAGATTCCCCCGAAACCGACCTCCCCAACGAAGACGACCCTTCCTCCGATGTTGTCGAAGAGGTCGAAGTCGAAGAAGAAGACGAAGAAGAAGAAGAAGAAACAAGCCTGTACTTCCCTCTCCTCCTCTCCACCCAAGGCACTCTCCACCTCATAACAGCCCCTCCGTTCCCCCCGCCAACTTTCCAGCACAAATAACGCCTGTAGAGTTCGTAGACGGCCAGGAGGAGTAAGATGCAGAGGGAGAAGCCTAGGAAGATTTTCGTTGGTGAAGCTGATGGGGCGTCGTCGGGATTGAGAATGCGGGTGAGGGGAGAGGGTTCTTCTGGTTGTTTTTTGGCGGTTTCTTCTTCGGTGGGTGGTGGTGGTGGTGATGGTGGGGGGAGGATGATGTCGGTTGCGTTGAAGGGTTCTGTGATTCCGTTGGGGAGGAGGTGGCCGGTTTTGGAGAAGGCGAGGATGCGGAAGGTTGTGTTTTTTGAGGTTAGGTGGGAGAGGTTGGTGGTTAAGGTGGGATGAGGGATGGAGAGGGTGGTTTCGAAGCCGTTTTTGGGGGAGCGGGTGAGCTCGGTCCAGGGGGTTCTGGTGTCTTTCGGAGTTGGGTTCTTGCTCTCAAGGGAAGTGATTGAGGTGTTTGAGGATTCGCTTGGCGCTTCTTCTTGTTGTTGTTGCTGCTGTTGTAGGATCCAAGTCGCAACTTCTGTGGCGCCGTTCCAGCTTACGTAGGCTGTTAGGTTCCCCAGTCCTTCTGCTTCTTCGTGTAAACCTTCGGATTCGTTGTCTATAGAAAGCTTGATGGTCATCCGCGGAGGGTAATTGGGCTTGCCAACCCAAGGGAACTTGTAAGCGCGATAGCTCTGAATATCACCACGCTCCCAGGAAGTGACAGCGCCGAAGTGAGCATCACAAAGAACGGAGGAGTCGGCGGAGAACTCAGTGAATACTGCGTTCAAGCCGTATCCGACAAAGACTCGGGCTTCTTCTTTCGAGGCGTTGATATTGGTGTTGGTATCTGACACGACAGCAGGTGGGAGGATCTGCATCGAGCCCTGCGAAGAGGAGCGCACGCCAGATGGGTTCGAGTAAGTTTTGATCACGCGGACCGTGTGAGATGGGTTGGAGCTATTGATTCGGCTGATCTTCAAGCGGTTGGCGTCCGGGTCTTGGAGTTTGTCTTGGCCGTATTTGGGATATGGTAAGTTTGGTCTGGGTTTGATGGATGTTTGATTCAATTGATGCCGTGTTTCTGCAGCGAGCTTTTGCAGGTGAGAAATGTCGCGAGTGTAATTGGAGGCTTTGGCGTTGCTAACACTTTGGTAACCAGGCGTGGGAAAGGTAACTTCGAGCAACAGAGCTCGTGAGTGGTCCATGCCGTAGATGTAGTTTTGATCTTCCGCCGCGTTGTCGAAGAGGGATAGCAGCTTCGTCGTATAACCTGGCTGCTCGACCGGTGGCTTGTAAGTCTGTGGAAACCTGTCTGCCGCGATAAACTGCGCATCATGCTGCCAGGCGAAGTTGATAGCGAATCCCTCACTCAAGTCCATAAACACGTTCCTCTTGCCGCCAAGTATCCAAATCACCGCGCCAGTCTTTCCATCGATATAAGTGATGCTGTGGGTGTATCGCGCCGACACAAGGTAATTTCCAAGCTCGTCTTTCCGAATACTATTCATGTGGAACCAGTCGAACGGGTCTTCGTGATTTCCGGCTTTCTTCAAAAGATGATAGGTATCGTTGATGTCGATGTATTCGGATGCGCGCCATTCGAAGATGACATCTTTAGTGTCGACTGCGATCTCTTGCAACACACAATCCCATATCCAACCGGGATCGGCGTCGTTCGGATCGGTGGTTTCGTTGAATGTGCGCCAGTCAGATAAGTCGTGCTTGTATTTTTGATACACTGTCATTAGTGCTGTACCATCGGGAGTCAACAAGAACTCGTGCAGATCCGCATTCAAGCTATTTCCAGCATCTACACTGTGTACTAGTTCGTAATTTGAGCTCAACTGATCAGGAGGTCAGTATGCAGTCTTCCTTGATACAGCGATGGGAATGCATCGCTGTCGCAGTAACCCAGACAAGACAGCACTCACAATCATATATTTCCCCGATCCATGCCCGCGCACCGTATCATCGCCCGTCCAAAATGTCAAGCGATCTTGCCCTTGATAGTGTTGCACCATAAAGTCATAAGCCTGTCCTCCCCATTCGTTGGCGAAATGCTGACTCCAAACAAGATCGCCTCTCCAGTCTAGTATCATGGGACTAGGCCGCGGCAGACCCCAACCTTTCGGCGTGAGGAAGTAGTACGTGCCGTCGTTGCATCTTTCGTCCCATTGTAGCCAATTGACTTTGGGCGCGGAGATGTCGTTCTCTGTGGCGAAGGATGAGGTTGGATAGTAGCCGAATGTGCCGTTGTCGATGGCTTCATCGTACGGGTACGGCGGCGGAGTGTCACCGGGGTGGGCAGCCCCAGTATGAAAGATGGGCGTTAGAAGCCATAGGATAAGCATGAAGCGGAATGCTGTGAAGGTTGCAGTGCATGGGTTGGCTTTGTTTTTGGAAAGTGAATCCTTGGATCAATGACAGGCGCGCTGAAACAGAATGGTGTGTTGGTGGTGGAGATTTTAGTAAAGAAGAGACGAAATGGTACAAGGAAATGGCAGAGGCACACGGGTAATTCCCAATGTACCTTTGCGACAAGAGCGATTGGGTGTTGCTGTGCGCGGGAGCGGCTTGCCTTAACATTGACCTCGCCTTGAGACTTCTTGGGCGCATGGAAGCCATTTGCGGGCAGCGATAAGGCCAATGCCCTTTCTGGAGAGCTGTACAAGACATGATCTTGCCGGTAAGTGCATACGTCAGCTACTTACCGCGTACTTAGCGTAGCTGTTAAGTCGGTATACCTAGCCACTCTTCATCCCAAGTGCTTTTAGCGGTCAACTGTGACAGGGAGTCGCCATGGTGAGATGATCACTGCACTTTCAAGGAGGGGCAAGAAAGTATACTTGGATATGGCCGCGCGTACCCGAATCAAGAACATGTTCTCCGTCGTTGCAGGTTTCTTTGAGATGATCAGATGGCTAGGTAAGTAGATGTCGCTCATGTGCCGGACACCCGGCGCGATAGGAGGTGGTACGCGGCAATAAAAGCCACATTCTTTCCATGAGAGCATCGATACGCGTCTCTTCTCTTCTATCCGGTATAAGATGACTGACCTCGCTCGGATGCAAGAAGAGCAAAGGGTTGGGTTCTCCATCATCCTCCACCAGACGAAGTGAGGTGAGGTGAGTTCCATCGACCTCGCATTCGTGTTGCCAATGCGCTAATGCGTGTAGTGTCTTGGTACTTCTATATTGTCTAGGGTTAGTGTTGGGGTTGAGACTAACATCAACGACACGTTTGTCAACCAAGGCATTTGGCTACACTGGTGTATTTATCTCATACAGAATACCTTTGTCTCATAACATCTTGTTCAGGATGCAACACACGCATCGACGGCACGAGTTGTGAATGGTCATGTCAGCGGAAGCAGCCGGAGCGTAGCCAGGGTTTGCATCTCAACGAGCCCGGCCAACTCTTTCACATGCCAATTCTCTTGTGCATCTTCCTTTCACGTGGCATTCCTCGCAGAACGTGTGCTGACTCTGCCGCATGATAGACCCAACGTGCATCAGATCAGGTCAAGTCGCTATCTTATCTCGCCATAGTCCTTTTCTTTCTGGAAGTCTTTCCTTCGCTCTTGTCCTGCATTCACACTCTTCTAATCTTCACAGCTTCCTGAAGGACTGACAGGCAATAATATGATTCACTACCTCGCTGGCAACAGCAACATCTCCTACGGAATTGACTCTCTCTCTGTGCGTCTCTTTGGCCCTGGAACAAAGTCCGAAGACTGCTACACCATCACGACATCTCCCGCTTCTGACGACTCACTTTCTTTGCTATACACGGCACTCCCACAAGCTCTACAGAGCCGTGTACCAAAAATACGCTCTCTCAGATCTGCTGCCTCTGTGTACACCAGTCGGAAAAGTCAAGTGTACACCAGCACTTCTCCAGCCTCCAGTGCCTCATCAAGCTATTCCGAAAGCCCTCCACCATCCTACCATGCAAGAACTTCAATTTCTGACGATGAAGACGGCGACGACGCCAGCGACGCCGGCTCGCCTTCCTTCAACACAGCACCATCAAGCCGACCGTCAACCTCTGGTTCCGCAACGCCAGCACCCCATTTATCGACCTTCTTCGCAACCCAAGACCAAGACCATCCCTCCGCCAGCACCAGCACAGGCATCACCAACAAAAGCGGTCACCACGGCCTAGCTCTCCTCAGCCTCGCTCTCCGCAGCGAGCAAACCTCTAGCACGCCCAACGACCCAATCGACAGACGCTTCTACATCGACGGCGTAAGCTACATCCTGCGCGGCCTACCCAAAGACCTGACACCGGAAGAAACACTCGTGCTGCGAACAGCAACGCCTCAAACCCTTCTCCCACCCCCATCTGAACCTCAAAGCCAACAACTTACAAAACCAACAACATCACCTGACTCCCACCCAACGCCCCCACACAACGAACATCCAACACTCCTCCACACCTTAACCTCAACCCTAACCTACTACCTCATCCTCCTCACCACCCTCCTACTCCCGCACCTTCAAAACCTAATCACAGCCCTCCTCGCGCTAGACGTTCAGCATCAACTCTCAGCCCGCTTCTACGCACACACCAAAACTCTCCTAAACCAGCTCTTCTCTGTCCTGAGGGAACTGGCCCTCAGAGTCTGGGAAGCAAATGACGGGGCGCTGAGAGTCTCGTGCCGGGACTTCGGGATCTGGGTGCTCAGAGACTTTTGTGGGGGGTTAGAGGAAGGGGTTGGGAGGGCGGCGATCGCGGGAGGAGGGCGGAGGGAGGGGAAGTGATGTACTTTGTTGGAAAGACGTACGTTTGTGATTTAGAGGAATGTCAGCGGAGTGGTCACGGTTTGAATTTGAGTAGGGAAGAGATGTAGAAGGGAAATGCAGGTCGATTGGTATGGAACGACATGAATCGAACAACAACGAACGAATAACGACGAAACGCAGACAAGATAAGGCAGGGAATAATGATTGAATTGAACTTGAAGAAGAAAATGATCGGGCCTCGTATTCAATATCGCTCGAATGTCCCACTCTCTCTCATCGATCTCATAGCGGAAAACCCCCACCCTCCCTCTCAGTTTCTAATCAAGCCGTAATTCCCCATACCGAGCCCAAAGCCAAAGGTACCCATACCCAAGAAACCCATACACCGAGGTTAATGGAAGAACCCAGAGAAACCTGTACACCAATGAAAACCCGAAAACCTCGACTCAAACTCCAATTCCAACCCCCCTCAAACCCGGTTGTTATAACTCCACCCTCCCTCCTTGTAAACCCTCTCCCTAGCCTCCATATCCCTACGCTTTTCCTCCACAGTGACCGCATCGCCAGTCTCGTGCCACATGGCACTGCTGCCGCGATCCCTAAACCGCTTCAGCCTCTCCTGGTTCTTCGCGCCCTTGAAGACCTCCTCCATCTTGAGGTCGGAGATGGGGCCAAAGACGGTTTCCGGATCGACGAGTTGCTGTTGAGTCAGCAAGTCGCGCAGGGCGGGCGACGCCACCCACGAGGGGGCGCGGAAGCCGCCGGTCGCCTCTTCTTCCTCGTCCTCTTCGTCTTCGCTATCGGTCATGATTTCGGGCAGGGCGATGTTGTCGCCGTTGGCGTACATGGGGGACGACTTTGCGGCGGACTTGGGCAGGGCTTTGGACATGGGCGGGCGGGCCGGGGTCTTGAATTTGCCTTGGGCGCTGTTTTCGTTTTGGTAGACTTGCGAGGGCGCTTGGCTGTAGTATTGCGCTGCGGGCGGGTTGGCGTTCTCTGCGAAGGGGATGCGTGCGTTGCTGAGTTGGACCGTTTGGCTGGGGTGGGCTGGACGCTGGCCGTGTTGCATTTGATGTTGGCTGTTCACTGTGCTCTTGAACATGCTGGTGTTGTGGTGGGATGCGGGTGGCGGAGCGAGGGCGTAGCCATATGGAACTTTGCTGAGAGTTTCCTGCAAATGGGTTAGTACGAGTTGCATGTTTTTGGGGGCTGCCATCAACTTGACCTACCTTGCGCATGTTCGAAGGCCTCTTGGGCGGAGCCATGACAGAGTGTCTTTGATCAGTCTCCTGATCGTACTCATCCGTCTTTCTTCGCTTGGCCTCGTTCTGCTGGTATGATGTTGGGTTGCGCTGCATGCCTGGCCTCTGCTGTTGAGGGACAGACTCGTCATCCTCCTGAAGTATGCGTTTCGGCGGCTTTGCAGGGTTGGGCTGGATCTGGCGAGTGGACGAGTCTGCTATTGTTCTCTGTCCAAGCTGCCTGAGAGTTCCCGGTGCATCGCCACGAGGGAAGGCTTGCTTCTCAGCGCGCTCACGCTGAATTGCCTCTGCAAGCTCGTGTGCGGCCTTGGCCTTGGCCGCAGCAGATTGCTCAGCGCGCTGCTGTTCCAACCGCTGCTGCTCAAGACGCTGTTGCTGTTGCTCGAAGCGTTGCTGTTCGCGCCTCTTAGCCTCTGCAGCTTGCTTTTCTGCCTGTTTCTGTGCGGCAAGCTTCATCTCCTGCATCTTGCGCTGTTCCTCGGCCTTCTTTTCTTGCTCAACACGGCGCTCCTCTTCAGCCTTGGCAGCGCGCTTGCGTTCAAGCTCGCGTTTCTGCTCAGCTTTGCGCTGTTTTTCGCGCTCTTCTTGCTCCTTTTTGCGGGCAGCTGCTTCAAGTGCCCGAACCCGAGAGTTGTTTTGAGGCATGGTGGAGGCCCGAGCATTTGCTTGAGCCGATGTGGTACGCAGACCTGTCTTTGGTGGCGGTGGAGGGCCTTGGCTGGAGGAGGAAGAAGTAAAAGATTCTTGCGACGACGGCTGGCCCATCCTTTGTGCCTGTTGACTGGCCACACGAATGTTGACGGGCACCGGCTTGGCCTTTGACGCAGCAGTTTCACGAGCAGGACGGACGGGTCTGGTGGGAGCCCGCAGTTTACCTGGAGGGAGCATGCTCTTTGGTGGCGGAGGTGGCGGCATATCTTCGCGATCTCTTTCTTCCTCGGCAGTCCTTGGTCTTTCGACAGTGGCGGCTGCAGCTTCTTGTTGTGATCTCTGCTCCTGCTCCTTCTCAAGCCTCTCCATCTCGACTTTCTCAGCCTTGATCCGCTCCTCTTGAGCCTTGTTCGCCTTCAGGCGCTCCTTCTCTCTAGCCTTCTCAAACTCATCAGCGGCCTTCTGTTGCGCTTTCATCTCCTTCCTCTGCTTCTTGTCACTCTCGGTGGAACTGCGTGTCTTCCTACTCGGGCTGGCCGAGATAGTAGACAGAGGTCGTGAGGAAGTCTGCGAAAGCTGTGTTTCAGACCAGAGTGCACCAGGCATCTTAACCATAGGGTCATTCTTGGCCTCGTCAGCAGCATCCTGCTTCTTAGAGCGCTTGCCAGCTGGGGAGTCGTGAGCCTCCAGCTTTGCCGCCGCACTTGATCCTGCAGAAGAGGCAAACAGGTTCCTAGCGGATTTGAATGCGCCCCACAGTTTCTTGGAAGCGCTCATGGGCTCGACATGCTTCTTGCTGCTTGGTGAGCCTGCAGGGGTTGTAGAATCGAACTCCGGGTTCATGGACGCAATGGTAACCGATTGAGCTTTCGAGTGGTGGCTCGTAGACTGCATCAACGGCCTTGTTGGCGAAGGAACATATGTGGTGGACATGGATTTTTGATGCATCGAAGGGCGGACGCTGGCTGCATTCTCGAAGTCTTCGTGTGCCTGTTGAGCATTCCTTGGCTGTACAGGTTTGGAGGGAGCAATCCAATCATCATCCTCGTCATCGACTAGCGCAGGCACATCCTTCGGTGGAGGTTCTGGAGCATCTTCTGCTCCAGCTTGTTCGTCGTCGTCATCGTTCTCCGGAAGCTGAGGGTATAGAGCTTGAGGAATGCTCTTTGAAGACCTGGATTCTTTCGCTTTTCCAAGCATAGAGATTCGCTCATGTAAGAGCTGTGCAGAAGTTTTGTTCTGCAGCTTCTGCTCCTCTTCCTTTTCTTCTTCCTTCTCTTCATCAGCCTCGTCGTCATCGAGAGTGACTCCGAAGCTTTTTCCGACGGATTTGGCGAATACACTGTTGCGGTTCAAGGCATCCATATGGCTATTGCGCCCGCCAATGCTACGTTTCGCTGTCAAGGGCTCCCTCGCGGGTAGAGAAGAGAATGTGAAGCTGCTCTTCCTCGCCAGAGGCTGTTGCGCTGGGCTCGACATCTCGGAGGGGTCATGCGACATTTCGGCGTGTAATTCTTGTTCTTGCTCTGTTGGCTCAGGTTCGGCTGCTTCTTCGGGCTCCTGTGCCGCCGGGCTTGCAACATCTTCATGTGCCTCCAGTACGGACTCCTCGACCTCCATATCTTCGTCTGGTACAGTGGCGTTGTCTTCTTCCAAGTCGGGGTAGAGTTGCTCTTTCGAGGCATTGTGAGATACAGCTTCCTTCGCAGACATGAACGATTCGTCACTAGCGGGCTCGGCGACATCCGAGCTTTCTTTCAGTCGTCGAGGCGGAGACTGGTTCTCGCGCAGAGGTACTGAATGCACTTCAAGTGATTGAGAAGGCACAGTGTCCGCGTCAGTCTGTGTGTTGTCGGCTTCCATTTCGTCCTCCGTCATCCCATGGTAGCCAGAATCCGTGTTTCCAGGTAAGCCGACGCGCTGCGGGCTTTTGCTTCTGCTGATCACGCGTTGCTGTGGGATTACATTTCCACTGTCCTCTGCGATTTGGAATCGTGTGACCTTTTCGTAGAAGGCGGTGTTTTTTGCGGGAGTAGGGCCGGCTTGGAGGTTGGGCGCAAATACATCGGTGAGCGGCTGACGCTGCTCGAGGGCATCTCTTTTGCGAGCTGTGCGAGGTGTCTTTCCTCGTAGTTTACCAGGCGTTTTGAATACATCCGCAAAGTTTCTGCAACGCGTTAGTAACAGGCGCATATACCGCGCGCCTTGTAGATACTCACACAGGATCAGCGCTGAAGATCTCGGCCATGTGCTCGTTGAGCCATTCCATCTCATTTCGCACACTGTACCCAAACTCTTCCAGCTCTTGCTCTACAAAATCTCCAGCCTGTTCTCGCTCATTCTGTATCCATTGCGACGAGCCGATAGGCGCGGCCTTGGTGCGTGACAACGACATGTCGAATAGAGTGTGTGCGATGTTGTGTTTACTCGCGGCGCGTAGGTGGTGCGATGCGCCAAAGGGCGGAGAGAACGACCGCGTGAATCCAATATGATCAGGCCAAGATGTACATAATCCAAGAAGTTGTCCAAAGGTCGTTAGTTGTCGTTTTCGAGGTCGCTGTTGTCGTGTTGCGGAGGTTGGTCGCGATTGTTTGGATTGGAAGTTGCAACCAAAACAGAGCGGCAGCTCAGTTCGGCGGCAGCTCCCGCGCCTGCCCCGGAATCACGGTCTAGCGCCAACTCACGTGCATGACGTGGATCGCTCGAGCGTGAGGTGAGGATGAATTGCCCGAGATCAAATTAATGTGAAGAGATTAAGTGCATCTTGTAGAATTGTACTTCCGGACAGGGACTACACTTGATCTAAGCCCGACCCACCATCTTACGCGCAGCGTTCGGAGTGCGAGCCAGAGGCGAGCACGAACGTGTGTTTCTCTACACCCACTTAACACATGCCCTTCTCAACTCAACGTATTATTCTGACGACCTACCAACTTACGCGTAGCGTTCGGAGTGCGAGCCAAAGGCAAGCACGAACGTGTGTTTGCCTTGCCGATAGACTCCACGATCTCGAGTGGGAAGTACTGCGCTATGTACCTTTTTGACCTCGGGGTTTAAGAATTCAATAATCACTCGTGATCTTCAATCTTACGATCGATCAGCATAGCAAGATAGTAGAGCTGAGAAGAATTAGAACATAGACATTGGGCCCAGTGAGATGGAACTTCACTTTCATGGAAGGCATGTGAGGAGTAGCTGAAGCATGTTGGACGTCGCGCTTTCAATTTTGTAGCGAGTCGATAGGTACAGCTCGCAGAGCAATCGTCCCTATACCGTCGTGCCTACTTCCTGAACGCCATCGCTAAGAGAACATTGCACCCTTGCCCAAAACCCATGTTGCACACCTCCCTTTTCCCATTGTCATGGGAGATGAGTACACTTAATCTCCAGTGTCGATCTCAAGGTCAAGCTGCACACCCGAGCTCACACCGTAATCCGCCAGTGTCAAAATGTCCTTGAACGGCCTCTCGCCCTGTCGTTTCAGCATGATCTCATGCGGCTGCCGTCCGATGTTCGCAGCTACAATCGCCTTGAAAGCCTTCACACTGTCTGATGCGAGGCAAGGAATGGCTGCTTTGGTTCCCAGACGATCGTTGACATTCACAATGATCATGGGTTCGGAGGGTGCGACAGGCCTCTCTTTCTTTGGCTTGTCCTTCTTGTCTTTTTTGTCCGATTTTTCTGATGAGCCTGCCGGGCGGTCGCGCTTAGTCGACGATACACGATCTAGCGGATCGTCTCTTGCGCGTACGTCGTCGCGAGATGGACGGTAGCTGTCACGGTTGTTGTCTCTGTCTCTGTCGCTTCGTCTGGGCGAGCGGTCGCGGTCGCGGTCGCCATCTCTTTCGCGCTCTCGCTGGCTGTAGTTATCTCGGCGGGGCGATCGATCTCTGTAGCCTCGCCTGAGGCTTTTGTCGTCGTTGTTTGCTCTGTCGGCCTGGGCATCACCGGCGGGTCGCTTCTCTTTCCATTTGAAGCCGCTGGACTTTGGCTTTTTGGGCCTGGAAACGTCTCCGCGAGGAGGCGATCGCGAGCGCTGTCGCTCTTCTGTATCTGACGCCATAATGTGTGGGCGTTATGTGAGATGTAAGTTTGATGTAGATGGAGATCTGGGACGTTTGCTGAAGCTTGGACTTGGACTTGAAGTTGGAGAAGCCGCGGCTCAGTCCGTTCATTCACTCACTCTCCAAGGTTTCGACTCACTGATGTGTGACATATAACATGGTACGACAGGTCTTCAATCGTCATCACGAGTCTGTCACAAGAAACACAACATCCGCTCATCGGCTCAAACCCTAAGTATTTCCGGCATCTGATACTCGGCAGAGATCTGCTATACCCGACAACCGCTCGCGTGCAGGGTGTGGAGATGCATCATCGGAACGGTCCCCTTGGTCTTATTCCCATGGCATATCCGGAGTATATGAGTATCGAGTAGGCCTTTTAATTGCACCGGCATTGCATCTTCCCTGTTCATTAGACTGTCAAATTGAGCGCTCCCAGAGTCGAATACCTTTCTTCTTACTCCTCAGATTTCACAACTTCAAACGCAATGTCGAGAAACGCCACCTCTTCGTTACGGACATTGTCCAGACTGACTACAAGATCAACAACAAGACCATGTATACAACTCGGGAAGACAAGACCAACATTCACACCATGTTCCGCCCGCCAATTCTCCATCACTCCCCACCGTCGACTCATGGAGACTTCAGGCTTCAGCGAAGAACAAATGACAGTCCGCGATGCCATCCTCAAGATCTGCTCCAACTTCGACGATGACTACTGGATGGAACACGACCAGACCGAAACATATCCCCATGAACTCCATGCCGCGCTCGCCAAAGATGGCTGGATCGGTATCGCCTTGCCTGAGGATCTCGGAGGCGCCGGTCTAGGAATCTCAGAAGCAACGATGATGATGCAAAGTATTGCTGAAAGCGGTGCTGGCCTTGCGGGTGCTCAAAGTATTCATGCCAATGTATACGCCACTCAGCCGGTTTCCAAATTCGCCACGCCGGAGCAGAGGGGACGTTTCTTGACCAAGATCATTTCTGGCGAGTGGCGGACGTGCTTTGGCGTCACGGAGCCTAACACGGGGCTTGAGACGTTGAAGCTGACGACGACTGCAAAGAAAGACGGCGATGGCTATTCGGTTACTGGGCAAAAGATCTGGATTTCCAGCGCGCAAGTGGCTACCAAGATGGTACTGCTGGCCAGGACGACCCCTCTTGAGGAAGTCACCAAGCCTTCCGAAGGTCTATCCATGTTTTATGTCGATTTCGATCTGAGCCAGCCGGGTTTGGAGGCGAAGCGTATCAAGAAGATGGGCGGGCGGGCGGTCGACGCTAACCAGGTGTTCTTCGACAATTACAAGATCCCTCAAGACTCTCTCATCGGAAAGGAAGGGCAGGGATTCAAGATTGTGGGTCAAATCACCTTGCAAATGTCTGTCGACCAGGCTAACGGCATCTAGATCCTCCACGGCATGAATGCAGAACGCTGCCTCCTCGCCGGCGAAGCACTCGGACTCGGCTACGCAGCATTGAAGAAGTGAGTCTCGCACCAATCTCTATCAAGCACCCTCCCTTTCCCCGATTGAAATATCAGAATTGACTCCCCCAACCTCCTATAGATCCACCGACTACGCCCGCGACCGCATCGTCTTCGGGCGCCCCATCGGCCAAAACCAAGCAATCCAACACCCGCTCGCCGACGCCTACATGCACCTCGAAGCAGCCAAACTCGCCACCTACCACGCCGCGTCCCTCTACGACCGCTCCTCGCCCGACCACCCAAAGCACGACCCGAGCATCACGACCCACGCCGTCGGGGTCGCTTGCAACAGCGCCAAGTACCTGGCGGCCGAAGCGGCTTTCACGGCTTGTGAGAGGAGCGTGATGAGTATGGGCGGCATGGGGTATGCGGCTGAGTATCACGTGGAGCGGTACATGCGCGAGTGCTTTGTGCCGCGGATTGCGCCTGTCAGTAGGGTGAGTGGCTCTCTGGTTTATCCCCTTGTACATCTGTTCGGGCTCGTTACTGACTGGTTTGGTGAAACAGGAGATGATCATGAACTTCGTGGGAGAGAAGGTGCTTAAGTTGCCTCGCAGTTATTAGATTTACAGCGTGCAGCGCCCATATCATTTGTTGCGAACTGATCGAGGCATTGGGGTTTTACACGTTAAGCGAGCAGAGATCTATTCAATTTATGCTTCAAAAAAGTGCGTTGTGTTATCCGGACGATGTTCCTACCTATCGTGGAATTTGATGTGAACCTTTTACGTTGGGCTAGTCGTTTTCGCTCCGCCTTCTATCCATTGATTTACGATCACCCTGTCGGAACTAACCTGCGATCGGTCTCACGACTGGGTATAGGGAATTGGACGATGGGTGGCGGTCGATCTCCACATGAGCTACTTAGCTAGATGCAATCCTTCGTTGCTTACGAAGGATTTATTATTAACTTTCTTACCTGCACGACTCAGCTGCAGCGACGCGACAAACCGGAAGTGGAATAGTTCTCGAGCTCTTCGGCTGACAGGTGGGAGGAAGATGAGACCAGTAAGCGTTCGTACATGTATAAATAAAACAGTCGCGCTTCTGACTGCTTCGACTTCAACACTTCCGCCGAAAACCTGCCTGCTCGTATTATATCCATTGACCGTAGAGGGCTACAACCACCTCAGCGATAAAACTAGACTTACCTCTTACATCAAACCCCCATCCATCCACATAACAACAATCCGAGAAAAAGACCACACAATGTCCACCCCAACAACCATCGCCCTGCTCAAAAACCTCCTCCCTCCCTCCCAAATCCACGAACCCGGCACACCCTCCTACCTTGCCCAAAGCCTCCCCTGGTCCCAACACGCCGAAGCGAACCCTAAATTCGTCATAACGCCCTCAACCCTACCCTCCCTCCAAAGCACCCTCAAACTCCTCTACTCCGACCCTTCCCTAGACTTCGCCGTGCGAAACACCGGGACCGGCTCCGCATCAGCGCGGGATGTGATTCTCAGCATGCAAGGCTTCAAAGACTTCGTCTTCGACGAGGGAGCGCAGATAGTCACACTAGGAGCAGGATTGGACTGGGGCGAGGTGGAGGTGTTGATGGCGGCGCAGGCTCCAGGGTGGGCGCTGGTGGGCGCTAGGTGTGGGTGGGTGGGCGTTGCGGGAGGAGCTTTGGTCGGCGGGTACAGCTGGCTGAGCCATGAGTTTGGGCTGATTTCTGACCCGCAGAATTTGCTGGATGTGCAGGTTGTGTTGAGGGATGGGAGGGTCGTTTGGGCGAGCGAAGAGGAGGATGGGGAGTTGCTTTGGGGGTTGAGGGGTGGGGGTGGGAATTTTGGGGTTGTGAGTGCGCTGAAGATGAGGGCGAGGAGGTATCGGGAAGAAATCTTTGCTGGGATGACATTTTTGCCTTACGAGCGGTTGGAGGAGGTCGGAAGATGGGTGGAGGGTATGGTTGAGAGGGAGAAAGATCCGAAGTTGGCGTTTGCGGTTACGAATCAAGGGCCGGGCACTGGGAGGCCTGCGCAGGGTGCTAGGCCAGGCATTGCTATTTACTTGTTTGATGCCAATGGGGAAGAGCATGCCCGTTCGAAGGAGTATGGGTTTGGGGAGTTGCTGGCGATGGAGGGCATCGAGGTCCTAGGTGGTATGGTTCCTTTGAGTGGCATGACTAAATTGGCCGACAATTACAGATCCTATCAAGGTGTCAACAAGTTTTGGGGCTCTGCGCCGCTTCTGAACGAGAAGGTGGACGCCGGGCTGATCGCGAGGGTGTGGGCTTGGTATGAGAAGTCCATCGAGGCTTGCCCGGAGCTTGATGAGGGATCTACCGTTCTTTTTGAATTCGCGCAGGAGGTACGTCGCACTTCTCTGTATAGTGATACATCGAAAGGGCCGAGTTGACAACAAGACAGGGCTTCTTCAACTCTTCTGGCTCTCGCGCAGCATCAGCATGGCCGCATTCTGGGCGCAAGCATATCATGCAGGTTGTGCTGGGCTGCAATGCTCAGAAGGGGCCATCGAACTTGGAGAACATCGTCCAACAGCGTCTTAAATTGACAAATACAGAGATTGCTGGGCCTGGCAAAGAGACCGGAGAGTTCCACGCAGGTTTCTTGCAGGAGTGGAATGACCTTGACCGAGTATTTGGCGAGAACATTGGCAGACTCCGTGCTCTGAAGGAGAAATACGATCCGGATGGTCGGTTCAACAAGAGCGTACCGTTGTAGTGGTGCTTCTGCTTCGATGCTGGGAAAGGCGTCTCGCATTTGAGACATGAGGTAATGGGTTGGAGGGGTTGTCTATGGTTCTTGTCTGGCAGCAAGATAAGCATGCTCAAGCAACAGATTGCAAAGGAGTTTATCGTGTGGCAGATCATCTTGTGAGACACACTGAAGTTCCAGCGTGGTTCATCGTCTTTCAAGCCACCAACGCAACTCACACGATCTCGTTTGCAGGGGCGTGGTCCTTTATGCACACGG
>Ga0265780_10005735_pt1 | contig 15633 bp, 18 predicted proteins | sample P1T30metagenome_FD_192432 | JGI IMG/M metagenome (GOLD analysis project Ga0265780, IMG submission 192432) | Plant litter microbial communities from East Loma Ridge, Irvine, California - P1 T30 | ecosystem: Environmental > Terrestrial > Plant litter > Unclassified | place: USA: California... | reverse complement strand
TCGCGATGCCCGCAGGCGGCGGATCGCTTGATAATGTCGGTGGTGGTGACCCCGAGTGGATTTGAACCACTGGCCCCCAGATTAGGAATCTGGTGCTCTATCCGGCTGAGCTACGGGGCCACGCACGTGACGTCCATACTAGCCCCATTCCCGTCGGTCCAGACTGCGCTCATCCGCCGACGCAGGTGATTATGACAGCCAGACCCAAACCTGCGCAACGCGGCTGCAAGGCGGGCGAACGCTGAACCGCGGACCTGCGCCCTGCCCAAACGGGCTAGGCCGCCGAAAAGGCGCATCATTCAAACCACCTATGCAACTGTTAACAAACGCATTACAGTTTTGTGACAGGGCAATTGGGGGCCGTGATGAAAAAAAAGATCGCCACGGCTGCAAGACCCATGCTGATCGGCCTGGGGGTCATTCTAGCGATCGACCTTGTTGTACTCGGGATGTTCCTACGCTGGGCCTATGTCGAGCACGCGAATGTGACGGAGAGCATGCTCTATGGTCAGTTGGTCTACTCGTCCGTCGACGGATCGCTGATGGAGATCTGGGGATATCTCAAGGAACTGACGATCATCGGCCTCGCGCTTTATGCGTTCCTCCACGCGAAGGAGCTTTTCTACGCGGCCTACGCGCTCCTGTTTCTCGTGGTACTCGCCGACGACTCGCTGCGGCTTCACGAGCATTTCGGCGCGGTGCTGTCGCAGTATGCCGTGATCGGACCTCATGGCGAAATTCTTGCGCAGGCAATCTTGAGCGGCATTCCCCTGGCGCTAACTCTGTTGGGCATGGTCAGGCTTGCCCGCGATCGCATCGCCCCCGCACTCATGCTACTCTTCGGTTTCTGCGTCACCGCGTTCTTCGCCGTGGTCGTCGACAAGCTCCATGAGATGCTGATCGGCGCCGCGCATTTCCAGACGATCAGCACGCTCGTCGAAGATGGCGGCGAACTGATAAGTCTGACGCTCATCCTGGCCATATGGGGGATTTTCGGCCGCATGATCGTACCGCACGTGACGGGTGGAATGATGCCGCACGATGCGCTTGAGGTTGCTTAGCGACGACCGAACCGCTCCACGTCGCTGACGCCGGGTCACCGCCGCCTGTCGCCAATCGCGCGATTTTTCGTGACGCAGCGTGGATTTGACCTGTCCCGTCTTGACCTTGGTTAGCTGCCTGCGGTGTCTTGCAATTCGAGCGGACGTCCGCTTAAGGCCCGTAAAGTACGCATTTGGCGGCTCAATCCAGGACTTCGAAGATGCCAAATAGCGTTTCGCCGACGAGCGCAGTTCAGATGAATACGCCTGAGATCTGCGTCGTGATCCCGGCTTATCGTGCGGCCCAGTTCATCGGCAAGGCGGTCGACTCTGCCCTGTCCCAGACCGGCGTCGCGCTCGAAGTGATCGTCGTCGACGATCATTGTCCTGATGACACGCACGCAACCGTGACGGCGCGCTATGGTCATGTCGCAAACCTCTCCGTGGTCCGGCTCGACCGGAACGGCGGCCCATCGGCAGCGCGCAATGCGGGATTTGCGGCGGCTCGCGCGCCGTGGATCGCCGTGCTCGATGCTGATGACGCGTTCGAACCCGGCCGGTTGCGGCACCTCCTCGACGTGGCCGGTGCGTTTGCCGCCGATATGGTTGCGGACAATGTGCGATTTCTGGACGAGGCCCAGGCGGCGTTGAGCCCACCGCAAATCCAGGCGATCCGGTCCGCCACCGAGATTGACCGTTATGCCTTCGTTGCGGCGGCCCGGCCGTTCAACCAGGACATGGACTATGGCTTGCTCAAACCGATGTTCCGCCGTCAGTTTCTCGAAGACCACGCTATTCGCTATGATCCGGCCATCCGCCATGGTGAAGACTTCAAGATGTATTTCGATGCCATGCTGTGCGGGGCAAAGTTCGTCATTACCCCGCAACCCGGCTATGTCTGGACGCTGCGCACATCGGGCAAAAGCCAGACGACCGTCGATTATACGGCGCAGATCGCGATGAGCGCATCGCTGGCGAAACGCTCCGACGTTGTCGGCGACGGCAAGCTGGTCGCGCTATTGCACGATCGCAGGCGGGCGCTTGGCCGGCTCGAGACCTTGAACGGATTTCGCCACGCGGTGCAGTCAGGCAAGCGCGTCCAGGCCATCCGGCTGTTCCTTGGACATCCCTTCATCGTGCGGCAATATGCCGGGCGCGCGATCAGGAAGGTCGCACGACTGATCCGCTAGCGCCGCCGCGCATCGTGTGCCAGCACGACCCCCGCCTTATACGTTGCAACGACAGTGATAGAGTGAGCCCGAGGCGTTGCGTATGCGCAAGTCACTTGGATGGATGGGCGGTTCTCAGCAATATATTCCATACTCCAGCTGGTTAACTTTGTCCGGCACGATCGCCACCGTGGCCTTCGCGGTCGCGGGCCAGAGCTATATGAGCTTTGCCTATGGGCAGATCATCGCCGCCTTGATCAGCACCGCGATGGCGATCGGCCTCGCGCCGCATCATGCCAGGGTCAGGGTCGGGTTCGACAACTGGCGCGACGTGCATCGGTTCAGCATCAACGTGCTCGCCACGCTGGGCATTTCCCGGGTCTTCTCGCGGTTGCAGGATATGGCGCTCGGCCGCTTGCTGGGGTTGGCCGCGCTCGGCTTATATTCCAGGTCCGGCAACATTTTCAGCATGTTGTGGGACAGCGTGTTCCTGGTGATCTGCCGCATCATGTTCGTCGATTTTGCCGCGGGGATCCGCGCCGGCTTGCCGATCGGGCCGCGCTATCAGAACGCGCTGGCCCTGTTCACCGCGCTGATGTGGCCGACTTTCCTGGGGCTTGGCGTGCTGTCGGGGCCGTTCGTGCTGCTCATCTATGGCGCGAAATGGGTTTCGATCGCGATGTGCCTGTCGATCCTGTGCGTCGTCGGCGTGTTCAACACCGCCATCGCGATGGCGTGGGATCTGTTCATCATCGCCGACGAAACCGGCCGTCAGGCACGCTTCGAGTTCGTGCGCAGCATCGTCGGCTTCGTCGTATTCTCGGCAGCCTGCTTCATCAGCATCGAGGCCGCCGCGATGGCGAAGGTCATCGATGCGATTTTTGCCTGCGTGCTCTACATGCCGCATATTCGCCGGATCACGGACAGCCAGTACCGGGACATGTTCGCCATCTATCTGCGCAGCGGAATGGCCACCAGCGTCGCGATCGCGCCGGCGATCATCGTCATGGCCTGGCATGGCTGGGCCGCGACGACGCCGCTGGTCCCGATCGTCCTGGCCGTCGGCATCGGCATCGCCCTGTGGGGCATCGCGCTGCGGCTGCTGAAGCATCCGTTGTTCTTCGAGATCAAGTCCGCGCTGAAACCAGTGCTCGCGCGCGTTACGGGGTAAGGCCGGGCGACCCCATCTTTAGTTGATCGTATCGGGTGGCGTGACCGGGAGGGGCAGGGGCAGCACGGCAACGCCGTCCTCGACCAGCGCCCTGGCCTCGGCGAGGCTCGCCTGGCCGTGGATCGGTACGGGGGCCTCGTCGCCGAGATGCATCGCGCGTGCGCGATCCGCAAAGGCGCCGCCGACCCACCGCGATGACGCGAGCAGTTCGGCCTGTTTCGATGCCAGCATCGTCATCATCGCCTTCATCCGCGCAGGCGTCGGGGCGTCGGCCACGCGGTTGCCCTTGCCCGAGACGGCCGGCGCCATCACCGCCTTCGCCACCTCTGCATCGCCGCAGAGCGGGCATTCGACCTGTCGGGCTGCGCGCTGCGCCTCATAGGCCGCGCTCGAGCCGAACCACGCCTCGAACACATGCCCAGTGCCGCATTTCAGGTCGAAGACGATCACCGGATCACGGCCACCGAGGGGATCGGCCGCCGATGTTCGAGCGCCGGAATTCGCGCGCGGACATCCGTCACACTGTCGGAGCTGATCTCGGCATAGCCGAGACCCGCCGCCTCACCCATGTCGAGCACGACCGTGCCCCAGGGATCGATGACCAGCGAATGGCCATAGGTCGCGCGACCATCGGCGTGGACGCCGGTCTGCGCTGCGGCGACGACGTAGGAGGCCGATTCGATCGCCCGGGCGCGGAGCAGGACATGCCAATGCGCGGCCCCCGTCGGTCTGGTGAACGCCGCCGGAACCGAAAGGACCGTCGCACCGGCATCGCTCAACGCGCGGTACAGATCGGGAAATCGGAGGTCATAACAGATTGATGCGCCCAGCATGCCGATCGGCGTCTGCGTGACGATCGCCGCATCCCCCGCCGCATAGGCCGCGGATTCACGCCAGCTTTCTCCTGTCGGCAGGTCGACATCGAAGAGATGGAGCTTGTCGTAGCGCGCGCGGATAATGCCCGACGGATCGATCACGAACCCGCGATTGGCAAATCGCCCGTCTGCCCGGGGGACGGCGAGCGAGCCGAGATGCACCCAGATCCCCGCCTCGGCCGCAGCCGCACAGACGCGCGAGAGCACAGGATCGTCGGCCTCGGCCACGATCGACGCGGCGGCCCGCGCGCGATCGCGATCGATCAGACCCGACATTTCGGGCGTGAACAGCATCACCGCGCCCTGCCCTGCCGCCGACCGGATCGCAGCGACCAGCGTTGCAGCATTGACCGCGGGATCGATCCCGCTGGTCATCTGCAGAAGCGCGATGCGGGGCATCAGGCCAGGAGCGGGTCGAGCCCACCCCGGGCATCGAGCGCGGCAAGGTCGTCCGACCCGCCGATATGCTTCCCGTCGATGAACACCTGCGGCATGGTCATGCGACCACCCGAGCGCTCGACCATCTCCTTCTTCTTCGGCCCGCCCATCGTCACGTCGAACGTTTCGGGTTCGACGCCCTTGGCGGCAAGGAGCTTCATCGCCCGCGTGCAATAGGGGCAGAATTGTTTGATGTAGATTTCAACTTTAGCCATTATTTTCAGGTGTGGTCTGACCGCGCGCTTGTCAATAATCGGTGTCGTCCAGAACACGCGCCCAGCACAGGATCGTCACCGATTCCGCCCCCGCCGCGAGCAGCGCGCCGGTGCACGCCGCGCTCGTCGCCCCGCTCGCATAGATGTCGTCGATCAGCACGACCGCCCTGCCGCGCAGCCGGTCGCGCCCGCCCGCCGCGACGGCGAAGGCGCCCGCCACCGCCTTGCCGCGCTGACGCCTGCCGAGCCCGCGCAGCACGGTCGTCTGCCGCGTCCGGACGAGGACATTCAGGTCGGCGGGCACGGTCGACAGGCTCGCGAGCGTCGTCGCGATGAGCGCCGCCTGGTTGAACCCGCGCGACCAGAGGCGCCAGCGGTGTAGCGGTACCGGCACGATCAGCGCCGCATGCTCGGGCATCAGCCGGTGCATGGCGCGCGCCATCGTCGCGGCGAACGCGGTTCGGCCGCCATATTTCAGCCGCAGCGCCAGGCCGCGCGCAACCGGTCCATAGGCGACCGCGGCGCGGACGCCCGCGTGACGCGGCGGCTGGGTGAGGCACGCGGCGCACAATGCGCCGTCGCCGCGATCATGCGCAAAGGGCAGGTTGCACGCGGCACACCAGGGCGGACCGAGAAAGTGCAGGCCGTTCCAGCAGCTTGCGCAGAACCGATGGTCCGCCGCCACCGGACTGCCGCAGCCGGGGCAGCGCGGCGGCAGCGCCAGCCGGATCACCGCGCCAATCGGATCGAGCAACCGCATCCGCCCTTGTCGTCAAAGCATGCAGACGGCACAAGCGCGGCGTGCAGATCCCAGACCCCAGCCAAGGCAGCGCCCCGGAAATCTTCGACCGGGTCGCCCGCCGCCAGCGCCGCGACCGCGCGCGTGCCGCCTATGCCGACGCGGATTTCGTGCGCGCGACGATGCTCGACGGGATCGCCGAGCGGCTCGATGCGGTGACGCGGGACTTTGCCGACATTCTCGATCTCGGCTGTTTCGACGGCGCGTTCGTCGCGCCCCCGGGAGCACGGGTCGTACGCTGCGATGCGGGCCATGGCTTTGCCGCGCACGCGGGCGGCGTTCAGGCCGACGAGGACCGGCTGCCCTTTGCCGACGCATCGTTCGACCTCGTCGTCAGCGCGGGCGTGCTCGACCAGGTCAACGACCTGCCCGGCGCGCTGTCGCTGATCCGCCGCGTGCTGCGCCCGGATGGACTGTTCCTCGGCGCGTTCGTCGGGGCCGGGAGCCTGCCGGCACTCCGCCAGGCGTTGCGGGTGGCGGAGGCGGAGCGACCCGCCGCACGGCTGCATCCGCAGATCGACGTGCGCTCGGCGGGCGATCTGCTGATGCGCGCGGGCTTCGCGCTGCCGGTGGCGGACATCGAGACACTAAACGTCGGCTACCGCGATGTAGGGCGCCTGCTCGGCGATCTTCGCGGGATGGCGGCGACGAACGTGCTCGCGGGGCGCAGCGCACTCGGCCGGCAGGCGCTGGCGGGGCTCGCACAGGCCTTTGCCGATCTCGCCGATGCGGACGGGCGGACCGCCGAGCGGTTCGAGATCATCTTCCTCACCGGCTGGTCCCCCGCCCCGTCACAGCCCAAGCCGGCGCGACGCGGCAGCGGCACCGCCTCGCTCAGCGATGCGCTGCGGACCCGGCCACGCGACCCAGCCTGAGCCTAACGGGCGGGGTCGGCCGCTCGGCGACCCGGACCGAACGGGATGCGCAGCGTGACCACCGCCCCGGATCCGGTCGCCCCCGGCAGCGTGCTCTGGACTGCGTGGACCTTGCCCGTCCCGCCGCCCGGCAGCCGGAACGTCATCGGTGCATCGGGTGCGCTGACCGGCGGCGTGGGAAGCCGTGCAAGACGCTGGTCGGTCGGCCGGCCACAGACGACGATCTCGCCACCGGGCGGCGTTACGGGACAGGGGGTCGCCGCCCGAGCGACCGGGGGGCGAAGTTCGCGCGGCAGCGGGGGGCCGGCGACGGCCTGCAGTCCGATCAGCACCGCGATCATCTAGAACCTCCGCGCCACCCCCGCATAAAGCCGCGCGTCGGGGGTATCATGGGTCAAGCCCGCCGCCCCGAAAATGTCAAACTGAAGATCGTCGCGCACCATCCAGGCGAGCGACAGCGCAGCCAGCGCCTGGGTGCTGCGGCCGGCCGGGTCATCGTCGCGCAGCGCCTGCAGCTCGGCGTTCAGCGTCACCGCCTTGTCGAGCGTAAAGGCGAGGCCGACCGCGCTGCTATAGGCGAGGTGCCGGCCATGCCCGTCATCGTCGACCGCGGCATCGACTTCGGGTGTCAGGTCGAGCGACACCGTATCGGACATTTCGAATGTCACCGGCAGCAGCAACCCGCTGCCCCAGTCGCCATCACCGACCGGCGAACGGCCGACGGGAAGCGTCACGAACGGCAGGACGGCGATCGACAGGCCCTTGCCGTCGGGATGGCTCAGGCTGGCCTTCATGCTCAGTGACACGTCGCCGATACGGTCCGCGACGTCGATCCCCGTTGCGTCGCGCGTCCGGTCATGGCCGAACGGCGTCCATCCCACCCGTGCCTCGACCGTGTCGCTGACCCCGACCCGGACCAGCGTATCGGCGATCAGGACATTGTCCTCGCGCGAGCCCGCCCCGTCGTCGCGCGTCCAGTCGGCGAGCGCGGTTTCGACCGAGACGCGGCCTTTTTCCATGGTGCAGGCGGGCGTATCGATCCCCGGGCGTTCAGGGCAATAGTCCCGCTCCTGCGCGCAAACCTGGCTCGAACAGGCCAATAGCAGCGTCGCTAGCACACCCGCAGCAAGCCGCCCCGCCGGTGCATTCATCGCAGGCGGACCCAGGTCGGGGCATGATCGCTCGCCTTCTCGCGGCCGCGATAGGCCTTGTCGACACCGGCATCGATCATCCGGTCGGCCGCCTGCGGGCTGAGCAGCAGATGATCGATGCGGAAGCCCGCGTCGCGCTGCCACGCGCCCGCCTGATAGTCCCAGAAGGTCCACACGCCCCCCTTGGGAAACTGCGTTCGAAGGGCATCGGTCCAGCCCTGCCCGAGCAACGCGCGATAGGCGCTGCGGCTTTCGGGCTGCATCAGCGCATCGTCCTGCATCCGCGACACCGAAAACGTGTCGTCGTCATTCGCGATCACGTTGTAATCGCCCGCGAGGATGGCGGGTACCTCCTCGGCCAGCAGCACGCGCGCGCGCGCCGCAAGCCGCGTCATCCAGCGCAGCTTATAGTCGAATTTCGGGCCGGGCTGCGGATTGCCATTGGGCAGATACAGCGCGGCGATCGTAAGTCCGTCGACCTCGGCCTCGATATAGCGGCTGTGCTCGTCCTCGGGCTCGCCTTCGAGGCCGCGTTGCCGGACCCTGGGGGTCTGGCCCTTGGCAAGGATCGCCACGCCGTTCCAGGCCTTCTGCCCATGCCAGACAACACCGTACCCCGCCGCCTCGATCTCCGCGGCCGGAAAGGTTTCGTCGCTGGTCTTGAGTTCCTGCAGACAGACGATGTCGGGCTGCTCTTCGGCAAGATATTCGAGCAGCCGCTGGAGACGGGCCTTGATCCCGTTGATGTTGTAGGTGACGATCTTCACCGGGCGTCAGACCGAAAAGCTCGAGCCGCAACCGCAGCCCGAGGCTGCATTGGGATTTTCCACGCGGAAGGCCGCGCCGGCGAGCGACTCGACATAGTCGACGGCGCAACCCCGGACGAGGTCGATGCTGACGCTGTCGACGACCAGCCGGACGCCGTCGCGTTCGGCAACGACGTCATCCGCCTCGGCCGCATCGGCGAAGCCGAACTTGTACTGGAACCCCGAACAGCCACCGCCATCGACCGAAAGGCGCAGGATCGCCGGCTTGCCCTGTCGGGCAGCAATAGCGGCGACGCGCGCCGCGGCGGAGGGGGTCAGGATGATGTCGGGAGCCAGAGTTGCCATGGTCCCGAGATAGGCGGTCCCGCTATCCGCGGCAACCTCGCCCTGCCGCGCAGGACCGCGGACCGGGCTTGATAGCAAACCGTGCGGCTCAGTCTTGCGCTGCCGGTCCGTCGGTCGAGACCGGGATCGCACCGACCGAGCGATCCTGTGCCGCGAGAAGGTAGTCGGCGGTGGTGAGGAACGGGATCGGGTTCACGGCATGACCGTCGATCCGGACTTCATAATGAAGATGCGGGCCGGTCGAGCGACCGGTCGAGCCCATCAGCGCGATCAGCTGGCCGCGCGTCACGCGGGCATTGTCGCCGACGAGGATCTTCGAGAGATGGCCGTACCGGGTCGCGATGCCCTTGCCGTGATTGAGCTCGACGAGATTTCCATAGCCGCCCTGACGACCGGCATGCGAGACGATGCCGTCAGCCGTGGCGTAGATCGGCGTGCCGACCGGACCCGGAATGTCGACGCCGGCATGCATCGCGGCAGTCCCGCGGAACGGATCCGAACGAATGCCGAAATTGCTGGTGAACGACAGCAGGTGGACCGGCTGGACCGAAGGGATCGCAATCACCCCCTGCTGCAGCGTGTCGAGCTTCTTCCAGGTCTGGAACAGCGTGCGGAACTGGGCGTCGGCGCGGACGTCGGCCAGCGCCTCGGGGCTGTCGGCGGCGACCAGCGGTCCGCCCATGGCGGCCTGCTTGCTCGCCTGGGTGCGCTTGGCGGCAGCAACGACGCGTTCGGGACGCAGGCCGAGCTTGCGCACGGTGTCGGTGGTGTCGGCATAACGCTGATCGAGAACCGTCTGCGCCGCGTCGGCGAGAACGCGCTGGCGGCCTTCGACCCTGACCAGCGGCTTGACGACATCGGCTGCCAGCGCGTCGGGCGCGGGGTCGATCGCCAGCGTCGCCAGCGCCATCGCCTTGGCGTCGCCCTTGCCGGTCAGGGCGGCGGTGATCAGCTGCTGGCGCTGTTCGACGCGCGCGGCATGCGCTGCGGCGGTCTGGCGAATGGTCGCGACGCGGGCCTGCATCTGACCGATGCGGCGCTCCATCTGCGCGACCTGGAGTTCGGAATCGGGTGCGGCAACGACGCCGGTCGCGGCTGCGGCACCATAGGCTGCCTGCGCGGCACCATAGCCGGAAAAGCCGAGCGTCACGGCGCTGAGTGCCGCCATCGCCGCCTGCTTGCGGCTGCCCAGGCGAACCCGACGGACCGAGTGGCCGTCGTGAACCGTCAGGTCCCGCGCGGCGAACAGCGTCTTGATACGAAAGGCTGCGCGGTTGGCTAAGGCTGCAGCGGAAACGGTGATATCGACCATTGGTCCCCGACAAAAAACAGGAGCCGGATCGCAAACGGGCCCGGCGCCAAGACTCTGTCCTGAACCGCAGCCCCTCCGCGTCCCAGACAAGTCAGGATGTGTGCCGATTTGACCCACTTCGGCAAGAGCTGCGCCGCTAACTTGGGGTGGACCGGGACGCGCGTGCGTTGAGCCGTTGAAACCAAATGGTACCGGTAAAAAGGAATCGCCTCGCCAGGGGACGCCGCGCCCTGCCCCGTGGAACGGTCTTTATTGCGGGGTCAGCGCCTTGGCGGCGGCAAGAACGGCTTCGGCATGGCCGGGGACACGGACCTTGCGCCACGATGTCGCCAGTCGGCCGTCCGCGTCGAACAGGAAGGTCGCGCGCTCGATTCCCATATATTTGCGGCCGTACATCGCCTTCTCGACCCAGACTCCGAAGCCCTCGCAGACCGTGCCATCGACGTCGGTCGCCAGCGAGACGGTCAATCCGTGCTTGGTGCTGAACTTGGCATGTGCGGCGGGCGTGTCCTTCGACACGCCAAGCACGCCGACCCCGATCTCAGCGAAGGCCGACTCGAGCGCGGAAAAGTCCTGCGCCTCGCGCGTGCAGCCGGCGGTATCATCCTTGGGATAGAAATAGACGACCAGCGGCCGCGCCAGCGTCTTGAGCGCAACGGCCGTGCCATCGGGCATCGTCACCGCGACGTCCGGGATCATCGCACCGTCATCCATCTTGCTCTCCTGTCAGTTCGTGCCAGAACGCGGTCACCTGTTGCCGGACCTCGGCGAGGCCCGCAAGAACCGCTGGCCAGTCGCTCAGCCCGAGCGCCCGCGCGATCAACGCCTGGGTCGGTGGGCCGGGCGGCGCCGCGTCGGGCGCGACGAGCCGCAGCGTCACGAGCAGCCGCGTCAGCATATCATGCGCGGCGAGCATCGTCGCGGGCATCCGCCCTTCGGCGACGAGCTGCCCGATCGCACGCCCCAGATTGGCATCGAAGCCGCTGCGCTCAACGAGTTGTACGACATGCGTCGCAAATTCCAGATCGACCAGACCACCCGGCAGAAGCTTCGCGTCGAGCGGCCCCTTGGCGGGCTTGTGCGCGGCCATGTCGGCGCGCATCCGCGTCGCATCGCCGACCACGTCGCGCTCGGTCCGTGCGCCGGTCAGGACATCGGCGATCACCGCGGACAGCGCCGCCCGGGCGGGCGCGGATCCGAAGACCGGCCGCGCCCTGGTCAGCGCCATATGCTCCCACGTCCAGGCTTCCTCATGCTGATAGCGTGCGAAGCTGTCGAGCGTCACGACCAGCGGCCCCTGCGCCCCCGATGGCCGCAGCCGCGTATCAATCTGATAGAGCGGCCCGGCCGCGGTCGCGACCGACAAGGCCGCAGTCACCCGCTGCGCCAGCCGGTTGTAGTAGAGCGTCGCCCCAAGCGGTTTGGCGCCATCCGACTCGGCGGTGAAATCGCCGGTGAACAGATAGACGAGGTCGAGATCGGACGCATGCGTCAGCATCGCCCCGCCCATCCGGCCAAGCGCGAGGATCACGAGTTCGCTACCCGGCACCTGGCCATGGACGTCGGCAAAGCTGCGAATCGTCGCCTCCGCCAGCACCGCGATCGCCGCCTCCGCCACGCGCGCATAGCCCGCCGCGACGTCGAGCGGATCCGACGTCCCCGCAACGATCTGCGCACCCAGCGCAAAGCGCAGTTCGCCGACCACGCGCCGGACGTGATCGAGCCGCCCCTGATAATCGAGCCCCGCCTCGCCCGCGCGCATCCGGTCGATCAGCGCGTCGACCGCCGCGACCGGGGCGAGCGCCGTCGCATCGATCAACCCGTCGAGCAGCGCGGGGCGCCGCGCCAGTTCCTCCGCCAGCGTCGGCGCGTGGCTCAGGATCGCCGCGAGGAGCGTGGCGAGCGCCGGTCGTGCTTCGAGCAGTCGGAATACGTTGATCGCGCTCGGCAGACGCTCGAGCATCGAATCGAGTCTCAGCATCGCGGCCTGCGGCTCGGGCGCGGCGGCGAGCGCCGGGACCAGCGTCGGCAGGACCGCCTCGAGCGCCGCCTGCGCGGCACTGCTGCGCAGTGCGGGATAGGCCCCTGCCCGCCACGCGGCGATCCGCTGGCGCGCGGGTTCGGGTTCGGCAAACCCCGCCTCTGCCAGCTCGGCGTCGAGCCGCGTCGGATCATGCGAAAGCCCGGATGCCGCGCCATCGTCGAGCGCGTCGTAGATCCGCCCGGTCGCCGCCACATGCGGGGCGAGCAGCGCCAGCAGCGCCGCGCTGCCGTCGAGCCCGTGCAGCCACGCCACCCGCTCGAGCGCATCGCCGGTCGGCAAGGCATGCGTCTGCCGGTCGTCGATCATCTGCACGCGGTGCTCGATCGTCCGCAGCAGCGTATAGCTGTCGATCAGCGCGCGCGCCTCGTCTCCGCCGATCCACCCCGCCTCCGCCAGCCGCGCAAGCGCGACGCGGGTGGCCGGCGCGCGCAGCGCTGGATCGCGACCACCATGGATCAACTGATGGATCTGCGCGAAGAATTCGGCTTCGCGAATCCCGCCGCGGCCGCGCTTCAGGTCGTAACCCGGCCCGAAGGCCTGACCCTGCGCATGATGATCGCGGATCCGTCGCGAGATGCCGCGAATCTCGCCGATCGCGCCGAAATCGAGCGCGCGCCGCCAGACGAACGGGCGGACCGTGTCGAGGAACTGCCTGCCGAGTGCGATGTCGCCCGCTGCGGCGCGCGCGCGGATGAAGGCGGCACGCTCCCAGGGGAGCGCCTGCGCCTCGTAATAGCTGATCGCCGCATCGATCGGCAGCGCGATCGGCGTGATCTCGGGAGACGGCCGCAGGCGGAGGTCGACGCGCAGCACATAGCCGTCGCCGTCACGTGCCTGGAGCAGTTCGACGACGCGCTTGCCGATCCGCACGGCGGCGGCTTCGGGTTCCTCGCGCGGGCGGAGCGGCAGGGTGTCCGGATCGTAGATCAGGATCGGATCGATATCCGACGAATAATTGAGTTCGCCACTCCCCTGTTTGCCAAGCGCGATCGCGGCGAACCCGCGCGCTTCGGCGCCGGGCGTGCGTTCTTCGATCGCGGTGCGGATCGCCGTGTCGAGCGCGCGGTCGGCAAACCCGGTGAGTTGCTGCGTCACGGCGGTGAGATCGAACACCCCCGCGAGGTCACCGATCGCGACCCTCAGCGCGAGCGCACGCCGTTCGAGGCGTAGGCGTCGTGCGACCGGCATGTCGAGGTCGAGCGGCACGGGGTCCGGATCCAGTCGCCCCTCCGCCAGCGCGGCGGCAAGGACAGGCTCGCGGTCGAGGAGCATGGCGAGGAAGGGGGACCAGCGTCGCGCGCGCTGCGTCGCGGCGATGATGTCCGACGCCCGATGCGCGTTATCCAAGCCACACCCCACAATTCTTTTATAAAGTCAAGCCAGGGCAGCAACAAAAGCTCTTGAAGCTCGTTGACCCTGCATGACCCATCTGCACCCGACCGTCCGCCGTGACCAGACCGATCGTCTGGTCGTTCGCGCGCCCCGCAAGACGGATGCGATCGGACAGTCGCTTCGCGGTGCGTTCGATCGCGACTCCGGCATGCCCGACGAGTTCATGTTGTTGCTGCGTGAACTCGATACCATGTCGCCGCGACCTCACTGATCAAACGCCAGCCGCGGCGAGCGTCTAGTTCAACGCCCGCGGCTCAGTTCCTCGACATCGCCCATGATCGAGTCGAGTGCTGTCTTAGTCGTGTCGGTTTCATGATCGCGACGCGACGGCAGCGATCCATCCGTCAGAATGGTTTCAAGCGCGACACGGCCACGCGCGACACGGCTCTTGATCGTGCCGACCGCCACGTTGCAGATTTCCGCCGCCTCTTCATACGCGAACCCGCCCGCGCCGACGAGGATCAACGCCTCGCGCTGCGGTTGCGGCAGATGCATCAATGCACGCTGCATATCGCCCAGTTCGACATGCCGATCCTGGCTCGCAGGCGCCGCAAGGATGCGATCCGCCACCAGATCGTCCCACTCACCCTTGAAACGGGCGCGGCGCATCTGTGACAGATAGAGGTTGCGCAGGATGATGAACGTCCAGGCACGCATGTTCGTACCAGCCTGGAAGCGCAGCCGTGCGGCCCACGCCTTCAGCAGTGTCTCCTGCACCAGGTCATCCGCAAGGTCGCGGCTGCCCGACAGCGAACGCCCGAACGCACGAAGGTGCGGAATCACCTGGGCAAGCTGGACCTTGAACTCGGCATCGGAAAGCGAGACGTGCTCAACGGGCGCGACCTGAGGCTCGGCGCCGTCGACTTCGTCGTCACGCTGGGCGGGCTGTACCATGAAATTCCGATCGTTCCCGAATGACGACCGCCGCCCAGAGGACGGCGATCTTGAGCATACGGATCGGCATCAACCGGTCCGCCACGCCACGCATATGCTATCGAATGACGAGAAATGCAAAAATGGCGATAACCAGGACCAGTGATATCACAAGGATATAGCGGGTCATATGCGGTGTTGCGCCGGCGCGGGCGTCTTCGCCGGCGACGTGGATCTGCTCTTTTGGGTCAACCATGAGACTGAAACCCGCGAACGCCGTTTTGGGTCCGTAACTATCAAAACTTGATGCCGGGGTTGCTGACGATATCGTCGACGGCAACCCCGGCCCAAGTCTAGCGGCGCATCAGGCGCCGGGAACGGTCGTCTGATCGAAGAACAGTGCCTGGCTGATTGCCGCCTTCACTGTCGAGCGCTGGAACGGCTTGGTGATCAGGAAGGTCGGCTCGGGACGCTCACCGGTCAGGAGCCGTTCGGGGAACGCAGTGATGAAGATCACGGGAACCTCGAATTCGGCAAGGATGTCCTTGACCGCGTCGATACCCGAACTGTCGTCTGCCAGCTGAATATCGGCGAGCACGAGACCCGGACGCTCTTCCATTGCAAGCGCTACGGCCTCGTCGCGGGTCACCGCAACACCGGTCACGTCGTGACCCAGGTCGCGCACGATCGTCTCGATATCCATCGCGATGATCGGCTCGTCCTCGATGATCAGGACGCGCGCGCGGGTCTGACCTTCGATTTCCGCCAGTGCTGCGGCGACGAGCTCCTCGACCTCGTTCGCATCGACGTCGATCAGATAGGCCGCGTCCTCGGGCGTGAAACCCTCCATCGCAGTCAGCAGCAGCGCCTGACGCGACAGCGGAGTCATCCGCGACATACGTGCGCGAGCAACTGCGGCGTGGCCGTCGGTATCGCCGACACCCTCGTCGCCCATCTCGTCATAATTCGCCGACGACCAGATCGCCTGGAACATCCGATAAAGACCGAGACGCGGATCGACGTCCTTCGGGAATTCATCGGGCGCCGCGACGATCGCCTCGAGCGTCGCGCGAACATATTTGTCGCCATGACTCTGGCTGCCGGTCAGGGCCCGGCCGTAGCGCCGCAGAAAGGGAAGATGCGGTGCGAGTTGCTGTCCAAGCGACA
>Ga0265780_10005734_pt1 | contig 15633 bp, 10 predicted proteins | sample P1T30metagenome_FD_192432 | JGI IMG/M metagenome (GOLD analysis project Ga0265780, IMG submission 192432) | Plant litter microbial communities from East Loma Ridge, Irvine, California - P1 T30 | ecosystem: Environmental > Terrestrial > Plant litter > Unclassified | place: USA: California... | reverse complement strand
CGGGATGTGGCGCGTGGCCGGGTTGTCCTTCAGCTGCTGCAGTACCGACAAACCGGAGCCGTCAGGCAGGCGGATGTCGAGCAGGATCGCGTCCGGGCCGTTGTTGGTGGCCAGTTCCAGGCCCTCGCCGGCGGTCAGGCCCACCAGGCAGCGGTAGCCGAGGTCGTGCGCCAGGTCGTACAGGATGCGCGCGAAGCCGGGTTCGTCCTCGACCACCAGCACCGTGCGGCGGCCGGCAACAGGCTGCTCGCGGTCGTCCGGGAAACGTTCGGCAGGCGGCTGGGCAGGTTCGGCGGCCGGTGCGGCCACCGGCGCCGGGGCAGGACGGGCCGCGCGCAGCTGGGGCGCCGGGGCGCGCGGGGCCGGCGGCGTCGCCGCAACCGCGCCGCTCTTCGGCAGGCTCAGGGTAAAGCTGCTGCCCTCGCCCGGCGTGCTGGACACCACCAGGGTGCCGCCCAAGAGGCTGGTGAGGTCGCGCGAGATCGACAGGCCCAGGCCGGTGCCGCCGAAGCGGCGGCTGGTGGTGCCGTCGGCCTGGTGGAAGGCCTCGAAGATGCGTTCCTGCTGCTCGGGCGCGATGCCGATGCCGGAATCCTGCACCGTGAACTGGACCCAGCCTTCGTCGGTGGCGCTCACCGTCAGGCTGACCGCGCCCTGCTCGGTGAACTTCACGGCGTTCGACAGCAGGTTCTTCAGCACCTGCTCCAGGCGCTGGCGGTCGGTGTGGATCGAAGCCGGCACGCTCGGCTCGACCGTCACCGTGAATTGCAGTTCCTTCTGCTTGGCCAGCGGCTCGAAGGTGCGGCCCAGGCCCTCGACGGTGCGGCGCAGCGGCAGGTCTTCCGGCAGCAGTTCCAGCTTGCCGGCTTCGACCTTCGAGATATCCAGGATGTCGTTGATCAGGTTCAGCAGGTCGTTGCCGGCCGAATAAATCGTCTGGGCGAAGCGCACCTGCTCTTCGTTCAGGTTGCCCGGCACATTGTCGGACAGCAGCTTGGCCAGGATGAGCGAGCTGTTCAGCGGCGTGCGCAGTTCGTGCGACATGTTCGCCAGGAACTCGGACTTGTAGCGGCTGGCGCGTTCCAGGTCCAGGGCGCGCGCGCGCAGTTGGTCCTGGGCTTCGGTCAGCGCGGCATTCTTCATGTCCAGGTTCAGGGCCTGCTCGGCCAGCTGGTCGTTGGTCTGCTCCAGCTCGGCCTGCTGGTTTTCCAGGCTGGACTGCGATTCTTCCAGCGCGCGCGATTGTTCTTCCAGCTCTTCGTTGGCGGTGCGCAGCTCTTCCTGCTGGACTTGCAGTTCCTCGTTCAGGGCCTGGGTTTCCGACAACGCGTCCTGCAGGCGCTGGCGGTAGACCACGGCGGCCACCGAGGCGCCGACGTTGTCGGCAATGAGCTTCAGGAATTCGACGTCGCGCTCGCGGATGCCGTGCAGGAAGCCAATCTCGATCACGCCTTTTACTTTACCGAAGTTGTTGATCGGTGCGATCACGACTTCACGCGGCGCCGCATCGCCCAGGCTCGACGCCACCTTCATGTAGTCGTCGGGCAGGTTGTCGACGGTGATCAGGCGGTTTTCGTTGGCGGCCTGGCTGGCCAGCGAGGCGCCCGGCTCGATGACCATGTTGCGCGGCTCCTCGTTCGAGAAGCCGAAGGCGCCGATGCGGCGCAGCACGCCGTCGTCGCTGCGCACGTACATGGCGGCCACGCTGCCCCCGACGTAGCGCACCACGTGGTCGAGCACGGCCTGGGCCAGTGGCTCCAGGTTGTGGATGCCGGCGCTGCGCGTCGAGAGTTCGGTCTGGCCGGTGCGCAGCCAGGCCTGGTGGCGCAGCTCGGCATTGTGCTCGGCTTCGTGATCGAGGATGGTGGAGTACGAAGTCGACAGGCGCACCAGTTCGCGCCGGCCGAACGCGGCCATCATGCCGCCCACGATCAGGGTAAACAGCAGGTAGAAGCCTACCGACCAGGTCGTCACCGAGCGCGCATCCTCGTTGCGGGTCTGCAGCAGGGTGCGCTCCATGGCAATGAAGGCGGCGAACTGGGCGCGCATGTCGTCGGTGAGGATCTTGCCGCGGCCGCTCTTGACCGATTCGAGCACGTCTTCGCCACGGCGGCGGCGTTCGATCATCTCGTTCGAGTAGTTGACCCACTCGGCCTGCGCTGAACGCACGCGTTGCAGGCGCTGGGTCTGGGAATCGTTGTCGTTCACCTGGCGCGCCAGGTTCTCGAGTTCAGCCTCGACTTTCGGCTTGGACACCACATACGGGCCGAGGAAGCTTTCGTCGCCGGTGAGCAAATAGCCGCGCATGCCGGTTTCCATCTCGGAGACGAGACGGTTGACCTCGGTGGCGTTGCCGATCACCTGCTGCGAGTGCTCGACCCAGTTCAGCACGCTGATCAGGTAGGCAATGATCGCCACGAACACGCCGGCACTCAACACGCTCAGGCCGAGCGGCAACGCGACATTGCGCGTCAGAATGCGGCGAAACTGGGAATTATCGATGGAAGAGCCGGTCATTCGTTGCGATATTCTTAAGAAAAATATCCTAAGTTTAAAGCAATTGTGGATTCCCCGGTGAACTCAACTGTGCGCACCCTATTGCGGCTTTGCTGTATCTATATACGTAAATACGGTTTCAGGTAGGGCGCGGTGCGGCTGCGGCTGGCCCTGGCCACTTTTTCCGGTGCGCCGGCGCAGACCACGGTGCCGCCCTCGTCGCCGGCGCCGGGGCCGATGTCGATGACCCAGTCGCAGGCGGCCACCACGCGCATCGTGTGCTCGACCACCACCACGGTATTGCCGGCATCGACCAGGCGCTGCAATTGCACGATCAGGCGGTCCACGTCGGACGGGTGCAGGCCGGTGGTCGGCTCGTCGAGGATATACAAGGTATTGCCGCGCCCGGCGCGCTGCAGTTCGGTGGCCAGCTTGATGCGCTGGGCTTCGCCGCCGGACAGTTCGGTGGCCGGCTGGCCCAGGCGCAGGTAGCCCAGGCCCACTTCGCGCAGGGTTTCCAGCGAGCGCTCGACCAGCGCCTCGCCCTGGAAGAATTCGAACGCCGCGTCCACCGTCATGCCCAGCACTTCGGCGATATTCCGGTCCTTGTACCTCACTTCCAGCGTCCTGGCGTTGTAGCGCGCGCCTTCGCATACGGGGCAAGGCGCGTACACGCTGGGCAGGAACAGCAGCTCGACCATCACCGAACCCTCGCCGGCGCAGTTCTCGCAGCGGCCCTTGGCGACATTGAAGGAGAAGCGGCCGGCGTCGTAGCGGCGCGATTTCGCCATCTTGGTAGCGGCGAAGAGCTTGCGCACCTGGTCGAACAGGCCGGTGTAGGTGGCCAGGTTCGAGCGCGGGGTGCGGCCGATCGGCTTCTGGTCGACGCGCACCATGCGGCGGATACTCTCCATGCCGGCGGCGATGCGCCCTTCCAGCGGCAGCGCGGCTTCCTGCTCCAGGTCCTCGCCTTCTTCCGGTTCGGCGCTTGGGGCGCCCTGCCCCAGCTCGTTCGACACCAGTTCCACCAATACCTGGCTCACCAGGCTGGATTTGCCGGAACCCGAGACGCCGGTCACGGCAGTGAGCACACCGAGCGGGAATTCGACATCCAGTTTATCGAGGTTGTTGCGGGTGACGCCTTCCAGGCGCAGCCAGCCGGCGGGTGCGCGCCGCGTGCGTGCTTGCGGCGGCGCGTCGTCGAACAGGTAGCGGCGCGTCTGCGAGGCGTCGATCTGTTTCAGTCCTTCGGGCGGGCCGCTGTACAGCACTTCGCCGCCACGCTCGCCAGCGGCGGGGCCGACGTCGACGATCCAGTCGGCGCAGCGGATCACGTCCAGCGCGTGCTCGACCACGAACATCGAGTTGCCCGATGCCTTCAACTGGTCCAGCGCCGTCAGCAGCGCCTCGGTATCGGCCGGGTGCAGGCCGGCCGAGGGTTCATCCAGCACATACACCACGCCGAACAAATTCGAGCGCACCTGCGTGGCCAGGCGCAGGCGCTGCAGCTCGCCCGGCGAGAGCGTCGGCGTGCTGCGTTCCAGCGCCAGGTAGCCCAGGCCCAGGGCCAGCAATACGTCCAGGCGCGCGACCAGGTCTTCGGCGATGCGGCGCGTGACGATCAGCTGCTCGGGGTGCAGTTTGGCGCGGCGCGTATCCTTGGGCCCCTCGCCTGCGGCATAAGGCTGCAACAGCGCGTGCAGGCGCGCCATCGGCATGCGCGAGATCTCGGTGATGTCGACGCCGGCAAAGGTGACCGACAAGGCTTCCTGGCGCAGGCGCTTTCCGCGGCAGAGCGGACACTCGGTACTCACCATGTAGCGCGCCACGCGCTTCTTCATCGACGCGCTTTCGGTGGTGGCGAAGGTCTGCATCACGTAGCGCTTCACGCCGGTAAAGGTGCCCTGGTAGCTGGGCGGGTCCTTGCGCTTCAGGGCGCGTTTGGTTTCCTCGGGCGTGAGGCCGGCGTACACCGGCACGGTGGGCGATTCGTCGGTGTACAGGATCCAGTCGCGGTCCTTCTTCGGCAAGTCGCGCCAGGGCGTGTCGACGTCGTAGCCCATGGTGACCAGGATGTCGCGCAGGTTCTGGCCATGCCAGGCCGGCGGCCAGGCGGCAATCGCCCGCTCGCGGATGGTGAGGCTATCGTCGGGCACCATCGACTGCTCGGTGACCTCGTACACGCGGCCCAGGCCCGAGCATTCGGGACACGCGCCTTCCGGGGTGTTCGGGGAGAAGGACTCGGCGTACAGGAGTTCCTGGCCTGCCGGGTAGTCGCCGGCGCGCGAGTACAGCATGCGCAGCGAGTTCGACAGCGTGCTGACGCTGCCGACCGACGAGCGCGTGGTGGGCGAACCGCGCTGCTGCTGCAGGGCCACGGCCGGCGGCAAGCCGTCGATCTCGTCGACTTCGGGCACGGGCATCTGGTGGAACAGGCGGCGCGCATACGGCGAGACGGACTCCAGGTAGCGGCGCTGGGCTTCGGCGTACAGGGTGCCGAAGGCGAGCGAGGACTTGCCCGAGCCGGAGACGCCGGTGAACACGACCAGGGCGTCGCGCGGGATGTCGAGGCTGACGTTTTTCAGGTTGTGTTCGCGCGCGCCGCGTACGCGCACGTAGCCGGGGCGGCCCTGGCCGGAATGGGGGGTGGTGGTGGTGGTGTCTTCGGCTTTCCTGCGCATCGCTTTGAGTCCGGTGATTCGTTGGCTCCATTAAAGCGTGATGGGGCGGGGAAGACGGTGCGGTGACACACGGACTGCGGCGGTGTTGGGGATTGGGTGTTGGGGGATGCCGTTGTAGGGTGGGCACTTGTGCCCACGCGGTACGGTTTACGCATATGGCGGGACATACATCGGATCGATATGCCGGCGTATCGGGCTCCGGTCAACGCTGCGTCGAATCAACCGGTGCGACCGCGTGGGCACAAGTGCCCACCCTACGAACAACCTCGTCCATACCGGCGTCGTCTTTGAAATTGGCTGCGACGGCTCGGCACCTTGAGGGCAAACCCTCGTCGTCGAGCAGCCCTTCCAGGCAACGCAGCAAGCGCCCCTGCGTCAGGCGCGTGGCCGGCAAACTCCGCCCCACGCCCAACGCCGTGACCCGCGCCCCATTGTCGAACTGGTCATGCGCGAGCGGCACCACCAGTTGCGGCGTGCCCGCATGCAGGGCCTCGGCCGTGGTACCGATCCCGCCATGGTGCACCAGCACCGCCACGTGCGGCAGCAGCGCCCGCAGCGGCACATATTCCTGCCACAGCACATGGCGCGGCAGCTCGGCAGGCAGCTGGTCGCGGTGCGGCGTGAGGAACACCGCCCGCTCGCCCAGCAGCCGCGCCGCCTCGGCCGCGTGCGCGAAGTAGGCGCGCGCCTGGCGGTTGCCGGTGCCCGGCGTGAACACCAGCGTGCGCCCGCCCTGCCCCAGGAAATGGCGCAGCTCCTCGGACAAGTCGGCATGCGGGTTCGGGTCGTACAAGGGAAAGCCGGTGCGCAGCATCGGTTGCGGCCAGTCCGGCTGGGTCGGCGCAAACCATGCCGGGAACAGGCCGATCGACAGGTCGGGAATCGCAAAGATATGGTCCATCAGCGACCCGGCAGGCGCCAGCCCGGCAGCGCGCCGCTTTGCGTTCACGTCCGGCATGGCGACCGGATCGATCAGGTGTTTCACGGCCGTGCGCCACAGCCAGCGGCGTGCGCCATGCGGCACCCAGCGCGGCACGCGGTACGGCCCCAGCATCAGCGGGTCGTACACGGTCGGGATGTTGGAGGGGGCAAGGAAAACGGCGGCAATGCGCAGGCCGGGCCGCGCGGCGCGGCACAGGTCGGCTTCGGGCAGCGCCAGCGGGTGGACCACCATCGTGCAGGGTTCATTGACCGGCAGCGCCGCCATGAAGGCCGGGACCAGGGCCATGGCCGGCCGCGTCGCCTCCCACACTACGCCAAAGCCGCGCGTCGGATGCCAGAGGTCGGGGTGGTCGAGCACCGCCTCATCGGCCGGCAAGCCGTGGAAAGGCAGGCCGGCCTCGCGTACATAAGGTCCATGCTGCTCCGGCCCGAGGAAGCTGACCCGGCGCCCCGCCGCATGCAGGGCCAGGCCCAGCTTCAGGAAGGGGAACAAATCGCCGGCCGAACCGATCGTCACCAGGACAATATGCGCGAGGCCGGCGTCGGCGGGAGTGCGGGCGACGTCCACGTCGTGCGCTCCCGTGATGGCCATTACGGAATCAGCCGCTCGGCGCGCAGGCGCGCGAACAGGTCGAAGAAGGAGCTGTCGGTGGCCTGGTAAGCGCTGAAACCGAGGCGGCGGCTGTTGGCCATGTCGGTCATCACTTCCAGCGGGCGGCCGAGGTCGAGGTCGGTGTGCCAGGCCGAGGCCAGGCGATCCAGGTCCGCTTCCACCAGATTGTGCTTGGCGGCGATCTGGCGCCAGGTGTCGGCGTCGTTCGCCATCGCGGCTTCCAGCGGTTGGATCGTGCCACTGAAACCGGCTGCTTCGACGCCGAACCATTCGGCCAGCTTCGGCCACAGCCAGCTCCAGCGGAACACGTCGCCATTCACGATGTTGAAGGCTTCATTACTGGCGGCATCGGTATCGGCGGCCCAGGCCAGTTGCTTCGCCAGCATGCGCGCGTCGGTGACGTCGGACAGGCCTTTCCACTGCGCTTCCGAACCCGGGAACTGGAACGGACGGCCGGTTTCCTTGCAGATGCTGGCATACACGGCCAGCGTCGTGCCCAGGTTCATGGCGTTGCCGACCGCCAGGCCGATGATGGTGTGCGGGCGGTGGATACTCCAGGTGAAGCGGTCGCGCGCGGCGGCGGCGTAGACTTCGTCTTCCTGGGCGTAATAGAAGTTTTCCAGCGGGAGGCGCGGCTGGCTTTCGCGCAGCGGCGTGTCGGGCAAGGTGCCGGAACTGGCATAGGCTTCGAAGGGACCGAGGTAGTGCTTCAGGCCGGTGACCAGGGCCACGTGGCGCAGGCTTTTCTGCGGCGACAATGCGTCCAGCAAATTGCGCACCAGGGCGGCATTCACACGGATGTTCTCGGCTTCCGAGTCCTGGCGCATCCAGGTGGTGATGAAGACGTGAGTCGGCGCGACGTCTTGCAATGCCGTTGCCAGCGCGGCCGGGTCGAGCAAATCGGCGGCGACGTGGCGAACGCCCGGCAAGTCCTTCGGTGCGCGGCGCGACAGGCCGACCACATCCCATCCGTTCGCAAGCAGTTCGCGTGCGAGGTGGTTGCCGCCGATGCCGGTGACGCCCGCAATCAATGCTGTCCGTTTCATCTTTTTCCTTTCGCTGCAAGTAAAGCCTATTCTACTTGCGCAGGAAAAAAGACGTCGGCGCCGCTGAAACGCGGCGCCGTGGACTGTCGGTCAGATCGCTGCCGGCAGGCCCTGGCTGTAGCGGTTCGGGCGGCTTTCCTGCACCAGGAACACGATCAGGACGATCCAGCCGATCACTGGCACCAGCACGATCAGCTGCCACCAGCCGCTGCGGTCGGTGTCGTGCAGGCGGCGGCAAGCCGCCGCAATCGACGGCAGGATGGTTGCCAGGGTGAACAGGACGCCCAGCGTTTCGCTGATCACGTTGGCTGCCGCACTGGCGAGGAACAGAAACAGCATGAACCACCAGTACTCGGAGCGCGAGGCGGTGCCCTCGAAGGTGGCGTACTTGTTGAAACAGGTCTTGATTGAATCGGTAAACGTCATTGCCGGCTTTCAGGTAAAGGCGGTAGCGATGGCCCGCTGTGAATTTGTAAAACCACACGTCCAGTATGTCATGCCGACAAGAATTGCGCCATAGCAAGCTCAGCCTGTCTTCCGCGCATAGCTGGCCGTCAGCATCTCCCACTGGTGGCCTTCCGGTTCGTTCCAGTAGATGCCGCGCCCGCCATGGCTGATGTCGACCTGGCGGTCCACCGGTCCGCGCACGCTGCTGCGCCAGGCGATGCCGGCTGCCTCGATGCGCTGCAGGATGGCGTCGAACTCGCTGTCGCCCACGCGGAAGCAGTAATGCTCGACGGGGAATGGGCCATCGGCCTGGATGAAGTCCAGCGTCAGGCCGCGGTTGATGTGCACGGGTGAAAAAACGCCGAACTGCTCGGCTTCCCAGGGGACGTCGAGCAGTTGCGCGAGCAGGCGCGCCGCCGCCTGGCGGTCGCGGGCGGAAACGATGAAGTGGTCGAGCTCGACCATGTTTCCTCCTGCTCGTGGCAAGCTACCGTGTTATGGCAGCAGGCGCCCTTCGATGGAATCGTCGAGCGTCTTGCCGATGGCGGCCCCGATCAGGATCTTGGCGCCGGCCACGGCCTGGCCGTGCTTGTTGTCCCAGTAATAGCCTTCCCGCGGCGTGACGCCGATGACGGTGATGCGCGGGTCGTCTTCGCCTTCGGTGAACCAGGTCTTCAGGGTGAAGTCCCACAATTCCTTGATCTTGGCCTTGTCCTGTGAGACCGTCGCGATGCCGTCGAGTTCCAGGAAACCGGCGCGGGTGCTGCCCTGGAAGTAGAGTTTCACGTTCGGGTCAGCTTGCAACTCGGCGTTCGTGTGGCTGTCGATGGCGCTCAGGAACCACAAGGTGCCGTTGTCGTCGGCCTGCAGCACGCTCATCGGACGCACGCCGCGGCTGTCGCCCGTACCGCCCTTGGTGGTAAAGAAGCAGGTCTTGGCGTCCTCGGCCATTTCCTTGATGCGCGCGCGGGCTTCTTCTCCGGCGAGGTCGCGGCGGTTTTCTTCGGGTTGCTGCTGGTTGATCGAATCCATGGGTTCTCCTTCGTAGGTAACGATGGGTCACTCTAGCTCGTCAACGTGTTCCCGTATGTGCCCTGTTTCACGCGGGCGGTCGCATGGACGGCGGCAAAGGCCGCAAGCCATCCGGTCCGCGGAAGAGGATTCCCGCCTCGTTGCAGGCGCCCAGGCGGACAACCACTTGCCCATCTTTATTTTGGAATATGTCACGGCTAAACACGCCCGTTACCAGCACATTGCTGAGGTCGAGCGCCTCGTTCTTCGACGCATCCGCATAGGTATTCAGGAGCGATATGCAGTTGCGCCAATTGCGTTCCTTGTAATCTGCTTGCGACGCCCAAATGCCGTAATCCTCGTTCAAGAGCGAAGCCCAGCCCTTGATGGTCACGGTTTTCCCATCGTAGTCGAATGGCGCTGCAAGAATATCCTGGATGTCGACCAAGGCATCGACTGGAGGCGCAGGCGGCGCAGCGGGCGTGGCGCAGGCTGGCAACAGTGCTGCGGCCAGCATGGCAAGGGCGGGAAGGATTAACCTCGGTCTCTTCAGCATTGCATTACTCTAGCGCAATTTGCTAACACTTGCGCATTTTGTAACGCATTTTCCATCAAGTCATTACCCGGATTAAGTGAAGCTGATTACCGCGGCCTCAAGTCTGTCACTGTTACGCCCCCTGCCCTTCGCTGCGCGCGCCCGGATACTCGGGCAGGCCGTCGTGCGATTGCATCCAGGGCAGGCGCTCTTTCACGAAAGTGTGGTCGCCGAGGGGAATGGCGGCGGGGTCGTCGAGGGTGGCGGTGGCGATGTCGAGCTCGTCGGGCTCGCGGTTGTCCTGGTAGGTCAGCGTGGTGCCGCATGTGGCGCAGAAGCTGCGCAGGACATGTTCGCTGGAATGGAAGGTGGCGGCGTTGCCTTGCGAGAAGCGGAAGCCGTCCATGGCGGCGCTGACCCAGGCCACGGCGGGGGCGCCGGCGCTGCGGCGGCAGTCGCTGCAGTGGCACAGGGTGCTGTTGAAGGTGTCGCCGTCGATGACGTAGCGGACTGCGCCGCAAAAACATCCGCCCTGCAGGGTCATGGTGGGTCTCCGGTGGGAAGTCGTGGAGATCAGGATATGACAGGCGCGGGTGCGCTTCAAGCGGTGTTCATCGGGTGCGGGCCAGGCGCGATGTTGCGAGCGATGTGTTGGCGTTATCGGAGAAAGGATAAGCACGTAACCGCGTGGGCACGGGGTGCCCACCGTACGGCATCCGAAGTCCCGGGCCGATGGATACGTAGCATGGACACGGGCCGCGCCAGGTGCCCCGTGCCCACGCGGATCGGTCCACAGTGTTGTGCGCCGAAAACCCTACAGGAAGCGATCCAGGATCTTCCTGCTTCCCTTGTCGATCTTGAACATGTCCCGCACCAGGAAATTGATGCCGTGATTGTCCGCAATCAGCAGCGAGGCCTCGCCCACGCGCCGGATATCCTCGTCCACCTTCAGCACGAACTCGGTCTCGCCGCGGTCGGTTTTCACATACCAGGTGCAGGGCGTGGCGAAGCTCGACACGCTGCGGATGGTCTCGATCTCGGGGATGAATTCGCGTCCTTCGAGTTCCTCGGTGAGCAGTGCGCGAATGTCGTCAGGCTGGTCGGCCAGGTCGTCTATCCAGGCCACTTCCTTGCCGCCTTCGCGCACCAGCGAAATGCCGCGCGTGGGCGCCTGGATCGGAAAGGCGCGCACCGGGATCACGCCAACGAAGTCCTCGCCCTCGGCGCTCGTGAACACCAGTTTACCGAAGGCATCGCGGCGCAGCTGAATCAAATTGCTCATTCTTAATCGTCCTTCTCGGCGTCGTCCATGTCCTGGTCGACATTGCGCGCCTGCGCTTCATACAGGCGGTGGTAGGCGCCCTCGCGCGCCATCAGTTCGTCGTGGCTGCCCTCTTCCACGACCACGCCGCGGTCGAGCACGACCAGGCGGTCGGCGCGGTGCAGCGTGGAGAGCCTGTGCGCGATGGCGATGGTGGTGCGGCCCTGCACCAGGTTGTCGAGCGCCTTCTGGATTTCCTTTTCGGTTTCCGAGTCCACCGACGAGGTTGCTTCATCGAGGATCAGGATCGGCGGATCGATCAGCAACGCGCGTGCAATCGAGATGCGCTGGCGCTCGCCGCCCGACAGGCCCTGGCCGCGCTCGCCCACCATCGAATCGTAGCCTTGCGGCAGGCGCAGGATGAATTCGTGGGCGTGGGCCGCGCGTGCGGCGGCAATGATTTCTTCGCGCGTGGCGTGTGGTTTACCGTAGGCGATGTTCTCGGCAATCGTGCCGAAGAACAGGAAAGGCTCCTGCAGCACCAGGCCGATGTTGCGGCGGTAGTCGGCCACGGCAAACGAGCGGATATCGACGCCATCCAAAAGAATTGCGCCTTCGGCCACGTCGTAGAAACGGCAGATCAAATTGACCAGCGTGCTTTTGCCCGAGCCGCTGTGGCCGACCAGGCCCACCATTTCGCCGGCCTTGATGTTCAGCGAAATGCCGCGGTTCACGGCGCGGTTGCCGTAGCGGAAACCGACTTCGCGCAGCTCGATGTTGCCCTGCACTTCGGGCACCTTGGCTGGCGTCACCGGGTCCGGCACGCTCGACACGTGATCCAGGATGTCGAAGATGCGCTTGGCGGCCGAGGCCGATTTTTGCGTGACCGACACGATGCGGCTCATTGAATCGAGCTTCACATAGAAGCGGCCGCTGTAGGCGATGAAGGCGGTCAGCGTGCCGACCGTGATGTCGCCCTGCGATACCTGCCAGATGCCGAAGATCCAGATCACCAGCAAACCGAGTTCGGTCAGTAGCGACACGGTTGGCGAGAACAGCGACCACACCCGGTTCAGCTTGTCGTTCACGGCCAGGTTGTGCTTGTTCGCCTCGCGGAAGCGCGCCGCTTCGCGCTTTTCTTGCGCGAATGCCTTTACCACGCGGATGCCGGGAATCGTATCGGCCAGCACGTTGGTGACTTCACCCCAGACGCGGTCGATTTTCTCGAAGCCGGTGCGCAGGCGGTCGCGCACCACGTGGATCATCCAGGCGATGAAAGGCAGCGGCACCAGGGTCACCAGCGCCAGCCATGGGTTCATCGAGAACAGGATCACGCCGGTCATGATAATCAGCAGCACATCGGACAGGAAGTCGAGCAGGTGCAGCGACAGGAAGACGCTGATCCGGTCCGAGCCGCTGCCGATGCGGCTCATCAGATCGCCGGTGCGCTTGCCGCCGAAGTATTCGAGCGACAGCCGCAGCAGGTGTTCATAGGTGGTCGAGCGCAAGTCGGCGCTGATGCGCTCGGACGCCAGCGCCAGCACATAGGTCTTGCCCCAGCCCAGGGCCCAGGCCAGCATCGAGGCGCCGAACAGGCCGCCCATGTACAGCCAGACCAGCGAGTCGTCGATGGTCTGGCCGTTCTGGTACGGGATCAGCACGTTGTCCATCAGCGGCTTGGTGAGATACGGCGGGATCATGTGCGCCGCCGTCGAGCCCAGCATCAGCAGGAAACCCACCAGCAGTTGCACCTTGTACGGCTGGGCGAAGCGCCACAGGCGGAACAGGGTCCAGGTGGACGGCGGCGTGTGCAGCACCTTGGTGCAGATCGGGCAATCTTCCTGGTCGGGTTCGAGCGGCGCCTTGCAGCTTGGGCAGGTGTGGCTCTCGGGCGGCAGCACGGCCACGCCGCTGACCACGCTTTTCAGCTGGTCGGCAAACGCGTCGACCACGCGGATGGCGTGCAGGTTCTGGCCCAGGGTAAAGCGCCAGGATGCCAACCGCGCCCGTTCATCCACCAGCTCCAGGTGGCCAACGCCGGCATGGTCGTGGTGGCGCAGCGCCAGGCCGGGGCGGTAGGCCCAGTCGCGCCAGGCGGTCTCGCCGGGGGCGCGGCTCAGCAAACGGCGGTCGGTCACGACCAGGATACCCTTCACGAAACGTAATTTCGCATCGAGGTCAACCTCCACGCTACTTAAAACGTTTTCCCCTGGTGCAAGCTGTTTCCGAACATCATCCTGCCACGCATCGGGCAGGAAACTGGCAGCCGCCAGTGTGGTCGGAACAGCAAGTTGTTGAGTTGTCATTGTGTGATGCCGCCTTGGTCAGGCAAGTTCTGAATAGAGGAGTAACGCAGTGACCAGCTCAGCGGTTTACGTAGAACGAGGAAATATTCGTCGCCGGTGGGTAGAAATACCCTAGCACGGCGCCCGGGAAACCGGAGCGAGGCTGGATTCGGGCGGCGAGTATACACAACATGCGAACCACAGCACCGCGTTTGGGTGCGGTAGCGCACAGGCAGAAAAACATAGGCAACGCCAATATGGTGGTCGTGCAGACACCGGCGGCAAGACATCGATACATGACGAAAAAGAACGACATCAAGTTTCTCCGTGTGACCCATTTGCGCGGCCCGAACATCTGGACCTACCGTCCGGTCATCGAGGCCTGGCTCGACATCGGCGAGCTGGAAGACTTCCCCTCGGATAAGCTGCCTGGCTTCACCGGGCGCCTGACGACCTGGCTGCCCGGCCTGGTCGAGCACCGCTGCGGCGTCGGCGAGCGCGGCGGCTTCATCGAGCGCCTGGAGGGCGGCACCTGGGCCGGCCACATCCTCGAACACGTGGTGCTGGAGTTGCAGAACATGGCCGGCATGAAGACCGGCTTCGGCAAGACCCGCTCTACCGGCGAGCATGGCGTCTACAAGATGGCCTTCCGCACGCGCGACGCCGTGGTTGGCCGCGCGGCACTGGAAGCCGGCCACCGCCTGCTGATGGCCGCCATCAACGATGAAGCCTTCGACATGGCCGGCACCGTTACCCGCCTGACCGATCTGGTCGACCGCTACTGCCTGGGGCCGTCCACCGCCAACATCGTCGACGCCGCCACCGACCGCCGCATCCCCTCGATCCGCCTGACCGAAGGCAACCTGGTCCAGCTTGGCCATGGCGCCGCCCAGCGCCGCATCTGGACCGCCGAAACCGACCGCACCAGCGCCATCGGCGAAGGCATCGCCAGCGACAAGGACCTGACCAAGAGCCTGCTCGCCTCGTGCGGCGTGCCGGTGCCGGAAGGCGCCCTGGTGCGCAGCGCAGCCGAGGCCTGGGAAGAAGCGCAAGATATCGGCCTGCCGGTGGTGGTGAAACCTGTCGACGGCAACCATGGCCGCGGCGTGACCCTGAATTTGATGACGGAAGCCGACGTGCACGCGGCCTACGCCATCGCCTCGACAGAAGGCGACAGCACGGCCGTGCTGGTCGAGCGCTTCATCCCGGGCAACGAGCACCGCCTGCTGGTGGTCGGCCGCAAGGTCGTCGCTGCCGCGCGCGGCGAAGCGCTCTGGGTGACTGGTGACGGTCAATCCACGGTTGCCCAGCTCTGCGACAGCCAGATCAACATCGACCCGCGCCGCGGCGACAGCGAGGAATTCCCGCTCGGCCGCGTCGACACGAAAGACCCGGTGATCCTGCTCGACCTGCAGCGCCAGAGCCTCACGCCGGACTCGATTCCGCAGGACGGCCAGCGTGTGCTGATCCAGCCGAACGGGAATGTGGCCGACGACGTCACCGATATCATCCACCCCGACGTGGCCCACGCCGCCGCCCTGGCCGCGCGCGTGGTCGGCCTCGACATCGCCGGCATCGATCTGGTCTGCGAAGACATCTCCAAGCCGCTCGCCGAGCAGCGCGGCGCCATCATCGAAGTCAATGCCAGCCCTGGCCTGCTGGCCCACATCAAGCCCGCGGGCGGCGAGCCGCGCAACGTCGGCGCCGCCATCGTCGATCACCTGTTTGCCGAAGGCGAATCCGGCCGCATCCCGATCGTTGGCGTCACCGGCACCCTGGGCAGCAGCCTGATCGCCAAGCTGCTGGGCTGCCTGCTGAACGCGGCCGGCAAGCACGCCGGCGTGGCGAATGGCGAAGGCCTGTACCTCGACGGCCGCCAGGTGCAAAAAGGCGACTGCACCGGCTTTGCCGCGGGCGAACGCCTGCTCATCAACCGCAACATGGAAGCGGCCGTGTTCGAATCGAACGCGCGCAGTATCCTGCTCGAGGGCCTGCCTTACGACCGCTGCTCGGTCGGCGTGGTCACCGACATGGGTAAACTCGACGACGTGCGCGATTTGCACATCAACGACGACGAGGCGCTGGCGAATGTGGTGCGCAGCCAGGTCGACGTGATCCTGTCCAGTGGCGCCGCCGTGCTGAACGCGGCCGACCCGGAAGTGGTGAAGCTGGCCGAACTGTCCGATGGCCGCGTGATTTTCTACGCGATGGACGAGCACAATCCGGCCATCGTGGCGCACCGCGCCAAGGGCGAGCGCGCCGTGTTCGCGCGCGACAACCGTATCGTGCTGGCTGACGGCTCTGAAGAAACCGTCC
>Ga0265780_10005733_pt1 | contig 15635 bp, 19 predicted proteins | sample P1T30metagenome_FD_192432 | JGI IMG/M metagenome (GOLD analysis project Ga0265780, IMG submission 192432) | Plant litter microbial communities from East Loma Ridge, Irvine, California - P1 T30 | ecosystem: Environmental > Terrestrial > Plant litter > Unclassified | place: USA: California... | reverse complement strand
TTGGGTAGGTTCGTTAGTAGCGTAGCAATCTTAGAGTAATCCTTGATAAACTGGCGGTAGAAGTTTACGAAACCTAGGAAGGATTAGACTTCCTTTACTATCGTTAGTTTCGGCTAACTCGTGATAGCTTCGATCTTCTTTAAGTCTATCTTTAGCCTATCTCGAGATATAATATATCCGAGGAACTTAACTTCACGCTTATGGAATTCCGTCTTTTCTAGCTTAGTACGTAGATCTATATCGCGTAACGCAGTTAGAACATGACGTATATGCTAAACGTGTTCCTCGTATGTTTTAGAGTATACCAAGATATCGTCGAGGTAGACTACTATAAACACGTCGAGATACTTTCGTAAGACATTATTAATATATGCTTAGAAAGTAGCTAGGGCGTTCGTAAGCCCGAATAGCATAACCAAGTATTCGTATAGTCCGAAACGTGTACGGAATGCTGTCTTCCATTCTTCGCCTCCCTTCATTCGTATCCGATTATAAGCTCCGGGAATATCGAATGTAGTAAACCATTAAGCTCCTTATAAGCGATCTTACAGCTCATAGATTAGCGGAAGCGGGTAGCTATTCTTGACTATGATTTCATTCAGTCCTCGGTAGTCGACACATAGTCGATACTAATCCCCTTTAGGAACGAATAGCACTAGGTATCCTATAGGTGACTTAGATTGTCGAATGAGTCCCTTACGTAAGTTATCGTCGATATACTTACGGAGGATTTCGGCTTTCTTAGCGGACATGGGTCGTATAGCTTATTTCTATAGCTCCTTACTAGGCTGTATTTTGATCTCGTGATCCCATAGCTAATGTTTTAGTAAAGCGTCTTAATCGGATTCTAACTCGAATAAGCCCTTAAAGTCCTGATATTCTTTTAGGATTTCTAAGGTTAGCATACTTTCCGTTACCTTCTTATAGTAGAGTATCTACATCGTTAATAGTCGTTTCTCGATGATTTCGAGAGCTTCGTTCGCTATCATAGCGATGATGTCGTCTATGTCTAGTGCGGCGCGCACTATAGGCATCGGAGTCGGCGTAGGTGTTTCACTCTAGTAGTGATACGTTCTTTCTTTCTAGTTGATCGTCGGGTTAGATTCTATGAGCTAAGGCAATCCTAGAATCATATCACATCCGGGTGCTTCGGTGATGTTAAACTAGAGCATCTCTCGGTAGCGTCCCAGCCGCAGAGGTAATTCGTTAGTTTCGTGTGTGACCATACCCTTATTATATGTCACGGGTTTTCCGTCAATCGCCATAAGCGGAAAAGGCTCTTTCTTCCTTCTTATCACCGTACTATGCTTCTTAGCAAACTGTAGACTCAGAAAGTTTCCTATGCATCCCGAGTCGATTAGAGCTCGGGCCGGCACGTTGCTAATCTTGATCCATATAATCAGGTTATTAGAGTAGCGTACTTAGCTTGCTGTAAGTCGTTATGACCCAGGTTAATCCGTCTAAGGTCGTATTTCTGGCGGATCACCTAGTTTCCCGTACCGCGCGGTTAGATAACCCGTCGTACGGTAATCCGTTGTCGGCGTGCGGTTTCCCATTAGTCCCGAGTTCGTAGGGATGACAACTGTGTTTATCCCTCACTACTGCTTAGACTAGGGGTCGGTGGTCGTTCTGACCTTAACCCTATATATTCGTTTTCGATGATTAGTCGGGGAAGTCGATCCGTTTAATAGAGGCTGCCTCTACTTAGCATCGGAGATTCCTAGAAGCGTACTCCGGGGATGGACGGTACGATTCCAGTTCTCTCGCGTTAGCTAATCGCTTCTCTTACGAAATCTTCCTAGAGATCTCTCACCTTCTTTCGCAAGGTGCGACAAATCACGATTCCTTCGGGGGTTGTATACCCTCCTCGCGCCGTGAAGTGACTCCCTACTAGAGGCCGTTCCTGGATGATTCGAGCGTAGTTTATCGTTCCCGGGACCGTAGGTAGGCTGATCGCAGCTACCCGGATCTCATTATATAGGTCGTAGAGTTTGTCCTCGTTAACATACTGCTATCCTTCATGATACGGGAATGCCATAAATCCTTATCGTGTCACCAGCCTAATAACCTGTCTGATAACATCGTTCTCCGCTAATTGTCTAATCGTTCTTCCGCCTAGTCGTTCTTCGGCGGTAAGACCATCGTTTTCCTCGGATATTGTTCCCTCGTCCGAGTCATCGTTAGACTCCTCTTCGGGACTCTCCTCGATGACTTCTCCCTTTAGGAACCGGAAAACGTCCGGAGCCTCTTCCTCATACCCGTCCTCGCTGGACGTAGAGTCTCCGTCTCCCGTATACCCATCCGGATACACTTGTTCTTATACCTAGTAGGTCGGACCTCCTCGAGTAAAACAGATACTACGGGATTTCCTAGTAGGGAACCATCCTGATCCCTATTTATCGGCTATATGAGTAAAGCACTTATCATCGTAGTAAGCCGTCTAAGACATCATATCATGATCGTCTAACGTTAAGGTAGCGTCCTCGGTTCTATTTACTTAGTACCCTCCTCGCCCGGCTCTAACCGGTAGAGTAGCGGCGAGGGAGTTATATTCGAGGGCTAGTCGTTTATTAGCGATCTTTTCCTCGGTATACCTAGCGGTGTCCATAACTTCCTTATCGGAGCCCTTAGTAGCTCGGAAAACTTTATAGTCGCGCGACCTGTTTAGTCCGGATCCCTGTAGTTCATGACGCTGCTTCCGGGCGTTGCATTCGCGCGCGTAGTAGCCTTTTCTGCCGTATTCGTAGCACTCAACACTGGACTTGTCTTTTGTCCCTTTATTCGATTACGGTCTTTATTATTATCCTTTCCTTAGACCTTTATTATTAGAACCTGGCTTACCCTTTATAGCATCGATCTGTATCTTTTACAGGCCGTAATAGTCGTCTCTCCACGCTAAGACATCGCGCTTAGCCTTATGATTAGCGTTTAGCGCGAACGACTTTCCTTTTCGTTCTAACTGTCGTTCGTAGATCCTTCCATCGATCTTGATAGCTAGCTCACATATTTCTTTAAGCTTCGTCGGGCGTTCTTACCTAGCGATTTCATCCTTAACGTGGTCCTTTAGTCCTCGGTAGAACTGAGAGGCTAATGCTTCGTCGTTCTATTCGATCTTCGTAGCTAGAATCTGGAATTCTGCCTTATACTTCGCTGCGGAAGTCCGTTAACGAAGAGCTTAAATATCGCGTTCCGCCTTCAGGGCTTCGTTGCCGTAGTCGAACGTAGCCTCCATCTCATCGAAGAGATACGCGACGTTGGTGAATAGCGCTCTAGTCGATGCTTTCTATCGATCCGGGTTCGTAAAACTGAGGTAGTCTTTTAAATGCGGGTGGATCCAGTCGTACGCTAGTCCTCGCAAGAAAGAGATTACGAACAGCATCTGCTTTCGTAGGTCCACGAATCGGGGTCCTCCTATCTCGATAGATAAGAGGCACTATATGCGGAATGATTCGAACTGATTCCTTAAACCGGCAAACTCCTTTAGCGAGTTAACCTTAGGTTTAGACGGAATGTCTCCTCTACCTCCTCGGGTTAATCCGTTATTAGACATTTCGTTTAGGTAAACGTTCTCTAACCACTCGGTAACGAGAGGGAGTGATTAATTAGTGACGAGAGGAGTGGCGGGTTCTTCGGGAGTTAACTCGTTATCAGACTCTTCTTCGGATAAGGTATCTTCGACAGATGGTTCTTCTTCCTCAGACATGTAACAATAACTAAGACCTAAGTCGTTTCTTAGTAAAACTAAGAATGGTGCTTAAAGTGTAACGGAGGTAGAATGCCGCTAGGTTTAGCTCGGGTTAAACCAAGGGTTAACTAAGGCGAGGGAAGAAGTAGTTAGCATAATGAATACGGTTCGTTATAATTACTAACTTCGATACATAAGTTAAGCACGAGGCTCCTAACTAAGGAAAGTATCCACTCTATATACTAAGGAGACTCGTAGGTATGCACGACATATGCGATACTAGAGAGATGTACGAGGCTCGCAAGTCTCGCTCTTCTCGTGGTTGTCGCGCATCATCACGTGACTTATGTATGCGCGACGTCTGGGGAGCGCTAAGGCCAGAGGCCCTTCGCGCATGGAAGCGAGTAACCCTATAGGTCATTACATCGGATATCGAGGTAGTAAAAGCTACTATCCGGTTTCTAAAAAAGATAGGTAGGTTAACCTATTAGCCGGAGGCTAAGTAGGTAACTATAGGGATAGATCACTCTTATTTATAAGCGAAGGTAGTGGATTTCTTTTATAAGTAAGGTCACTCTCTAGGGACGGCTTATACGGTCACCGTGAATAGCCTAATTAAATTAAACAAACAAACAAACAAACGATTACGGGTAGACGCTCTATCTACCTTAGCGGGAATATAAGATAGAGTTTGTTTATCTACGGAAATCATCGGGAAACAGGATCGGTATAGAGGTAGCACCCCTTTTACCTAAGTATCGCGGAACCCCTCTCGTAGACCTCTTTAGAGGAGCGTCGTTCGTCGGAGAGATCTCCCCTCTAGAAGACCTTACTTTACTACTTAGGAAACAAGGCTTAACTCATTTTAGCGCGTACTAGATTAGGTATAAAGGTAGACCGGCCTATATAATAGTTAATGAACCCCTAACCCTAATCTTCGGAATAGGTAGGTATAGTAAAGAAAAGAGGAAGGCCGTCGCGTTAAAAATTCGATTTGTCGCGAAAGTAGCGCGCGGGACTATCCCGCTTCCGGGTGTGTCCCGCTTCTAGGTGAATAACGTTACCTAGAGATACTATTTAGAACCCCTACCTACTATATCCTTATAGAAGCGTTTAGTACGTGTTTTAGACGGAGAGGCGCAGAAAGTAGAGTCGAGTCGTTTCAAGAGTCGAGTTGTTTAGTTATACTACTCAGGTATCTTACCTAAGCACAGCAGGTTTAGCCATAGCTACCCACGCCCAAGCTTCATGGTTATGCGCTAACCTCGACCTCGAGAGCAACGCAAAATGCTCGGCGCCTAAGACAGTTCCCACATCCTCGTCCAGAACCTCTTTGTAACCCATTCGCGAATACCAGACCCCGTTCCAGGGTACGTCTCGGTACGTGGTAAGCGAGATGGTGGCTTGTCCACAGATTTCTCGGGCTCTGGCTTCGAGCTGTCGAAGCAAGGCCTTGCCGACGCCCTGCTGCTGCCATTGTCTCAATACAGAGACTTTGGCTACGAACGGAGTGCCGTCGAGTAAACGTAATGCAATGAATCCCACAAGCTGTCGTTCGGTAGCCAGGGTTGCGTTGCGCGCGCCCGTTGTGTCGTTGACTGCGACGAAGACCTCAAATTGCCGTAGCAGCTCGATTGGAAGAGTCGGGTAGTCGCATTCGGATTCGAGCTCAGGCAGTAGTGCGAAGCACGATGCGGCTGAGACTTCTATAGCAGCGAGAAGTGGCAGCTCCGTGGCTATAGCGGGGCGAATAGAGATGGTCATTGCACAATGATGAAGAGAATCAGAGGATACATTATACAACGATGAGTCGTGATGGCCTTATAATGTACTTCGCTAATTGAGCCTGAAGCCGGATGAATATACACTAAGCATCCAGCGCACGTGACTTGTCCCTTTTGAGCCCTGCTGCTAGGTATCACACGTTGCTTACGCTATAGTGTATCTTGACAACGTCGGCAATTCATTCATCGTTTACTTCGGTGTAACGATAATGACGATCAACGAACAGTGTAAGTATTCTGAGATAAATAATTCTTTTGGCACTGTAAGTCGGAGACTATCTGCTCACGTAAACAAGATACTATTGCCATCGCTCGAACCATACAAGACTGCGTATAATGGTAGAATCAAAGCTTCAGCCGTGCACTCATTCTGGTGGGATTAGTTCTGCTTCGTATGTCTTGTAGTCACCCAACGAGCCTTGCCGGTACGGCGCGAGGGTCCGAGGAAGCTTCAAATGCACTCATGAAGCGAATTAACAAGTCTTCGCGTCCAGCCTTTGCGATGATGGCAAGACCGAATGGGCGATCCTTGTAGTCGATTTTTCCCAGCGGTACCGTGGCGATCGGGTAACCTTGTGATGTCAGCTTATCCCGACATGCGTGACAAAAACATCTTTATCAACACTCACCAGCTGCCGCTGCGACCCGCGGACATGGCGAGTCCATCGGAAAGGCAATCAAGTCCAGATCGTGTTCCGCCATCGTTTTGTCAACTCCTCTGTCTCTTGCGACTGTGTGGCATTGCGATATCGCCCTCTGGTAATCTTCTTTATCAATCGGGTTCTCCAAAGCGTGGACCAGTCTACCCTGTTCCGGAAAGTCTGTCGCCATTGTGTTAGTATCCTGATATACACCAAAACAATGTTAGCGTTCAGTACCTTCGGGCAACTCCATTTCCGCATGGTCCTTGTTGTATTGAATGATGTCCTCCACTGAGCGTACGTCTGAGCTCTCGTAAAGCCCAAGGAAGCGGTCAACATTCTGCTTGAAGACATGCCCTGTCGTATATTAGTTGGGCAGTCATACGTCGGTATTGACCAGGATCCACTTACGAGCTGCCATGATGGTTGCAGGCTGGCCATCGAGCATGAGCTCAGAGACCGGAGGCAAAGACACGGGATAAACTACTGCACCTTGGCTTTTCTTGATACGATCGATGGCGCCAAGGTAGCCAGCTTGCTGCACATACAATGTCAGCTCGAACTGGCTTGAGATCCGAGTGTCTTACCATTTGCTGACCAGATCCGTCATGCTGTGGCTGAAGCGCCTCTGGCCAGTGCCATTCTTCAGGATCCACGAAGCCTATCTTCAGTCCCTCGAAGTCCGTTTGCATGAAGGACAGATAACCGTCAGAAGGTAGCTCGGTCCTCGCTTTCTCATTGAGCAGCATTTCGGTCAGGATAGCCAAATCCGAAGCAGATTTAGCCATCGCTCCCAAGGAATCAAAGTCCTCTGAAACTGCGAAAGTCCCTTCGAGATCAGTGGCACCAACTGTTGGCTTCAGAGCATAGAGAGCGGCTCGTGCAGCTGGCTGGACCAATGATCCATCGACCTCTGTCCCCAGAGCCACGGGAGCGAACCCGGCCGAGACTGCCACAGCGGACCCAGTCGATGCTCCACAGGGGTTCTGCAGTACTTGTTCAGCTATGAATTTTTCTCGTGTGGTCAATACATACCGTGTGACCCATCACACCATCGTTCTTCTGTAGACCACCCTCTACATATGCGGATATCGTTTGGCCTCCAACCGCTGACCAGCCGTTCATTGGTCCCATGCTCCTGAAAGATGTGAGCTTGTAGTGCTGGAGAGGAACTGGATCACTCACTTCCAGCTGGACCATTCCTATGAAGGCGATTAGCTTTTGCAAAACATGGGATTAATGGCAACGGACATTGAGATTTGTTTTGCCAATGATTATCAAACCTTTCCTGATGAGCTGGACTGGTTGTCAGTGGCTTTGCAACCGTTGAAGATGGGGTAGAATAACCGTGTCCACCACATTGGCACTTCTGTTCGAAGTAGCACTCTTCAGCGCGAAGCTTCCGACTGTCGTTGGCATACCAAGTGCAGAGCTGGTAAGATAAGCGTCCTGAGCTATGTCTTAGCGTGACGTGTGCATGAGTGCTGGAATAGACCTGCATACCTTGATCAAGATTGGGATACCGTGGAACGGACCCCTCAACGTGCCTTTCGCACGCTCAGCGTCCAGCTCGGCCGCTGCATCGAGTAGTAGACTGCTGGGCGCAGTGGATATGACTGCTTGCAGCTGAAGACCTTGATTGTTGTGTCGCTCGATCTGCGCAAGACACTCCTTCACAAGTTCGACGCTCGTGAGCACCTGTTTTCCCAAAAGATGCTGGAGCTCCGTGGCGGACAAGCGAAGAAGATCTTTGTAGTGGAAAGCCATGCTGCGAGAATGTGGCGTGGGGGTCTGAAGAGGCGAGTGTTGACCGCCGAACAGTAGTGTCTTGATAGCGACAAGCATACACACTAGGAGGAGAGCGTGGAAAAGTGAGCGACAGTAGCTCATCCTCATATCAAGACGATACTGCCACGAGCGAGCTCGTATCAAGCCTGGCGTGCGTGGCACTCTTTGCGCAAATTAAGCATATGCGCCAGGATGTTATGATCCCAAGAACACGTGTAATGATTCCATTCCACCTCAGGCCCTCAAATGTGCGTTGGAGCCTACGTTGAGGCATCTTTGGACGACGGCCGGAGTGATTTTCCCAGTCGCCCAATTGGTTCCCGCCAATTACAGCAAGCCGTGGTGGCACCTTCGGGTCGTGTGGCAGCGCGGATGGAAGGAAGCGCTAATACTTTTGCTTTGGGGCGGAGTGCGTCCTACAGAGCTACCTTGCAATTTTGGCAAACAGCTTCGAGACCCTTAAAGGATGAATCGATATGCAGCCACAGATGCAGTCTCTCACCGGTGTTGTCGAGAAGCTCACCAATCATCGGTGGTAGATTTACATATCCCTTGCCAATGCGCAGCCATAAATCAATATCGCATGCAAGGTATACCAGTGGTCACAGATCCAGCCAAAAATCAATACATGATGCAGTCATTCTCCGCATGTCACAAGCCCAGACCTACGTGCCGTCCTTGCAGCATGTGGTAGGCCACATGCAATACACGATGCAGTGTCTCGCCAGTGGGCTTCCATGAGTGTTGCTAACGCTGATCCATTCAATCATACTCATGTGCGTCTCTGCCGGTAAGTGGGCTCGTTGCGTAGAAAGGACCTCAGGCGCCCCCATTCCTGCTCGTTGCGTGATCAGACATTCCACTGAGAAAGAGCATACCTGAATCGACAGAAACACGACCACCCTAGCACACTTCGGTATTGTTGTTCTCTATCTACATGATTGTTTCTTGCTAAGTAGAACAGACCTTCAAACCGTCACCATGCCCGGCTCTGTTTTCAAGTCGGCACCATGCGCTCTGCCTACGGACTCCGCCCGTCCGTGGATGCAGTACTGGCCCGCCAAGGCCATCGACAACCAATCTTTGTCGACCGGCGAGGTAGAAGGCTTCGGAAAAGGCCAGAAGGTTATCCTCGGCGGCGTTGCAGGCGCTTTCGACAAAGTGCTTTACGATACTGCCTCTAAGAACTAGTCCGGCATCGACCTTATGAAACAGTGACATTGACGCCGGCGATACGCGTGCTCTGATGGGTTTTGCTTGGAATTGGAGGATGCTGTGGATGGCTCACGACACCGACAGTCTCGTTCTCTTCGCTCAGGTCAAGGGTCCTACGGTCGTTACCTAAATTTTGATATTCTCGTAACACTGTTTTGCCGCTCGTACCATAGTCCTGTTCACCTCACAGTGAATCAAACGGTGTTTTAACATCATCATCATCAACAATGAGTGTGAATTTGAACTCTACGAACTGGCGTGCGCGAGATGTGCAACATTGGCATCAGCTGTTCCCAAGAGTGACTATTGCACATCATCATCAAAGTAAGCAAGACAACGGACTTCGATGCTCTCCCTCGGAACCTTTCCATCGTGTCTTAGCGAATCAAGGAAAGCTGCATGTGGAACTCCTGTGCATGTTAATCTTAGAGAAGATAGGTATTGTCGGTGTCTGTGTGAGGCTTACCCAACATGCCCGTCGATCGTGAGTCGGCTTGCAGGAATACCAAAGCTTCATTCGGCATCTGATCACTGAGGTAGTACCATTTGTGACCAGAGTTGTAGTGAAGCTGATATGTCTCGATGAAGCTATCTCTCTTGACAGTGTCTCGAGCCTGGAGGTCGGTTGAAGCTACAGATCGTGGGTCGCAAAGGGCTAGTGGCCAGTCTCGCAATGGACCACGTAGAGGCTTCCACACACTGCCATTCATCTATTAGAACCAATGCGCGCGATGGGCTATGCTTCATACTTGACTGATTGGTAACGCCTCTCACCGAAGGAATCCGCGACTTCGGCAGGATTCATCGTGCGCATCATCTGTTCCATGCACTCAGGTGTGGTGTCTGTGAATCATGATGAGACCCCGTAACAGATCACGACCAACGACATGTTTCTTGGCTTACCGACGTGCGCAACAGCAGCAGGTTGCTTGTAGGCATAGTGGCCACCAGTACTATGTGGATAATCCGGATCGCGCTTTCGGACCTGAAAAATGTTTAGTACTTTCTTGCTTCCTTAGGTTAGCAGACTGGGCGCACCGTGTAGTCGTATATCTGAACGCGTGACGCGTTCAAAGCCTTTTTGACGGCTTCGCCGACTTTGGGAAGATAATGAGCTTTGACCTGGTCATCGTCACTGAAGTCTTCGGCCTTCATGCCGCCCTCCAAATTAACAATGCAGAAGCCATTCTCTGCAAACGAAAATTGGTCTTCACGCCCTCGAACGTCTTCGACCACGACCCCCTGCTCTTCGACCAGTGCATTTGACTTCTTGGCTGGAGGTTGGGGTACGTAATCAAGAAGGTAAGGCTTCTCCAGAGCCCAGCGCTCGAGCCGTTGGAGAAAGTGCATGGACGTCTGAACGGGCTGACTCGTGACGGCTGTCATGATGTTGATTGTGAATGTGCGAATTCAACTGACGTATGTGCAGTTTGCATAGAACTGGATATGGGGAGAGATTATGTGCACCTTGTTCGGTTTGATAAGCTCCTCAGATCGCAGCACTGCCCCCAACTTCATTGTCGCATGGAGACACGGCTAGCTGACAGCGCACACCAGGCTTCCACTGGCAATTGCAGGGCTACGATCAAACACGGCCGGTAGCACATCACATGTGGTATTGCGGGACAGAAGCGAGCCCTTGGAAGCGCGCGGCGTTTTGTGGCTTGCAGTGATCGGCTGGGTCAGGTGGGAGGCAGCAATACAACGGAAGCGACAGACGATGTCCATGTCTAATTGGGGCTGACTTCTGCAAAGGCGGACTATTTACTGGTACGGTGGTACCGAACTTCCAGTCTTGCCGGGTCTCGCCATCACTCGAACAAGATTGCAGCCTATGTAACAAGGTTACTGCTGCAGTAGTACCACCTATCTGCGTAGGAATCTGCTTTCGGGTACTTGCCTCTTTCAGCCTGATCAGCAATCGACAGTCCGTAGAAGCTATGCAGCGGCTCGCTCATTTGTCGGCGAGCCGCTTGGAATCAACGACAGCATCGTTGCGGTTTTCCGCTAGTATCTGACTGGTGCAATGCCTTTGCATGTGACAAAGCAGTTGCATGCGCGACCTGTGTCTATCGCGACAGGGCGGACCGGCCACTCCGACAGGGCAGATTTTCGTGTTGCGTGAAGCAGGCAATGGCGGTCACGCAGCGGTGAAACGAGTTGCAAGTACCCGATGTGTCGAGTATGGCTACTTCTCTGGGAAAGTTCTGTCATTTTATATGACACTGGTGTACTATTTTGCAATAAGGATAATATCTCAAACACAGCAAGCTACTCCGGTGCACCTCTGCATGATGCTGGACACATTGTATCCTAGCCCGCCAATATCAGCGGCAGAAAGAGATGCAGAGTCAGTAGCACTACCTATCAGCTAGCTGGCCGTCACTTACACTGTAATAGCATCATCGCTATCCAAGGCGTTGGAATGTTAAGCCCTCAAGATTGGTCAGTCGGATCTGTATCCTGGCTGCAGCAAATCGCTGGCGACTGCAAGACACAACGAATTCAGGTATCGTCTTTCGACTATCAAATCGAAGATGCTTCAGAGAACTCATTGATGCGTCAACTGGAAACTCATGGGCGCGTTCTATTGGCGGAGTTGAAGCAGCTCTCTGACGAACAAAGCGTACGTCCCCCTTTTGATACACAAGAGCAAACAACTGTTGACTGTATCAGATCAAATCGCCTTCAATCATCTTCGTTTGCCACAGCCTCGGTGGACTCATACTTCAAAAGGTGGTTTCAAGCTACCATACAACTACTGCTTGCTGACTCATTTAGGTTTTCAGTATAATTAGACAAGCTCCGTTCCACTATATTAACGTCACTGCATGCTTTACCGGTGTCATCTTCCTCGGAACACCCAACATTCCGGACGGCGAGATACCACCAAAGAACATTGTCGAGCTCATTCTTCGCTCGACTCAGAGCAAGCGATTCACTAAGCACACTTTGACACGGTCGGATGACAATGCTTCCCTCAGAAAGCTTAGCCACGACTTCCGGTTATCGAATTTGAAACTTCCCATAGTCTCTTTGTACGACGGGAAGACTTCATCCGTGCGAAACAATGTGTTTACCCGCGGAATATTTTTGAAATCGGAAAAGGAAAGCCAATATGGTGTCCCGGTGCTTTTCAAACATTGTGCTAATGCTAAATTGACAGATCATGAACCGAAGCTTGTGCTTTGTACGATCAGAGACGGATCAGACTGTCCAGGATCGAGTCATAGAGGTGGACTGCACGCACCGTGACTTGTGTAAACTCGATACCAAAGGGACCGCTTACGCAGATATTCTCGGCTCTGTTGTTGACATGCTCGATCGAAAAACGCAGGCGGATCCGTTGGCACAAACCCTACTGAGTAAGTGTAGCTGCAGCCTCGCGGTGTGGATGCACTGACATTGAAACAGCGCGCCGTCCGACCGGATTGAGAGGTTTCTCTGTAAGAAGCCAGACTGATCGTGGAAGTGAATCAAACCTCGATGCTACGCCCATGGGCGCCATCCAGTCCGCTCAAGCGTTCACTCAGCAGCCAAACCTTTCCTTCACACCTGATAGCAGCGGTAATGCTGTTGGTGGTTCAACCGCGAAAGCCTCGGTGGATTTGAGCTATACCCCGACGAACTTCGACGCTGTTGTCAAGGCACCGCGCTTGCCTTGTTTCTCTGTCAGCTCACGGGAAAGGAATGTTCACTTCTTCGGTCGGCAAGACGTTCTGGCCGCGATCGATGAAGCTCTGTTACCAATCACGAAGCAGGACTTATCAGCTAAGGCTCAAGGAGGCCAAACATCTGTTCTTGGGAGAATGAAGTCTTTTGCACTGTGTGGTATCGGAGGCAGCGGCAAAACAGAACTGGCTGTGGAATACGTGCACTCACGACGCTCCGAATTCGACGCGGTGTTCTGGGTATCTGCAGACAATACGGACGTTCTGAGACAGGATTTTGCGCGCATTGCTACAGACCTGGATCTTTTGGACACGAAAGACGCGCAAGATTTGCCCTATGCTTGTCACAAGGTCCACGAATGGCTTTCAGTCCCAGTCACATCCCAGGAACCTGCTTCAGCTACGAGCAAGAATTGCACCTGGCTCCTGGTTTTCGACAATGCCGACAAGACCGAAGTACTCAATGGGTTCTGGCCAGATGCCACGTCTGGCTCAGTGCTTGTGACGAGCCGTGACCCGCTCGCAAAGTATCAGACACATCTTGCGGACCAGGGCTCGGACATTAGTCCCTTCTCGTTATCCGACGCGAAGAAATGGATTGCACAGCTGGCACCTGGTTACATAAAAGCCAACCAAGAAGAGTATGTTGAACAAATTGCGACGCGGCTCGGTGGTCTCCCCTTGCTCATAACGGAAATGTCCGGGTTGATGTCTCGTCTTCGCATTTCCTTCAAAGAATTCCTCCAGCTTTGCGACGAAAAGGGCATTGAAGACATGGATTGGAGTGCTAGCACAACTTTGCAGTCTGCACAAGTATTCAGGATATCAGCAAAATTAGGGCTTGACGGGCTGGAGCCTCGCGATTTGGGTCTTCTGCAAATGCTCTCTTTGCTGGATCCTGACGGCATTCCTGCGAAGGTCCTGGAAGGAGCATACGACCAGAAGAGATTGGCAGAATTCCCAGTGGATCGGATGGACTATTTGGCCGCACGCGCAACTTTACTGAAATCTTCACTGGTGGCCGTGAACCATGAAGACAGCGCGATAACTCTGCATCGCATAGTGCAGGATACAGCAAAAGTCAATATGGGACCTGAGCGGCTCGCACACATCTTTGACGCTACTCTTCGGGCAGTGTCGGCCGTTTGGCCGTTTGGAGAACTCGTCGACCGCTTCAGTACAAAAAGATACCCCGAGTGCGAGGAGCTTTTCCCGAGCGTTCTGCGGCTCAAGACGGCCCACGAGGATCTACTGCAGAGGCAAGAGTGTGACGATCCGGACATCGTGGCAGCACTTTACAATGATGCTGGATGGTATGGACCCCCACAAGACCATTGGCACGACTGACGTTTGTTAGGTATTGGTTTGAACGAGGTTTTCCGCAAGAAGCCAAAGGCTTCTGGAGGCTGACTGAGAGTGTTTACCAACGAGCTGGTTCTAAAAACACTGAGCGCCGGCTCTACATGTTGAGACGCGCCAATTTGAATTCGGCCACAGCAAGTATGGAGATGAACGACGGGAAGGACTGTCTGAGAAGATACAAGAAATGGCTTCGCGATTCGACGAAATCCACTGACGCCGCAAGTAATGTTACAGACGTCGCCTTCGAATATGAGCTTGCATGCATCTACAACGAGACCGGCGTCGCATATGCAATGAACGAACAATACGAAACCGCTGTCGAGTATTTCATCAAGTCTATCGAAGCTTTCCAGAAGCTGCCGGATTACAATGAATTACTACTCAACTGGCCAGAGCCGAATCTTGGATTCATGTATTGGATCCAAGGCAAGTACGAAGAGGCAGAGCGGGTATTGTTGGAGATCCTCGAGGTTCACGAACTTGAGTGGGGCGAAGACGATAAGGAGACATTCAAGTACGATCTCAAGGCTCCAGGGTAACATGTGACTAACTTTGCGTAGAACTGGCAAGATACTCTACGCCCTTGGTAATGTGTGCACAAGTCGAGGGCAATTTGACGCCGCCTTCAATTACCACACCCGTGCTTTGAAGAATTACCGAGCGACGCTGGGCGATAGACATCATCGTGTCGGAGACGCCTCCCATCGACTTGCTGACCACAACATTCGTATCCAAAACTTTTCTGAGGCCGAGTAAGCCAAAAGGGATACTTGCACATCGATTTGTGGACGCTAATTATCTCAGGAACCTCCTCAACCACGCGGTCGATATCTTTTCGAGCCGTCCTTATCTTGGCAACGAAGTAGCACGCTCAAGACATAAGCGAGGGCAGATGTATCGAGACATGGGCAATGACGTGCAAGCTGAAGAAGAGTTTGCGAAAGCATACGAATCATGGCAGAACCTGAGGCCGGGCGACAAAAGGGCCAGGGACGAAGTTTACGAGGCAGACTTTGATGAGCTGGTGATTTTTTGGTCTCGTTGATCATTTTGAGGAAGCAATTCGGGCCGCACGGGGGGGCAACATTCGGTGCCTACAGTATCATGATTGGAATAGCTACGAACGTCATGAGAGTTCTTGGATGATTTTATTACACCCAATGAAAGGTCTGGTCCAGTAGTAGCGCCGTATGCTAATGACGCATGATACCCGTGATGGGATGCCGGAGAAGGCTAGATCGTTGTGGCTGCAGCAGGGCGTTTCGGTGGAGGCGGTTCGCGTGAAAGGCTGAAAATGTGGTTGCGCACGCTGAACAGGTGGCGAAGCGCTTCTCTTAAGCGCTTACTCGACTGATCGAGGCTGAGCACAATGTGACTGAGGTATATTGCAGCAGCTTTGCCGCTGCGATCTGATGCCGTGAGACACGTGTGTTTCCCGTTGTACGGCTGTAACATCGTCACCACTACCATGGCTCCACCGTCCGATCCT
>Ga0265780_10005732_pt1 | contig 15636 bp, 6 predicted proteins | sample P1T30metagenome_FD_192432 | JGI IMG/M metagenome (GOLD analysis project Ga0265780, IMG submission 192432) | Plant litter microbial communities from East Loma Ridge, Irvine, California - P1 T30 | ecosystem: Environmental > Terrestrial > Plant litter > Unclassified | place: USA: California... | reverse complement strand
CCCACCCCTCATTAATCCCCCTCCAAATGCGCTGAAAATACAACCTCAAACTGCGCAAGCCCCGTAAATAACCCCGATCAATACCCTCGGGATCTTGCGGCGGACAAGAGACGTCGAGTGGCAACGGGTCCTCGGCAGTGACGCAGTTTGCAAAGTCGACGATTTTGAGCTTGATTTCGGGATGGATGTGAGGGTGTTTGTCGGTGGACTCGGCGGCGTCGTATAGGACGAGTAAACTGCTCGCGTATAATCTGTAGCCGGGGAGGTTTTTCACCATGCGCTCTAGTTGAGATATCTTTTCCAGTATGACGGGTATATGTCGAGTAGCACCTTTGTAGCCCACGCCGTCCCAGAAGAATCGCTTGAGCGCGTCTTGAAACTCTTTGCCGGCTTTTAAATCGCGGCCGAAATACTTGTCCTCGAAGACATATTGCCCCGTCTTCGCGTTCCAAATCTGCATGCCGCACACTCTGACGCCGAGTTCGCGGGACGTGGTCATTTGGCATTTGCGGCGCTGGGAGCGTTGCTTCTTTTCGTCGGCTTCGATGCCGTATTGGCGCGTGCCCATTTTTAGGTCGAGCACGCAGGGGCGCGACATGCCGGCTGTGAGATCTTCGAGGAGGAGGAAGTGTTGGATGCGTTCGGAGGGGTGAGGGGTTGGTTGGGCTTGTTCAGGATTGGAAGGGGAGGAGGTGGGAGGTGATGGGTCAGTGTTGAGGGGCGCAGGGAGCATGGTGGCTTCTGGTGGCTCGATTGTTGTTGATTTAGTTGTAGGTTGGTCTTGCGAGGCCTTTTCAAGTTTCGACGCTTTTTTCGGGTCTTCGTCCATAGCGAAAACCTCATCCTCGCCATCACCACCATAGCCTTCTTCTTCATAGTACTCCAGGTTGTGCCGTTGATTGCTTTCGATACCAAGCGGTCTGCGCATGAGTCCGCTGCCAGAGTGGCGGCGCCGTGACGCGTTGTTAGTGGGTAGCTGTAATTTTTCTGCATTTGAGCCCTCGCGCTCTGTTGCTGGCTTAGATCCTGACTCAACCCCGTTCGATGCGTGTCGCTGTGCTTGAGAGCGTAGGACTTGCCTCCGCGTTGACTCTTCGGGCAGCCCAATCTGTAGATGCGAAACGTCTGCGCTGTTTCTTCGTATAGTGGGTGCTGATCCAACCACGGCATTCTGTGAATCGCTGCCTACTCTGCGAGACGGCAATCCGTGATGTTGGTGGTGACGATGGCGAGGGTGGATGGTTGGAGGCGCGAAGACTTGGCGTAATACCTCCTCTTGTAGCTTCCTGTTGATCGTGGTAACGCCCCAGCTGCTGTGGTGCTGCATCGTGGGTCGTGATTGACTGGATGTCGTGATGTCCATGTCACTCTGATTGCGTCGATGGTTTTGCATAGCATAATTCCTAGAGTTCATCCACGGGTCCGGAGTCGCCGAGCGTGGTGGCAGCTGGAAAAGACTGTCGGGTATGATGTGGCGGTTGTTTTCGAATATGACCTGGGGTATTTGTGTGATTTGCTGCTTGTGGCTGACCATTCGTGGCTGATCGTTATCTTGACCTTGCTGACCTGAAGCGGTGGTTCCTTGCTGTGAGACGCGGTCTTTGTGAGTTGCAGAAGCCGCGGAAATATCCACTTGCCCAGCATCTTTAGTCTTCTTTTTCTTCGGTGCTTTCCGATATGTGACATTCAAAACGCCAATGTACCTGAGCGAAAGCATAACGTTAGCAAAGGACTGAGATGCGCAATGGTTCATAGCTTGAAGAAGTTTCAGCTTCAACTTTGATTGAGCAGAAGCAAAGAAGTCGTACCTTGGTAGAAAGTCAAGTAGTTCCGGATGGTGCTGCTCGACTGTCTCGTAGAACTCGTTTTCGCGGTTGTTGAGTTGCTTACAGACAGCCCTCTTTGAGAATCGATACACAGTCGAATGACCTCCTACCTGGTGGTCGTAAGGCTTCAACTCCACAGCATCGACTGGCAGTACTGCCTCTTGTGGAGATGCAGTTGGACGAGCTTTGGGTTCTTTTAGATGAGTTGGTGCAGTGGGCGTCGTGCCTAGATCATCAGTGGCACTAGACTCATAGCCAAGAAGCGAGTGAGTCGATTCGGCGATCGACTCAGACTCGGACTCAGCTGAGAGCGCATCGACATTGGTAGAATCTACTGGATCCTCTTCTTCATGCTGTACTGGAGCTGTCGCGGGAAGGTCACCATACAGGCATTGATTTGTATCTTGGGAACGCAGAGAGATTTCTACCTCTGCCGGTATCCGCGGAGCTTCCCTTTCAGCCCGAACCCTAGGGTCTTTCCCTGCATTGAACGACGACTTGTCCCGAATACCTTCTACCGCGATCTTGCGATCGTGCTCTTTCTGAGGCTCCTGTTCGGATGTTTTCAGCCGACGATGGGGAAAGTAGAGCGCAGAGGAGATTTGTTCTCGCTCGGAGTCCTCTTCCTCAGACGCAGGCGAAGGTTCGACGTCATCGTCTGCCTTGGCCTGGAAGTAGTCTGATGGCTCTTCGTGCTGATGCTGTGCTGCGGCAGTCGTGACCTCTGCGTGGAACTTTTCGGCGGCTGATGTTGGCAGACTACGCGAAAACGACGACCCTGGCTGAGCGCCCGGAGTGAGATTGGCAAGTGTCCTGATCTCGTCCAAGACATAGCTTGGAAGCGGCTGCTTGTAGCGTGTGCCTTCGACTGGGGTGGCAGAGACTTTGTGTTGCGTGAATGCGCTGGGGCCGATGTCGGCGCGGGGTGTTGGCGCCTTTGCGAAGTAGTTTTCTAGAGGCCCGCCCTGTGGCGACTGCACGGCAGACGAGGTTCGCGACCAATGCTGCAGCTGGTCGGATAGGACACTGGTGGGCTTGGTGTCGGACTTGAACTGTACTTCCTGTGGCACGGTGGGCAGCTTCTTCTCGGCTGGACGTCGCTCCTTCGCCTGCAAGTCTTTCCTCTTTGGCTCCTCGCCGCCATCTGCGTCCTTGAAGACGCGTAGATAGTGGCTTGCTTTGCGACTCCGGGCCGACGAGGGCTGCTCGATCTTGGCCAGTGTGACGTCAATCTTCTTGTCGATGTCGGTCTCGTCCGAGGCACCAGTGCCCTTGAACGGCACGGGCTTGCCCTCGCGCCATGCGATGTTCCTCTTGCGCTCCTCGCTGTTCTCCAGAATCTCGTCGAGGGCTGTCCGGACGGGCAGGTTGGGCGTGGTCGGTCGCTGCACGGGGGAGTCGACGGGGCTCATGTACGGCGGAGGACTGTGCCGCAATCCGTCTGGGCCCATGCTGAAAGAAACGGGCTTCCGAGAATTGAAGTGGGTTGCTAGCAGCGCGTGGTGGTCGTCCAACACGGTAGGCGGGTACGAGGACTGCTTCTTGCGAATGGTGGGCGCGTCTATGAGGCGCTGCTGAGTAGGCGCCGGCGCTGCCATGTCTGGAGAGGTGCGAGCTGTCGCATCATCGGCTGGGACTATCGGCGGTGGTGCGCTCGTTCGCGGCGAAGACGTGGGGCTGTCGGCGACCAGGTACGTGGTAGCGAAGATGCTGTCTCTCTCGGAGAGCTGTGCGCGATCAACCGACGACCTCCAGAGCGTGTCACCCTGAACATCCGGCGTCGTTCTAGCGCGGCCCGTCTGCGCGAGGCTCTTGGGCGTCACGGCGTGGTGCTGCTGCGCGGCGGAGGCGGAAGATGTACTAGTAGACGCTCCATGGCTCTGGCTCGCGCTGCCAGGAACAGGCGGCGTGTTTGACCTCACCGATGCGGGGGGTGAGGTATTTCCTTGGGCGTCCGGCTGCTGCGACATGGGACCGACATTGGTGCCGTGTCGGGGGCGTCCTCGGGTGGGCGTGGTGGGATGTGTGGTGGCAGCCAGGGTGGGATCGTGTTGGCGCGGCGGGAGAGCACAGCGGAAGGCCAACCGGGGCGGTCTAGCGTTTGACGAGGGCGGCGGGAAGGAAGATGGTGCAGGGCGGAAGTCGGGCTGGAGGTGTAGGTGTAGGTGGTGCTGGCGTCGAGGGCAGCGAGTGAGAGAATTGGATGAGCACCACGTTCAGCAGATAGTGCGACTCAGCGGAGCACAGATATTGGTGACCTAGTACAGGAATGACGACACTGCCCGACACAAAGCGCTGTACTTCAATCGCGATAAGTCACAAACAGATAAGTTAGAAGTAGTTGTTTGTTTACAGATTCAGCACATCAATTGCTTCTTCTTTCTCTCGAGCACCTGTCCTGGCACCAGTTATTTCAAGTAGACACTGCCGCAATTCACTTCGTTGTCTTGGTACTTTTTCTCGAGGACAGAGCAATGCACGTCTGTGCGGTCCTAGCCAAAAGCCCAGGCCCCAATACGCCCACGGCAATCGCAACCGACTCAGCGACACCAAACACATGCTCACTCCATAGGTCGACAACATCTAGCACATTAAACATTGACCGCGGTTATGATGGGATGTTATGGTAATCTCATCGCTCAGTGTTCCAAACGTTAACCTTCCCGTCTTCCCCGTCCCTTCCAAAGACCCGTATCCAAACCTTGCCAAAACATACATTCAAGGGGGGCTATCTTCCATCAAACACGCGTGTCGCACAGGAAGACCGGGCGCTCGGCTGCAGCTGTATGCAAGCTGATGTGCTATTGACCAATCGACCAAGAACGTGGCCGCTCACCGCCCTGCCTTGCTGTACAACCACAGGCATCCGGCAAAGAAATGATCTAGCACCGCCGTTTGAGTGCAAGGATGCTGTGATCAGCCTCATTATTGGCCGTCCATTTCAGGTGTCGAAGCCGCGGAGAAGGCGTTCCGCGAAATGCAGATGGTTTGATATGTTTTGCGAGACGTCGACGTCGTGGAATGAGCGTGCTTTTAGTGAGTCTTGCGATTGTCTAAAGTTCAAGCTCCACGGACTCAGTGCCACGTTCTTCTCTTTCAGTGTTGTTCTCTCTGGGGATGCGGCCGGACTACAAGGAGAATCGTTGAAGTTCTTCTCGGCTTGATCGTTGAAGGGAATCATAGCTATTCTCAGATTACCGTGCTGAGTCTCGGGTTTCTTCTTGACCGTACTGAATGCGAATGGTGATGCAGCAGCAAAAAGGTCCTGCGTACTCATCGGCGGACCACGAAGCACGCTGGGCATATAATGAGGCTGCTCTAGTGCTGGTCGAAAGACTGATATGGGTGTTATAGAAGGGCTGGGTTCAGGTATCAGCTGCCGTGGTGTCTCTTGCGACTGAGACTGCGACCAGGCACGAGTAGTGCGGGATGAGGAAGTGGGGAATGTGCTTTCTTGGAACTCAAGTTGTGCTAAGAGCATGGCCGCTTGTGTTGACATGGCTGACTGCCAACTTGAACGGCAGGACTTCAAACTTTGTTGTTCCTCTTCAGCCTCGTTGACCTGGCTGCCTGCATTCTGTTGGCTGTGTTCTGAGAGCCGTGATACATCCACCGGGTTCGGTGATGTTGCATCGGGCTGGACATCAACGTCTACGTGTTGCGAGCTTGATTTGCTTGCTTTAGGTGGGATTTTCACGATTGGGGACGAGTTGAAGTTGACGGCTCGTGGCTTCGATCGTGGAGCATTGCCGATTGTCCACTTTGTCGCCTCCACTTTTTTGTACAAGAAGCCAGTCGATGATTTGGGTTGCGAGGGTGCCGAAGCAGGACGTTCAACCGTCTCACCTGGGTGTTGTGAGGCGCTGTCCGGTGCAGCTACTAATCGAGCGACCGGGGAAGGGTCTCGAAGGGCAGTGGCTGGAGTCGGTGCCTCAACAGGTGCCAGAGACTGTACCTGGGCAGGCTGCATCTTTGGAGCGAGGTCTTCCGTGGGTATCGCATTTACTGCAGGCGTGAAGGTCGGTTGCAGAGGTGATAGGATTGCCTCTTTACCACCAAGAGCTGTTGGCTTCACAGGCGAAGATATAACCATTGGGGCAGAAGCACTCGACCTCACATCTACCGGCGAAACTGCTCGGACAGGATTTCGAACACCCAGCTGCACCTTCGGCTTCGCAAGATGCAACATCGGCCTCGCATCTCCCTGTTCTCGACTCCTTGGTCGCGTTGGCGATGAATGTATGTTCTCATCAGCCGACCTCTTCATATTGAATCTCTCCGCTGACTCCGTCCGCCGCAACCAAAACGGGTTCGTCAGCGGCGATTTACTTCGGACACATCTTCCAGTATCCGCACTGTAGACATCTGTCGCTCCAGATACGTCGTGTTCGCTTGATGACGGTGCCGTAGCCGGTGGTACCTCGATATCTTCCAGCGTATGGCTCTCGTTCACGTCCTCCATGTCGTACGTTGCAGCTCTCGACGTCTCTGGTGACGCTATCTTCGTTCGTGTTTCCAGAGGCTTGCGTGAAGCACTCCTTATCCGCCTCTTCGCCTTTGAAAGCTCTTTCTTCTGACTAGTACTTCCGCTAGCTCTTGCATCGAGTGTACTGTCCGCCCTTTCTGAAGACTTGCGCTTCGTCTTCTTCGCTTGTGTCCACGGGTTCTTCCAGCCATCGTTGAAGGGGCCACGAAGGCTAGCTGTGAGCAGCACCGGCGCCTTGCCCTGCAAACACTGTGCCGCAATTCTCTCGATTCGCCGTCTCTTCGCGGATCGTTCTGCATCGCTGAGGCTTGTCCGTGGGAGCTGTTCGATGACGTCGTCTGGGTGTACATAGTAATCGTCGTCGAAAGCGAGGCCGCGCTTCAGAGTAGGATGCATGGTCACAAGATTGCTGCGTAGGAATAAGTGGCGAAGGGGCGCGGGCGCATGGTCGAGTGCGGGACTGTCGTGCCTCCCGGATTGAGGCGTTTGTCAGACAAGCCTTAGTGCATTGTCGGCAGCGGGCGTAGTGGTGGGGTGGTGAAGGTGAAGTAAGTTCAATTATCGTCGGCGTTCACGTCACAGGCAGCGTCGATATGCAGGCGTCGTGGGTCGTGGTTGCCGTGGAAACCATCGCGAAGTTATCGTGCGTGGGGGCTAGGTACTGTAGTGCTTCAGAACCCTGCAAACTGCCCGTGGCTTGCGCACATCCTTGCATATTGATATCGCGACACGACCAGCCTTGAAGACGCGTTATTCACTGCACCTCTCGCCATTGGGGTTTCCAACAGTCGCAGCATGCCGTGCGCGCCCTCGTAGCAGCTGTCCTCCGACGCGACTCCGCACCACAACAGTCAACACCATCGCGACGCATTCGCACCACCGCGACACGACAACATGGCCAACACAACACAGCCGTGGCTCGAGGATCTCTCGGAGGAATGGGTACCGCAGGGCACTCCCGCCGCGCCCGTACGTAAAGACGCCAGCAGTAGTCCTGTGGCGACACAGTCACCATCGAGCGCGTCGAAGCCCCGAAGCCGCCTCCCCCGCATGAGGCAGTCATCCGGCTCCTTTTCAGAGATCCAGGTGAACGTGAAGGGCCTGCACCCGCCGAAGAGGAGGAGTGCCCTTGGCGAGCGCAGCCTCAGCGACAACAACATCGTCCCATCCTCGCCAGGCGCCTCGCACACGGCGCCCTCACGGTCCGCTTCTCGGTCATTTTCCGCGTCGCAAGGCTCGATCATGTATGGCGGCACAGTCGCGCACAACACGGGCGCGAAGTCGCCGGCAAAAGAGACGGACCCGCACGGCACGCCAGAGTGGAAGCGCAGGCTGGTCAAGGGCGAGCTGGGCTACGGAGACCAGACAGACCTGTTCGGCAACAACGGCCTGCAGAACATATTCCAGAAGCCGGCTGGTGGCGCATCGGATAAAAGCACGCCACAGCCCAAGAGCAGACTTGGTATGCTGAAAGGTCTCTCCGCAATACCCTCCAGCCCTCCGGCATGGCCTGCAGCACAACCGAAGCAGGGACCACGCATTGCCGAGAAGAAACAAGACGAATTTGTCCAAAGCCCTCAGCAGGATTCACAACAAGACGAATCGTCACATGTAGAGAGCGATTCTTCCGTCGTTCGTGCTCCACATGCCGCAAGTCAAGGCCCAGGACGGACCGTGAGCGGACAGATAGAATTCGAGAACGAGAACTTCAGCCCAGTCTATCTCACCACCAACCTGAAGATCGGATCAACAGACGCGACTCCTGATTTTAGAGGATCTGAGCTCGCCAACCGCCTTCGACAGATCGGTTCACCACCACCCACCCAGTACCAGTCCATTGCCGAGGCCGAGGAGACTGCTCTGAGCCACAGCCAAGGAGACTCGTCGTACGACCGCCTACAGGACGAATCGCTGCCAGAAGGCCTACCGACTGGTACCCCTAATCTCGCGGACGTAGGTCAGTACGTGGAGTTTCGAAGAGGCGGATATTCTCGTGATGGATCGTTCCGGACGCGCCCATTGAGCCCATCGCCAGAGAAGGCGAATTCGTCAGGCGGAAACACCGTCGAACGACATCCCAAGGGCAAAGCATCTCAGGCCGCTGGTAATGCTTCACCCAATGACGAGATCACCAACCCCAAGACCCCACGGCGTCAGGGAAACCAGTTCCTCAGCCCAGAGCGAGCCAAAAACTCAGGTAGTCCTCTGAAGCTCTTCGATGCCCACGATACCTTTACCAGCAACCGGCTTCAGAGACGTCTGAGCCAACTCGAGCACAAGCCTGATAAGACCGTGACCAGCGAGCAGAGCACTAAGACGGAGGTAATCAAGACCATACAGAAGACTGCTACTCTCACCTCTGTCGAGGAGGTCAGCATGCACCGAGATGTTGTTCAGACGACAACCGAACATCTAGATCGTGATGCTCGGCGAGTGAGCACTTTTGGCGAGGGCGAGTTGAATAGGTATCAATTCTCGGGCGACTACTCTGAACCATCGTTCGAGGAGTCATTCGATGACAGCGCACCCGATGGATCGCCTTCCATGGACATTGCGCCTCCTGGAAGCCGGCAGCCTTTCAAGTTTCAATTGGACGGGTCACCAAGCTCGCGGAATACATCACAAGTCAGAAGGAAGGTATTAGGCCCCATGGGCAGCGTGAACAGACTGCCAAGCCGACCCAAGTTTCAGAGACATCAGAGTGCATCCACAACTCGGACGGAGGAGTATCTGGACGTTGCACAAGAGTACACCGAGGGCAAGCGAGGCCCAACATCTCCGTTCAAGAACCCCACCCCCAAGCGCAGGAGAACGATACCCACACCAGATGGCGAGGACGAAGAGCAGGAGACAGGGGATGTCTTGAGCGAAAGCGGAATTCAAAGCGTACGCCACTCCCATGCAGCCATACAATCGGTTGTCGGACGGAAACGAAAGGATGCACGCCATGATACGTCCAACAATGTGGCCGACGCAGAGACACTGGCGCGAAGACACATCCTCCGGCCTCGCAACCCTACGCCTAGCCAGCGAAGGCTTGATGAGCTGGAAGGCGAGATATTGGAGGCGACGGAGGCATTCATTTTGTCTTCACCGAAGCTGAACACCATACGGGAACAATTGGAACCATCCGTCATTGCAGACGCAGAAAGCGAGGAAGTGCGTGCTACCGCCATCGCCAGCGAAGTTGCTGCTTTTAGTATGAAGAAGCAAAAGGCTATGCGTGATCAAAGTCGCAAGCGATCAGTCACGACACAAGATTTCCTCGACGAAGCTGTTAAGATTATGAACTTCATTCGCACCAAGGGCCGACCGAGCAGTGGTTTGGGTAGTCTTGAGGAAACAGAACAGGAGTCCGCGTTCATTGAGCAGGTCGATTCGAGCCCTTCGAGTTCGCTTACGTTCGAAAGACCGCCAAGCAGAGAGGGTCGCATGTCAGCCTGGAAGGAGCCCAACAAGTGCGAGCTGGACCCGAACGTTATGAGCCATCTGCGAAAGTATCAAGAGAAGGACTCGGATACCTTCTTGAACTCAAGTGTCAACTCTATCCGCGTCTCACGCGTGAGAGGAATAGAGAACCCGGAGGACGAGAGTGTGATAGTCGAACAGAATGACATCCGCATTACCGACAACCCGAATCGACACAAGAAGGCAGCTGATGCGGAAGAGGCTATCAGCTCACAGTCACGGACACAACACTCTACAGGATCTTCCTTTGGACAGACAGTCGCCACAAGCGCTTCGCGCCGATCTGATCATGTCGCGACCCTGGCGCCAGAAGCGGTAGCGCATTTGATCCCACAAGAGATTGCAGGCATGAGCTTCGACCGCGAGAAGGGTAGATGGGTACGACAGAAGAGCCCTTCAAAGGAGTATCGTCACGAGGAAGGAGTGGAACAGACCGACATACACGACAGCGAGGAAGACCCCTTCGGTAACATCCCGGATCTGTCTATCGAGGCAACAAAGGAGCACGAAGTGCAGTCTGTTTCACCGAAGCGCACAAAGCCCACTGCAGAGACGATTTTGGAGGAAACGGAGACGCGCGACTTTGGGCAAGAAGATATCCGGCCCGTGACCCGGGAAGGAAAGGGCACTGCCATGACCGACACCAGCTCTGTACCGTCAAAGATGTCCAATTTTGGCTGGAGTTACCCCAAGACCGAGACACGGGCTTCCTCATGGAGCACACAAGCGCCGCGAAATTGGAGCACGCAAAAAGCACCATATGCGCAGACGACGTACGCCATACCGGAGTCGGAAGAGGGCGATATTGAGCATGAGATCAAGTACTTCGAAGGTCGTGGTTATGCGCCTGTCCACGCCCAGCAGCATCGTGTTCGGGATGTCACCATCTCGTTCGCTGAGCGTAATGTTCAGCACATGACGCAGCACGCAACTAGTCCACGTCGACATGAGCAGCCTGCAAGTCAACCTTTGGCTAACGGAACGAGGACGCTTCCACGTGCTCAGCCCATTCGTGCCCCCGTGTTCAATGGTGATGGCGATCTCTCGATGCTGGATGAGCTACCTTCAAAGAACTACCGAATGCAACTATCGATGAGCGTCTCAGCACCGGTACTGACACATGGCGACCACAACGTGCTCGTTGCCCCGTCTTCTCCAATGAAAGGCGACGTTACCTTCATGCTGAGTGACCTGCCAGAATTCACCCTCAACCAAATCGACGAATGTGAACTTCCTAACCGGGTGGTGGTAAAACATGACGGTACACACTTTTCCAAGGCGCTCGAAGATCGGTATGCGCAAGGCACTGCCGAGCTGGTCAAGGCTCTGCAGGACGTCGAACCTGAGGAGCCTTACTGGGAGGATCTTCGTAAGGTTGATCTGCACAAGAAGGGCCTCAACACGCTGCACCGTCTTGATGAGTTTTGCTACCAGCTGGAGGAGCTGGATGTGTCCCACAACGACATCAGTCAAGTGAAGGGCATCCCGTACACCATGCGCCGCTTGCAAGCGCAGAACAACTCGCTCAGTGCTTTGACGTCATGGGCCACGCTTCTCAACCTACAGCACCTTGACATTTCCAACAACGAGCTCGATAGTCTGGATGGTCTCGCCGAACTTGTTCACCTTCGTGTGTTGTCGGTCAACCACAACAAGATCAAGTCGCTCGATAGCATACTACATTTGGACGGTTTGATGGAGCTGAGTGTCGGTGGCAATGAGATTGATTTGGTGGACTTTGGTCGATCTGATCTGTGAGTTGCCGTTCTAAATTTGTATGCATCCATCACTAACGCTTCCAGTAAATCTCTCACCGACTTGGATCTCCGGAACAACCGCCTCCTCGAAGTGCGCAACCTCCATCAACTCCCGCGGCTGGAGCACCTCAATCTTGGTAAGCTGATGACATCCCGATAACAGTGTCCGTTTCTAACCCAACCAGATGACAACGAGATCGAAGAATTCCCTCTCTTCGACGGCTCGGCCGGGCGTTGCAAGTCCTTGCGATCCCTGCGTCTGAACCGAAACGGCTTGATGCTCCTCGACGTCGACAACCACTTCCCTCGCCTAGAGACCGTCCACGTCGATGGAAACAGTCTGTCAAACGTGCAAGGACTGGAACATCTCCACCACCTCCGCACCTTCTCCGCCCGAGACCAAACACTCTCCAGCTCCGCCGATGCCTCAACCTGCGGTAGCAACCTCTTCCGCAACAGCGACGTCCGCAACCTCTACATCTCGCTCAATCCTACTCACGGCCTCAACCTTTCGCAGCACCTCCTCAACCTACAGCGCCTCGAACTGGCGTCCATGGGCCTAAAAGAATTACCAGATACCTTCGGCCAACTCACCCCGAATCTAAGATCCATCAATCTCAACTTCAATTCCATCAAGGACCTCAGACCGCTGTTGAACATCAAGCGTCTGGATGAGTTACTGCTAGCGGGTAATAAACTCGAGCGTCTACGCGCAAACGCCATGGTACTAGGAAAACTCGAAACGCTCTCCAAACTAGACTGGCGCGACAATCCTCTTACGCTGCGCTTCTACGCCCCGACATCTGAGAGCCGCATCATGAGCCTGAGACAAAAGCCATCCGATGAGCAGCTCATGGATCGCTTCGTACTTACTCCCGGCGATGCGGAAACGGACACTCAGCATTTGGAGCGTCTGGACTTTGAGACGAGGATTAGGAGGCGGGTCACGGAAATGATGCTGGCTAATCTGTGCAGAAACCTACGAGAGCTTGATGGCATGGTCTTTGACAAGGCGAGGGTGTTGGTCAAGGACGATATTTGGGAGCGTATGTTGGCGCTCGGGGTCATTCAGCGAAAGAAGGCGGAGTAAAAGAAACAAGACGAGTTGTGGTGATGACGGCGTAAAAGTTAGGGTGTAAGGGGCGTGTTTGCATACTGCGATGTTAATGGCTGGCTGGTGCTGTGGTGTCACATGGGCGTTTTCTTCATTTGTTTTTGTTTCGGAGCATTTTGGTACGATGAGCATATCTTAGGCGTTATTTTAGTCTGGCGCGCGGTGCGAGCGTGGGGGACTGAGTGGGATGATCTGAACGAATTGTATTGGTATTGAACGTCAACAGATTTGCGAGGAATGGTTAATGAGTGAGAGCACGGTGTCGTGATGGGGTTTGATTATGCTAGACTTGAGGGGCGCAGAAGATCGGCCTCGTACCTGATCACCCCGCGCTGCAATAGCCTTATGGACGGGTTCCGCAGCCGAACCGCGTGGCATTGGTCCAAGCTTCTGCATTCTAGAAGCTAATTAAAACATCACCTGACAATGCCTGAGCTCAACCTTTCTGCGCTGGACATGAGCGCCATTGATCCCGACATCAACCATGGCGACATCATCAGAAGACCAGCGGGCATTGCAGCTCGCGCAGAAGGCGAGTGAGAGCACCAAAGCAGGCGATCTAGCAACCGCAGCAAGATTTCTCCGCGAAGCAAGCACCATAGCGCCGGAAAATGTCGATATCAAAGACGCATGGACGCGACTACGTCAAGAAGAAGACAAGAGCGAGCTTCTGGCTCTCTGCAAGATCTGGGTCAAGAGCAAGGACGAAGACGACGGCGACCGAGCATTACGCGCGGTGCAAAAAGGCCTAAAGCCAAAAGAAGCAGAACAAGCCATGGAAATTCTATTCGACTTCAAAGGCGAAGACGACACGCTGGACCAGGTCACGGGCGAACTACTGCAAAATATCGGCGCGCAGACGTGGCTCGCGCATGCGGTGCGGGAACAGCCGACGCGCATTTACTACGAGATGTTTGAGCGCGGAGATGATTCTGTCGACGGGCTGCTGAAAGTGCTGCTGAATCGTAGTGTTTGGCCCGATGACGAGGCGTTTAAGAGTGGGCATCGGGATATGTTTATGCTGAGCTTGGCGATGATGATGGAGGAAGCGCTTGAGCATCCCGAGCGCGCGATGAAAGGGATTGCGCAGTTACTTGCTCACTACGCTGAGCATCTGAAGGGTATCATTGATGCGGATAGTTTTGATGTGATTCTCACGTCGCTGGACATTCGGCTTCCGGTTAGCTTGCGCAGTCAGGCTACGCTCGCGACTATCAAGCTGTTTGAACTCGCGCCGGATACCGCGGGGGAACTGATTTCGAAGTTTGTGGAGCACCGTGCGAAGAAGGGCGAGGCAAATGATCTTGTTATCGCGTTCTCGGCTGCGACTGCGGTGTTTCCGATTGCTGTCACTGCGGCTGCGGCGCTGTTTCTTACCGAGGGCTTTGTGAGTACACTTGTGCCGGTGGTCGAGAAGAAGAAGTCGCATAAGCTGGAGCAAGCAACTCTCGAGCTCATCAGCGCAGCATGCGTCGACAAAAACTGCCGAGACGCCATCAACAAGCACTGCAGAGAATGGCTCGAAGTACTCGTCGCCGAAAGCCAGGACAAGAAACGCGCAAATCTCGCCGCACTCGTTCTCGTCAAGCTAGGCGAAGAGACACCAACCAGTGAAGGCCCGCAAATCGTGACGCCTAGCAAAGTCGACCAGTCCGACCTAATCGCAAGCTTCAAATCCATGGTCATCGGCGGCGACACCTCGTCCAAGCAAGACTCAATCGAAGGCCTCGCCTACGCCTCCCTCCAGCCCAAAGTCCGCGAAGACCTCTCCAAATCCCCAAAGTTCCTCAAACGCCTCATAGCCACCATGAGCGAGCCGTCCGCTCCATCTAACATCCTCTTCGGCGGACTAACCATCTTCGTCAATATCACAGCGTACCTACCCATCCAGTCCGAAGAGGAAAAACGCATGGCCCAACTCAAAGCCTACGCTAAAGTCCAGAAACCACAAGACCCCGATCCCCTTCTCAACGACGCACACGTCACCATCCGTTGTAAACGCCTTCTGGAGTCCAACATCGTCCCTCTCCTCATCCACATCAGCAAATCCCGCGCCCCAACAATCCTCACACATGCCTCTCAAATCCTCCTCAGTCTATCCAAAGACCCGAAATCCCGCGGCGCAATGGCCCAACAAGGCGCCGTAAAACTCCTCATACAAATATACACACACGTTTCCTCGACAACCGCATCATCAACAACAGGAACAACACCGTACCCCCCAACCGCCGCCCCCGCCTCCGCACAAGCACTCTCACGCATCCTAATCAGTACTAACCCCTCACACATCTTCACGCCCGTCCTCCCCGCCTCGTCCGCCATCCGCGCACTCGCATCGCAACTGCACCGCACGGAATCGTCGTCCTGGCAGCTCCACGCCTTCGAAGCGCTTCTCGCGCTGACGAATCTCGCTAGTTTGGATGGGGAGACACAAGACGCGATTATTGGCCAGGCGTTTGAGATTGTGCTTGATGAGGTGTTGATGGGAAGTCATATTTTGCTGCGCCGTGCGGGCACGGAGTTGGTGTGTAATTTGATGGCGTGTGCGAGTTGTGTTGCAAGGTTTGCGGATCCGGATGATGGGCGGGCTTCGCATAGATTACATTTACTTCTTGCGATGACGGACGTAGACGACACGCCTACCCGGTCCGCGGCGGGCGGGGCGCTGGCTGTGTTACTCTCAGTAGACGTGGCTGTTGATGCGATACTCAGGCAGGATAAAGGTGTGGAGTTTCTGTTGGGGCTGTGTGGGGATGAGGATGAGGGTGTTAGGTACAGGGGTGTGGTTTGTGTGAGGAGTCTGTGTGGGGCGGTGGAAGGGAGGAGGGTTTTGGTGGAGAAGGGCGGGGTAGAGTGTGTTAAGGGGTGTTTGAGGGGGAGTGGGAGGGAGGAAATGCTTGGGGTTGGGGTGGAGGTTGTGAAGATTTTGATGGGGGTGGAGTGAGATGTGATTTACAGGACGCAAAGGAAATGATGTTGTTGTTG
>Ga0265780_10005730_pt1 | contig 15641 bp, 5 predicted proteins | sample P1T30metagenome_FD_192432 | JGI IMG/M metagenome (GOLD analysis project Ga0265780, IMG submission 192432) | Plant litter microbial communities from East Loma Ridge, Irvine, California - P1 T30 | ecosystem: Environmental > Terrestrial > Plant litter > Unclassified | place: USA: California... | reverse complement strand
GACCCTTCTTCGGCCACCAGTCCATCGATGAAGCGCTGCGTGCGCGCCAGCATCGTCTCGCCATGCCCGACGTCCAGCGTCGCCATGCCGGCGCTGATGCGCTCGAAATGGGTCTGGTACCCGGCCAGCGCTTCGTAACGCGCGATCAGGTCTTCGCGCAGGGCGACCCGCCTCAACCCTTCCATCAGCTGCGGCACGATGTCGACGAATGCCTGCACCGGCAGCGGTTGCGGATCGCCCGCGAGCAGGCGCGCCGCCTCGGCGTCGAGCAGGTCCCACAAGGCGCGATGGAAAGCCTGGCGCGGCGCGGCGCACCACAGGTTCTGGCGATCCCGGTATTGCGCATCGAGCACCCGCACCGCTTCGGACACGCCGTCGTCCTCATCCTGGTCGCCGCCATCGTCGCGACGCTCATCGTCCACCAGTCCGCTGCCATTGACATAGGCCGGCAACAGCCCGCTCTCTTCCTGGTCGTGGTCGGTCGTCAACGCCTGGTGCAAACCGGCGAACATCCTGAGCGCATGGGGCCAGCGTCCGGCAATCCGCGCGTCCTGCGCCAACCCCGCCCCCAGCAGACAGGCATCCAGCAGCCGGATGATACGGCGCGCGTTCGGCCTGGCGCCCGCCCGCGCCAGGCAGGCTTGCACAAACCTGCCCGCAGCGTCGCGCTGGCGCGCCAGCTCCGCGGCGAAGGCGGCCGGCTCTCCGGCCGCGTCGCCCAGCGAGATCCACCACAGATTGTCGACCAGGTCGGCGCGCTTGAGCAGGCTGGCGCGCTGCATCGCATCGGCGCCCGCCAGCGAACGGTGGTAGGCACCGATCTTTTCAGCCAGCTTGTCCTCGATCTCGGTCAGCGTATGGACCCGCTCGCAGAAAATGAGCGTCTTGCGGCCCTGGACGAAATTGTCGAATGCCCGGGTCACGGTCGCGTGCACCTTCGGGTGGGTCGTGTCGCGCAGCACCCGGGTGAACATGGCCTGGTAGCGCTGCTGCGATGCGCCGGTCTTGCGCGCACTGGCGCCGTGCAGGTAGGCGCGCGTACTCGACGACATGCCGCCCAGCAGGCGGGCATTGGCCTCTTTGGTCCCGCCGTTTTCACGCGCCACGAGCTGGCCCAGACGCATGCCGATGAAATTGACCATCGCGGCGTCCTCGCCGCCGTGGCCGGCGCTCGGATACAGGGCGCGACGCGGATGGCCATCGGGATGGCCCGTGTGAAAATGCTCGCCGATCCGGAAGTCGCGCTTGTCGCGCGGCTTTGTATGGCGAATGACGATGTCGCGCAAGGCCTCCTGCAACGTCTCGATCGTGTCGCGATACGCCAGCAAGGCTGCCGAAAAATTCTCCACCGCTTCGGGCGCATGACCGGCGCCCGCGATCTCGCGCGCAGCCGCGCGTATGCCGGCATCGTCCCGGGCAGCGAGCAGCGCGTCGAGTTCGCGATCGCCGCGCACCGTGGACAGCGCTTTCCAGGCAAGCGCGAACTTGTCGCTGGCCTGCAGACAGCGTTGCATCAAGCCCGTTTCCTTTGCGAAGACCCGGGCCAGCACCCCGGCCGACTTGCCGTCCTTGCGTACCACGACCTCGAACACGCGCTGCATCTCGCCTTCCTCGACCTGGAACGGGGTCGCAGACATGAGGAGCTTGCTTGCGATACGTGGCGCGTAGCGGGTCTGGAACACGCCGGCCTGGTGCTTGCCCGCTTTCCAGTTATGCACTTCGTCAATGACGGCAAGGCCGATATTCGCCTCGGCCAGCTTTTCCTGAAACACCAGGTCGCGCACATCGTTGAAGAAGTCGCGCGGCCCCCCGCCGCCATCCTGCAACTGCGCGCGCAAGGCGCGCCAGCGCGCCGCCACCTCGTCGCGCTCCAGGACACGCCGGGTCGCCGCACGCAATCCATGCATGTCTTCGCGGCTCGTGGCCAGGATGCTCTCCAGGTAATCCTGCCAGCGCGCATACCGCAGGCGTGGCCTCAGGATGTCTGCATCTTCGAGGGCGCGCACGACCTTCATCCGGTTGGCCGCATGGACGCCGGACAGCAGGAAGCCCAGCACGAATTGCGAGAACAGCTTGTTGTCGCTTTCATGGATGCGGGGCGCGCCGAGCGCGCTCATCGTCATGACGTAGACGTTCGGCTCGAACCGGTCCTGCTGGCCGGCGAAACGCTTGAACAGCTCGACCAGCGGCCCATCCTCGAACGTGTCCTTCTTCAGTTGCTGAAACTGTTTCTGGAACCACTCCTTGCGCGCCGCGTATTCACTGTCGAGGAATTCCCGGATCGCCGCTTGCGAATAGCGGGCGGTAAAGCCCAGGTTGGCGTTGCCGAGGACGTCGAACTCGCTCACCACCGGCCACCGGCGCGGCTGCTTGCCGAGCAGGCCGTGCGCCCTGGCCCAGGCGAACAGTGTGTGCAGGAAAGGATGCAGGATGTGCTTGTCCACGCGCCGGCACGGCGCGTCCTCGTAATCGTGGAGGCTGCGAAACAGGTCCCAGTAGCTGTTGATGTTCAGCGGACGCATGTCCTTGCGCGTGGCGCCGCCGGCATGATGCACGTATTTGCCGTTGAAGCTGTCGATTTCCTCGACCCACTTATGCTTGAGCACGTGACTCGGCGGCGTGACCAGCAAGACCCTGCGGTCGTTGCGCTCACTCTGCATCAGGTAGTCGGCCATGACCGCGAGCGCGACATAGGTCTTTCCCATGCCGACTTCATCGGCGAGCAAGACCGCGTCGTAGCCCTTGCCGAAGCGCGCGGCGATGGCGCGCGCGGTCGTTCGCTGGCGGTCCCAGTCGCCTTGCACGGTGGCGCGCTCGGCGGTGGCCCTGACAATGTGGTCGAAGGGGATGCTGCGGCTCATGCCAGTTCGCTCCTGCAGAAATCGAGATAGGTTTTCAACACCGGGGGATCGCTGCGACGGGGCTTGAGCCGTTTCGCGAGCCGGCGCGCCAGCATGCCCATGGCCGGCAGCCGCGCGCCCTGCCGGTGGCAGAACAGCGCGAGCTCGCCCATCTTGAACCCATGCACCTGGTCGCGCAGCGCACTGGTCGACGCGTCGCGCTCCGTGTCGAGCAGGCGGGCATAGAGCAGCAAGGGCTTTTCCACGCTGCGCGTCCACGGCTCCTTCCAATCGGCAAGGCCCGCGATGTCGGCCACCCGTTGCTCGAATACCCGCTCCACCTCGGCGAACAGGCTGAGGTGCCGCTGCATCGCGATGACCGCATTGCCTTCGCGGTCGACCGGCTTGCCATCGGCCTCCCCGCCATCCGGCGGCTCGCCCGGAATCCGTTCGCCCGGGCCTCCTCCACCCGTGTACTGGGGCCGCAAGTAATACAGCAGCCAGTCTTCGGCGTTCGAAAACAGGCGCAGATCCGCATACGCGAGCAGGTCGGCGGCATGGTGGAAAGGCAAATAGAACACCGGTTCGGCCAAGCCGCGCGGCACGAACCGCAGGTTGCGCTTGCCCAGCAAGGGCATTGCGGAGGCGTCCCATCGCATCGACTGCGACACCGCGCCATCCAGCGTGATCGGCAGGTCACCCCAATGGATGTCGTAGTCGAGCAGCCGTTCGGGCCGGTCGCAAGCGAAGTGAAACCTCACGCTTGCCAATCCATCCTGCGCGCGCAGTTCGATGTCGCGGATGAAGTCGAGCTGGCCCGAGGCGTCCTCGTACAGCGGGTCGTCTTCGCGCTCGGCGAACTCGATCTGATCGGGCAACTGCGCGTACGAACAAGCCGCCAGCGAGGACAGCGCCTTGACGACCCGGGCCACGACGGCGTCCGCGCTGCCCGCCTCCACCCATGCCAGTCCCAGTTCGTGGTTGTCGCCGTTCCAGGCCTTGCAGGTGAAATTGGCGCTCCCGATATACACCAGGTGCCGTTGCCCTTCTCCGCACAGAATGAGGATCTTCGCGTGCAACTTGCGCGCGATATTCAGGTTGGCCACCGGGGTGCCGTCGTTGGCGGCGGCGATGCGCGCGAGCTCTTCATCGCAGATCGCCGGCGGGATCAGGTGCAGGCGACGCACCTGCGCGTGCAAACCGTAGTGGCGCTTGCCCAGCGTCGGCAGATTGGCCGCATCGGTATGGATGGCGAGCTCCCGGATCGGGCCCACCTCTCGGTCGAGGGCGTCGGCCAGGAAGCTGCTGCCCCGGTCGAAGAACGGCGACACCACGACCAGTTTGCGCACCGGCCGGGCCGATACCGCGCGCCACAGCCGCGCCAGTTGTCCGAGTCCCGCTTCGCCGTAGCCGGACGTCAGCAGTGTATAGGCCTCCCTGGCCCCACCCTTGGCAGGGGGCTTCCATGCTTCCAGGCGGGCCTCGAGGGTGGCGACGACGGCGGCCAGCGCAGGCGACGCGGCGGCCTGGGGGTGAGGCGCATAGCCGCTCCGCAGCAAGCCGGTGAATGCGCGCAGCAGCCCCACATTGGCGCGCTCGCGCGCGCTCCACAGGAAGTCCATGAAGACTTCGCGGTTCGAGAACAGGCCGGTCTGGGTCAGGTTGACCGACCCGAGCACGAGGCGCACGGTATCGCGCGTGACGATCAGGTAGGCCTTCGAATGATGGCAGCTGTAGGCCTTCGCGCGCACCGGAATCAGGTCCAGGAAATGCGGCAGCTTGTTCGATTCGCGGGTCTTGCGCGCGTCGTACAGCACCAGCGGCTGGCAGGCGGCGATGAAGCGCAGGTGGTTGGTGCGCAAGTCGAATTCGTCGTCGAGCCGGCGGCCGGCGATCAGGTTGATCAATTGCTGGTCGTCGAACTCATAGGTGAGCACGACGATGCGCTCGATCGGATCCGTTTTAGCACTGGCGGCGATATCGGAAAAAATGCTCTGCAGCGTATCGAATTCGCCTTGCGATGGTGATTGGCTCATGCCTGCGCGTGAAGATGGTATCGGTTGGCGCGCTGGAAATGCCAGTCGCGCCGGTGCTGGAAGGCGACCAGGGCGAGGCGCGCGCCGCGCCCTCCCGCCGCCGCCAGCGCGCTGCGCCGCTCGATATGGTCGTTCAGGACGAATTTTTCGCGCACGCGCAGTTCTCCGTCTTCCAGGAACGGCACGCTGCCCTTGGCTTTCTGGTGCGCCACGTGGTGGGCCAGGATCCGCTGCGCCGCATCCCGGTAATTGCCCACCTCGGTCAAGCTGGCGAACAAGCCCTTGCTGTCGCTGGCCTCAAGCAGTTGACCATAGGCACGCGCCGTCGTGCACAGCGCTCCGGCCAGGTCTTCCTCGAGCTCGTCGAAAGGAAGCGGCCCGTTCCCCTTGTCGACGCAAGACAGGTACTCGCGTTCGAAAATGTGCTGCACCAGCCCGATCAGTTGCTGGAACAACTCGATCCGGGTCAGCTCTGTCTTCAAGGGAGCATACCGCGCACGCAATTGGTCGAAACCGGCGGCGTAACTTGGCGCGTCGCGCTGCCACTCCTCGTCTTCTTTCGCAGTGACCGGCCGGTCCCACAGGCACCGAATTGCCGGCGTGCGCTCGCAATACTCGCGGATCAGCGTGCGCCATACCTGGGCCTCGGCCCGCCCCGCGGGCGCCCCGGTCTCGAACAAGGGTGCGTAGTCGTTCATGCGTCGCACATCCCACGACGCTCCATCCCACCACGAGTCCAGCGCGGCGCGCAAGGATTTGCCCTGGCGTTTGCCAAATGCAGAAGCGAGCTCGCTTCCGCGCGCGGTCAGCTGCTTGCCGGCCTTGTCGAGGAGGCCCCAGGTGCTCGACGGACTCGAATAATGGCCGAGCGTGCCGTAACCCAGACTCGCATAGATGCGATCGGTCTTCGCGATATCGCCCAGGGCGAGACTGTCGCGCTCGCGCATCAGTGCGGTGTATTTCGTGATATTCAAGACCGACGACGATGCCGACTCCACCGTGTGCAGCAGGCCCCACAGGATCTCTGCGCGGCGAAACTGCAGCGCGAAATCCTTCTGCCCCGGGGCAATCCCGCGCTCGGCGAGGAAGGTATAGATCAATGCCAGCACGCCGTGGCAGGCCGGCTGGTTCGACAGGACGGTGAACTGTTTGAACAGCTTGTCCTGCAGCGCGGTATAGGGTGACAGAAAGCCGAGCGGGTCCATCAGCAAGCCCTGGCGTCCGAGTATGACGTATTCCGAGAATTTCATGGCGTGGACACCGGTTGCAAGCGCTGTGCCGCCGCTCTACTGACCGCCTCGAAGTAACTCTTGTACTCGCCGATCATGTCGTCGCGGTGTTGGTGCGCGGTCTCGTCACACCAGTGCTCGTTTTTATAGATGAGCGCCAGCTTCAGCGAATCGACCCGATGGGCATTACGCAACCTGAAGCGCGCCTGCTTTTCCAGGTAGGGCTTGTTGCCGTACTCCGAATTGATGCTGCGCGAGACCAGACCGAGGTTGCCGAAACTGTGCAACGCCTGGTCGACCCGGTTCGAGTCGTATTCGTCCGGTGTCTGCGAAGAGACGTGTTCGACCGAGTTCTTGGCGGTGATCCGGAATGCCCTCCACGCTTCGTCCTTCTGGTCACGGTATTTCTCCCACAAGATGTACTCGAGCTTGTAGAACCAGTAGTGGGAGAAGCTGGTGCCGTCGCTGCCGCTCAGGATCGCGTCGATGTCGCACAAAAGATGGTTGTCCAGGTACTGAAGGTAGAGATGCGCCTGCGCGCCGCCATGGCGCAGCAGGTAGTTGTTCAGGGTATCGCAGAAGGTGAAGGCCAGGTCTTCGCGCGTAACGGTGATGACGGTGAAACGCAGGCGCGAGAATATCGATACGTCGAAACCGGGCGCGAACGCGTGCACCGCCTCTTTTGCGCGCAGCAGGTTCTCGGCGGACACCGGGGAGCGGTAGCGGAAATCGAAGCCGGGCGGCAGCGCGTCTTTGAAGTAATGAAACAGCACGGCCAGCGAACTGAGGCGCTGCTGGCCATCGATCACGAAACGCGCCTCCTGCCGGTCGTCCCGATGCAGCAGCAGCGTCCCAAGGTAGTATTCCCCGACCTGGTCTTGTGCGCTGAAGGCGCTCAAGTCGGCGAGTAACTGCTCTACCTTCTGCCGGCTCCAGACGTAGGGACGCTGGTAATTGTCGAGTTTCAGGCAGTAGGATTGATTGCCGAGCTTGGCGAAATCCATTACTGCGACGTTGACGTCTGCGAATCGTTCGTCGGACAGATCGGGCCTTGCCGGGGAAACCGTCATCTTGATTTTATGGATGGGTGCGCGCGCCGGTAGCACATGACGTCGCACGCCACCGCCACGCCCGCGCGGGTGGAAGACGCTGGCATGCTAGAGCGAATTTTTCGAATGCGCAACTTTACTTGCGTAAACGGATGAGAAAACAACGGGCTTTCGGGGAGGCAGCAGGCATCGCACTGTCGACTATGATAGCGTCGGCGTGCGCGGCTCCTCCCAGAATTCAGTCATGACCTTTGATATTGGCGCGAACTCATCCGTTACCGGCCTCAGTTATACCCTGAACATGACCGCCTTCCACCCGAGCTGGCTATCAGAGCTGGGCTTCGCTTTCACCGGTTCGCAAAACACCGGCGGTGTGCAGATCAATCCGGCCACCGGCTACCCCGTCGCGGGCACGGCGAGCTTCTCCAACTCCATTGACCTGGTTCAGGCTGGCCTGGACTTCAACGTCGGCGCCGATGGCATCCTGCGCCTGGAATTCTACGAAATCTTCGACGACGCGAGCATCCTCCCGGATGGCCGCTGGCACTTCGGCGACATCGCGTTCGATTACACTCCGGAAACCGTGAACGCGGTGCCGGAACCCGCCACGGCCTTGCTGCTCGGCGGAGGCGCCATGCTGATGGGCGTTGTCGTCCGTCGTCGCCGCGCAAACGCAAAGGCGCCGCAGTTGGCGTAAGGGGCCAGGTTGGCACGCTACCTGGCCAGATGCGGGCCTGGACTGGCATCGCAGACAGAACATAGGCGCCGATGGGCGCCTTTGTTTTGTTTGTATTCACTGGGGCGACAAAAGCGCGACAGCAAGTGTGCTCAGTGTCGACTTCCTGCTCCGAATCGTCCTGCGAATCGCTTTCCGGTGTGCTGTAAGGCGATAGATGGCTTCATATCAACGGCCCTTGTAGTTCGGAGATGTTAAAAAGAATGTACCACCGTGAATACATCGCCTGAGGTAGTGTGGGCCACAAGCCGCCAACCCTGCGTGGGCTGAATGCTTCGCGAAGATGGAACGGATGCACGCTCATGGCACCCCTGCCCCCTGGCTCTCCTCCAGAGCAGCTGCAAGAGCGCTTTCGAGTCGGCCGCGACCAGCTGCCCTGACCTGGCTCATCCCCAGCCGCTTCGCCATGACGATCACCGCACTCTCCACGGATGCCCCTTCAGCAACGACCATCCGGGCCACGGACACCAGCTCGGCCATGCAAATCTCGTCCAGACTTCTCCCAGCGTCCATATCGCCGCGGAACGCAACAGGTGTCCCTGGCCCTCGCCCCTCTGCCCAGAAGAACATCCCGACATCTTCCTCAGTATGCTCCAGGCATGAGAAGGCGATCGAGGAAACGCGCTCCTGGATGCGCGCCCCGGTACGCTGCCAGCCATGCAGGCGCGCAATCCTGCGCGCCAGCGCCGTATCCCTGACCGGCCCCTCGCTCCCGACGATGTCTCGCACCAGCTCACGGAGCCGAGCGTCGTACGCCGCAGCGAAAAAGGCATCGGCATCTAACCCGGAGACACCGGCCGGCTGCACATACTCCCGCTCGCTGACAGCAGACGCGTCGCGACCAACGTCGACATCGCTGTGCGCAGCGGCTCCGACCAATGCGGCCGTGTCCGCAGCAATCGCGGTGTCGGCCACCGCGCCATGTTCGGCGCTCGCCCTGGCAATGGCCTCAAGGGTTTGCGCCGCCGCTGCAACGCGCTCGCTTTCCTGGTTGCGCCGCTGACGGCTTGCGACCAGCAGGCGTTCGAGAGCCGCGTGCACCTTGTCGAGCGTCCCTGCCCGGTCGACCCACCAATCGGTCGACCAGATCCTGACGATCTCCCATCCCAGACCACGTAATACCTGCTCACGCAGCATGTCGCGATCGCGCGCCGTCGCTGAACGATGGTAGGTTGCGCCGTCGCACTCGACACCGCACAGATAGGTACCGGGCGCATCGGGATGAACGACACCCAGATCGATGCGGAACGACGATGCGCCGATCTGTGTCTGTACCTGCCATCCCTTCGACGCAAGTGCTGCCGCCACGGCTTCTTCGAACGGACTCTCGAACCCGCCCAGGCTGCCCTTGGTTGCCTCCGCCAGTGCCCGAGGGCCACGCTCCGCGAACTGCAGGAAGTGCTTCAGATCCCTGACCCCGGCCGCTTGGGTGCGCGACAGGTCGAACTGTTCGGCCTTGAGACTCGCGAAAATGCGCAGCTCTTGCCGGGCGCGGGTAATCGCCACGTTCAGCCGGCGCTCGCCGCCGTCCCGGTTCATCGGCCCGAAGTTCATCGATACCGCGCCCGCGAGGTCAGGCCCGTAGGTGATCGAGAAGTAGATGATGTCGCGCTCGTCTCCCTGGACGGATTCCAGGTTCTTTACGAACAACGGCTCCAGTTCCACTTCGGAGAAATGCGACTCCAGCGATGGATCCTTCCTGCGCGCTTCGTCAAGCAGGTCTTCGATGAGGTTCATCTGCTCGGTATTGAAGGTCACCACGCCGATGGTCAGCTTTGATTCCTTGAAGCCCGGTGATTTGAGGCGAGCGACGATGTCCGCCACCAGCGCCTTCGCCTCCAGCTTGTTGATACGCGCGCCGCCTTTTTCGTACACGCCGGCGACGTGATGGAAACTGACGGCGCGGTCTTCGGTAACCGGAGACGGGAAAGTGACCAGGCCACCGCCGTAGTAGCGGTGATTCGAGAAGGCAATCAGCGATTCGTTTCGGCTGCGATAATGCCAGGCTAAATTCATCTTGGGCAGGTTCGCCCCCATGCACTCGTCGAGAATGCTCTCCAGGTCGGTCTCGACGTCCTCGTCGTCCGCCGACGATTCGGCGCGGTCGAAGAACGCGGTCGGCGGCAGTTGCTTCGGGTCGCCGACCATGACGACCTGGCGACCACGCGCCATAGCGCCGATCGCGTCCCACACTGGGATCTGCGACGCCTCGTCGAACACCACGACGTCAAACGTACTGGCGTCCGCCGCCAGATACTGGGCGATCGACAGCGGACTCATCAGCAGGCACGGCGTCAGCTTCGCCAGGGCGGTCGGAATGCTCTGCATGAGTTCACGGAGCGGCATATGCTGCTTCTTCTTGCCGATCTCATGCCTAAGCACGCCCCACTCGGACGCGCGGGTCACGGTATCTGCCTTCGGCATGCCGGCGCACAGCGACGCCCGCACCCATGCCCGCGTCACGTCGGTAAACTGCTTGTCGAGCGCACGGAAGTCGCCGATTCGCTTCTCGTGTTCGGCCGACACGAAACCGCGGATGACGGGCTCGTTGTCGACCGCACGATTGAGCCACCAGCGGTTGTAATTGGTCTCGAATGCACGCAGCACGTCGACTGGTCCGATCGCGCCGCTTTCCATCGCATGTACCACCGGGCCCAGCGCAAGCGCCAGTGCCTCGTCGCGCACTTTCCGCCATCCGCACCAGGCCCTGAGGCGCGGCTCGGCAGCCGCGATATGACTGCAACAGGCGATCAGATCGTCAAGGGCCATTGCATTGAAATGCAGCACCACGCCTTCGTCAAAAGCACCGGTGGTCGCCAATTGCGCGATCGTCGGCTGCAGTGCCTCGAGCGCATTCCGGTACTGCCTGGCAGCGTCGACGAAAGGCCCGGTGGGGTCGAGCAAGGCGTTGCCTTCGTCCACCACCTGCTCGAATGCCTGTCGCAACGCAGCTGCATCATCGGGCGATTCGGCGAGGTTGGCGATTGCTCCGGAAACAGCGGCATGGAACGACGTCACGCGCGCAATCGCTTCTGCGCTGGTCTGCAACCCGGTCCATACCCCACCAGTCAGCGTTTGCAACTCATCAAACCCGCGCAGCCTCTCTTCCACGGCGTCGCGCTCGCGCAATCGCTGATAGTCGCCTGCCAATGCCGCGCCACAATCGGATGCTGCGATCTCGTCGTGTTCGCCCTGCAGCGTCCCCATTTCCTGGACTGCCCGGAGCGCGGTCGCAAAGCGCAGTGCGGCAGCCAGCAAATGCGGCTGGGTAGCGTCGCCAGCCCACAGTCCCCGCGTGTCGTTCGTCAGCGCCTGCATGCCGGCTATGTCGGCGTCGAGGCTGCGCAACATGCGCAAGCGATTCAGGTCCTCGGCAAGCGCTGCGCCACATCTGCCATTCTCCACAGCGTCGAATTCCTGGTCCGCCCACTTGGCGCGCTGGCGCGCCTGGGTCAAGGATTCCTGGAACCGTAGCGCGGTTCGGACGAATTCCTGCCGGGTCTTCAGGCCTGTCCAGAGTCCTTCGACCATCGGACCGATCTCGACGCCAGCGAGCTCCGATTTCAGGTCGCGGATGCGTACCAGGAGCGAAAGATCGCTGGCGACGTCGGCATCGCCGTCTCCCGTCACGCAATCCTGCACGGCCCGGGTGATCGCGCGTTTGCGCAGCCACGACATCGGCCAGGCACTGCGCTCAGCCTCTGCCAAGCCCCTCTGCAACTGATGGACATTCAGCTGCTCGATCTGCTCGCCGTACCTGACCGACAACTTATCTTCGCTTGCGGCCAGCTCTTCCAGGAGCCGCAGGCCTTTCTCGAGCTCGGACACGACGTCGGACGACCAAGGCCTGCCAAGCTGTGCGTGCAAACGTTCGCGCTCGTCCAGCAAGGAGAGCGCTTTCTTGCAGCGGACGACGACGGCCTCGGGCCAGGCAACACCGATCTGCGCAGTCAGTTCGCGATGCTGGAGCACGTACCGCATCCCTTCACCCATCCGATCCAGCAGGGTTCGCACAGCGGGACGGAACACAAAGCCCCATTGGTGTCCAAAAGCGTCGGGAAGGCACCGTGACAGGTCGGCAATCGCGACGCGTGCGCGTCCGTTCGTTGGAAGTCCCAGCAGGCCGGTGACGTCTTGCAGCGCCGAAATCGCGCGCTGTACGTTCTGCACCGCCGGGACGACCGTGCGCGCCGCGCTGATAAAGCCCTGCTGCCAGGTAGGCGTCCAATCGGCGCGCCCGACGGCCGTCAGCGGACCTTCGACCAGGTCGCCGGCACCGACCGCTTCGGCATTCACCTCTAGCCGTTCGGCCAGATCACGCAGATGGTCCAGCTGTGCGGGGTCATGCGCATTAGCGTCGGCCCAGTACAGTTCGATCGCGGGCACGTCCATGCCATCGACGACCTTGCCGATCGCGGTGTAGATGGTCAGGCCATTCCGGTGCCGGTGGTGCAGCCGCTCGACATAGTGGTTGAGATCGTCGCGGTAGCGCTTCAACTTGGCGGCCTGCGCACGCCACTCCTCCGGATCGACATCGCCTTGCGCATCCCACGCCTTTTGCAACTGGGTGATCACGTCGAGCTTGCGCGCCTTGCTGGAATGGAGCTCAAGGCAGAATTCGCCCAGGCCCACCTCGCGCAAGCGTCGGTAGACGACGTCCAGCGCAGCGATCTTCTCGGACACGAACAGGACGCGCTTGCCCTCGGCGAGGCATTGGGCGACCAGGTTGGCGATGGTCTGGCTCTTGCCGGTGCCAGGCGGTCCGATCAGGACAAAATCCTTTCCCTGCGCGCCCGCCATGACGGCGGACAGCTGCGACGAATCGGCGGGCAACGGGCAGAAAGTCGACTCGGGCGCAAAATCGGCATCAAGCCGCTTCGGCAGCGGGAACGCGATCCTGGATGGATACGGCTCACGCGGGGTGTCGATCAGATGGCGCACGACCGCGTTCTGCCGTAACTGGTCGGTTCGCTGCGCCAAATCCACCCACATCAGGTACTTACCAAAAGAGAAGGATGCCAGGACAACTTCGTCCGACACCTCCCAACCCTTGATGTCGCGGATCGCATGCGACACCGTCTTCCAGATGCGTGCAATGTCCAGGCCGGCGTCGTCCTGCGGAAGTTCGCCGTCGACAACGCCCAGGTTCAAGCTGAAGTCCTGGCGCAGCATCTCGACCAAGGTCGGATTGAAACGTGGCTCATCTTCGTGCAGGGATACCGTGAAGCCGGAGCGCGCGCTCTTGCGGTGAAGGGAAACCGGAATCAGGATCAGCGGCGCCTTGTACTTCTGGCCACCCTTGTCGTCGCGCGTCCAGTTCAGGAAGCCAAGTGCCAGGAACAGTGTGTTGGCGCCCCCTTCCTGCAGCGTCGTACGCGCACTGCGAAACATATCGACGAGCCGGGTTTCGAGGTCGGTATCCTGCATGCCGATGAACACTTCTCGCCGCCTTAGCGCGTCCAGCGCATGTTCGCGGCGTACGTCCTCACGAGAACGCTGCTGGTGGATCGCCTGGTCGCGCGGGTCGCGCCCATCCATCAGATCGGGCCGAGGCAGCAGGCGAATTGGCGCCCCGCCGGACAACACGTCTTCGAGTGCGCCCGGGTCTGGCGCATCGATCCGGACAGCTTTCTTTCCTGCCTTGAAATTGAGTAGGTTATTGCGCAGCGACAGGTCGAGAAGCTTGCGCTGCCAACGCGCGAGCCTATCCTTTGGATCGAGCAAGGGCTCGTCAGCGACCGTCACCTCGTCAGGAAACTCCGGTGCGCTGCTGTCGAATGTCGCCGCGGTTGCCTGGACCGCGCCGTCGTCGGGCGCGGCGACGACCTGACTGTCGCCGCTTGCAAGCGGTTTGATGCGCTGCATGCGCGCGCGCCGGATATCGACGACGAGCTCGAACGCTTCCTCGCGTTCTTCAGCGATCGCGCTCGCGGCGAACTCGGTGGCATAGGTAAAAGACGGCGCTGGGCGATGCGTGATCAGCGTGCTCTCGAACAACACCAATTCCTTCAGTCGCAGCCGCTTGCGGATGGCGGTAACGTCATCCACCACCACCGTCGAAAACTCTTCATTGCGCAGCCAGACTCCGGGAAATGCATGCCCTTTCGTGAACACGATCATTGCGTTCAGGCCAGCCTGTTCGAGGGCCGAGCAAAACAGCAGCGTAAGATCGAGGCAGGTGCCGATACCTGCATCCAGTACTTGCGAAGCGCTGCGCACCTTTTGTCCACGGTGCTCGAAGCTTGCAGGCGGCAAAGCGTAATCGAGACCGAGTCCCGCTACCGCGGTCCACAGTGCAGAAGCAAGCTCCCAGGCCTGCTTCGCACCGCCCTGGTAACCATCCAGCGCGGGGTTCTTGCCGGCTTCGCGCAGCACCTGGGCGGTGCGCTTCAGGAGTCGGTCGACAGCCGGTTCGTTCGGCTGCACGAAGGCTGCCACGAGGTCCGGCAGGTGAGACAAGCCACCCCACTGATTGCGCGGCAGCAATTCGATCTTGCGCTCTTCGGTCGCCAGCACCTGCTCTTGTGCGGTCCCTGCATTTCCCACCAGTGTTATCGTAATGGTCGACGTCTCGGCTTCGGTCAGCCTGGCAAGCAGCATACCGTCCAGCGTGACGTCGCAATCATTGATGTGATACCGCGATTTTGCATCGCATGCCTCGATGGACCATGTTTTCGGCTTCACGAACGGCGGGAAGGACTCGAGCCGTATCTGCAGTTGTGAGAGCTCACGGTCACTCTGGTTAGCGATCGCCAATTCGCGCAAGAAAGGCACCGCATTCTGGAAATCGGCGAGATTGAGCTTACCTGCGTGCGAGATATGGATCTCGTAATCCACCTGAGCCACGACAGAGCTTACTGCCGAATTCAAAACCTGTTCCACGCTGATCCCCGATCCCATTCACACACCAACTTATCCTGTTCTGCATGGTATTTCCATGAAGAGATCAGGCCACCTTCAACGGTAACATACTGAAATTTATCAGTTACTCACCAATTCTCTCTTAAATGTCAACTGTTCTTCAGTCGGATGGGAAGGCGAGGATCGCCAGCGCCTACGAAAGGAAGCTATTTCTCTCGCGAAGAGTGTTAAATCCTCTGAAAATAAGATGGTGACGAACGCTCTCCATGTGCACGCTTTGCAACAGTATTGAGGGTGCTAACCTCTCTCCGCTTCTGCGCTGCAATACCGTCCGCCGTCACACTCTTGCCAATGCCAATCAGCTTGTGGATTTGTCGGGCTTCTATGGAGGCGTGGCGAAAAAGCGGATGAGTGGCAAGGATTGATCCTATCTAATAACGAAAAAGCCGTTGGCCATTCTCTCGAATGACCGACGGCTTCCTGGACCCCATTAAGAATCAGTTACTTAAACGGCTCCTGTCACTCCCACTCAATCGTCGCCGGCGGCTTCCCCGAAATATCGTACACCACGCGATTCAACCCACGCACTTCATTGATAATCCGATTCGACACCTTGCCCAGCAGCGCATGCGGCAGATGCGCCCACTGTGCCGTCATGAAGTCCAGGGTCTGTACCGCGCGCAGCGCAACAACGTATTCATAAGTGCGCCCATCGCCCATCACACCCACCGACTTCACCGGCAAGAACACCGCAAACGCCTGACTGGTCGCCTCATACCAATTCACCGGCGCTTTACCAGCATCGATCCCCGGCACCTGCGGCACTTCGAACGGCGTATTGCGCAGCTCTTCGATGAAGATCGCATCCGCTTCGCGCAGCAGGTCGGCAT
>Ga0265780_10005728_pt1 | contig 15644 bp, 8 predicted proteins | sample P1T30metagenome_FD_192432 | JGI IMG/M metagenome (GOLD analysis project Ga0265780, IMG submission 192432) | Plant litter microbial communities from East Loma Ridge, Irvine, California - P1 T30 | ecosystem: Environmental > Terrestrial > Plant litter > Unclassified | place: USA: California... | reverse complement strand
AGGTATCATGACGCTATAGCTTTTGAGCATGTGATAGAGCCAACCCTGCTAATATCCTGTCTGCACACCATCTACACGGAATACCATGCTTCCAGTGACAAGCCCTCACAATGCAGTCTCATGTGACGCCTCGGGATGACAGAGTGGTCGTCGACGCAGCGCTCAGATATGAGCCTGCACTAGTGGGCATATCTGTCAACATAGGAATAGCACTAGCACTAGAGCTGAGGAGAAGACGACGATGAGGGCGGAAATGAACAAGAAGTGTTTACACCGACCACGATTAACGATGACAAGCGTGAATCGTGGAATTCTGCGCATATTGTCAACTGCTTCAAACAAGGGGGACACAATTTGGGCGAAGGCGAGATGCTCAAGCCCGAAGCGGCTGCTGACAAAAATGTAGCGTAAGTGACGAAGGAATTGCGAGAGGCTCTTAGAAATCGAGAGCACAAATCCGGCCTTTCGACGGGTCCAAGAATGAAAAAGCGAGAATGGCGCCGAAAGACGCGGCGCAGTAAAGAATCGCGTGGCACAGGAAGTACCTGTCGTGATTTGGATATTCCGCAAAGACTTACGAGTACAAGACCTGGTGTCGTTCACCAGGTGAGGCGCACCACTGGACGTGCTAGTAGAACCTCCTAATCCCAACATCTACTCCCAAAAACTGCTGGGGTCTTGACTATCCGAGAGATCGTTCATGATGTGAATCAAATGTGATTTTGAGAGTGCCTTCACCCACCATACACTGGCCATGCGCGCGGCTTGTTACTGCCGAGAACTCCAAGCCGACGCTCGTAGTAGGGCTCCGTGCGAACATCCGACCGCTAGGATGTGCGATGCAGGATACCGACTTGGTATGGTTTCACCGAGTAGATTGGCTTCACGAGCATCACTCTTCATCCGCGGGATAGAGGTGACTGGCGAGCAGCTTGTTCATGGTGAACATGTGAACCTTGTCCTGCTTGAACACGGCGTACATTTTCTCGTCACACCGGATTTGACGCTTGTCGTTGGGATCTTGCAAGTCACGCTCCTTGACATATGCCCAGATTTGCTTGACAGTCTGTGGCCGTGAAAGGGCGGGCTGACCAAGCATTTCTGCCAGTGGCTCGGAGAGGTTCATGAGTTTCTGTGGAGCCGTTAGTAAAGCAGCTTTGCCTCATGCAACAAGAAAAGCTTACATGGAACCCTCCCTTCTTCTCCTTCTCAGGCTTCTCAGAGCCACTTGCCAAATCACTATCATCCGCAGCACTGACTTTGCTTGAGCTCTTCTTCTTGGGCTTCTTGGCTTGCTTTGCAGCAGGCTTCTTCTTGGTGGCTCCCCCTCCGCGTGTTGCTCGCTTCTCTCCGTTGATCTCTGCCTGTAGGTTCCTTGCGAAAGCTTCGTCACTCTCAGCTTCAGACTTCGTCTTCTTTTTGGCCTTCTTGGGTGGAGGTGAATCCGCGACATCGCTCAGCTCGCTCTCCTCATCCTTTTCGCTGGCCTTGCGTTTCTTGGGAGATGCCTCGTCTTCGTCTTCGTCATGATGTGTGCCGTTTACCGTAGGTGGAGGCTCTGGTGCTCCAGCTGTGACGTCGTTCTGTACTTTGTCGAAGCGTTCCATAATGAGTTCCTTGATAGCATCCTACATTCACTTAGTGATATGCTCGCGTCATATCTCGATCGAACAAGCCTACCTTTTGCGGTGTTAGGTCATAGTCCACCCGTTCTTGCAGCCCATTGCGAATCCGCTTCGCAGAGATGGTCTCCAAGTCGGCGTTTGCAAGGATCTCGTCGATGATCGCCGCGTACGAAGCGCGTTGCTCGGCGGGGACTGGAGGGGAGGTGTTAGCTGGTATCCCGGTGCAGCTCATTCTCGCGGGGTGTGACGGCGTGAACTGGCGCGTACTGTGTCGCATTGCAGGTGCAGGTACAGTTGACTTACGCTTGGAGGCCATTGGTACTAGATATATGCGTCGATCAGCGACAAAGAGTCGCAGAAGCAATCAGCTAGCAATCGCAGCGCTTGCAGCACTCAATGGACCTTGTCGCGCTTAGCAGGCTTGTCCCAGGCCGGTACGACGTATGTCCGGGGCGCAAAGCAGGTTGCCGCAGCAAAAATGGTTTGGAGAAGTGTTTGTGCTGAGGCCGGAAGAGATCGCGGTTCCGTGCTGCTGTAAGTGAGAAGCTGTCACGTGGCATGCGTCAAGAGAGTGAAGTCGTGCGAGTTGGAAGCATGTGCTGGTCGTAGTCTGAATACTGAGAGACTAGCCTAGATCGCAATTATCTCATCCATCGCATCGCCTATGATCCCCGCAAACGTCGGGCCGTGAACGCCGCCTACCGAGAGGTTGTTTGGTGCCTCTCTCTTTCTTGGCCGATGGAAGCCTGCGTCTCAGAGTGCTGCCTCAGGCCTCAAAAATCGAACCCCACAGCAAAATTAAGACGTTCATCTGAGTCGGGCGACAGCGAAGCAACGCAGAACGAGCGCCAGACTACAGCCACCGCCTTTGCCAGCACACACACGCACATCTCGTCTCCGCGCCGACGAGCATCACAGACAATATGGCGCCTTCATTCGAGCAACTGGACCCCGAGCAGGCCGAGTACGACGGCGAGGAGGAGGTCGACTTTTCTGGTATGCCACGCCGCTATCGAGAATGCTGGATGCGCGGCGAGAGTGCGATACTGACGATATGTAGATCTCCGCGAGCAGTATGAGGTCCGCATGGAGGAGGGTCTCGACACCTTTGTCGTGATCGATGGCCTGCCCAAGGTCCCCGAGGACAGCAGGCCCAAGCTTATCAAGTTCTTGCTGCGCAAGCTCACCACCGCCGGCAAGACCAAGGAGGAGAACGTCTTCATGCCCATGGACGAGGCCACCCAGCAGACTGGAGGATACGCTTTCGTCGAATACGAGACCCCCGCGCAGGCCGTCGCCGCCGTCAAGGCACTCAACGGCACCCCTCTGGACAAGAAGCACACCATCGCCGTCAACAAGCTTACCGACATTGAGCGCTACGGCAGGGAGGGTCGCATCGATGAGGACTACAAGGAGCCGGAGATCGCACCTTTCGAGGAGAAGGAGCACTTGCGCTGGTGGTTGGGTGATCACGAGGGCAGAGACCAGTTCGTCATGTACCGTGGCGAGAACGTCGGTGTCTTCTGGAACGAGAAGGAGGACCAGCCCGAACCGGTGGTCGATAGGCAGGCTTGGACCGAGTCGTTCATACAGTGGTCTCCCAAGGGCACATACCTCACATCTATGCACGCCCAAGGTGTGCAACTCTGGGGAGGCCCCAACTGGGCAAGACAGAAGCGTTTCATGCACCCCGGCGTCAACCTTGTCGACTTCTCGCCTAACGAGCGCTACCTCACTACCTGGTCTCACCGCCCGATGGTAATCGACGAGGGCCACCCCATCCTGGGCGCCGACGAGGACGGCAAGAACTACATCATCTGGGACATCGCGACTGGCAAGCCTATCCGCTCATTCGTCACTCTCGATCTTCCTGGCCCGTCCGTGGACGCAGACGGCCAGCCCGTGAAGAAGAAGCTGCAATGGCCCGCATTCAAGTGGTCTTCCGACTCCAACTACGTTGCACGCATGAACCCTGGCCAGGGTGTGAGTGTTTACGAGCTCCCGCGCATGAACCTTATGGACAAGACCAGCATCAAAATCGAAGGAATCATGGACTTCGAGTGGGCCCCCGCAACACCCCAGAGAGCCGATGTCAAGACCTACGAGCAGCTCTTCTGCTACTGGACCCCCGAAATGGGCAGCAACCCGGCCAAGGTTGGTCTTATGGCTGTCCCCACCAAGGAGATCGTCCGTACCAGGAACCTCTTCAACGTCTCTGACGCCAAACTTCACTGGCAATCCAACGCCGACTTTGTCTGCGTCAAGGTCGACAGGCACAGCAAGAGCAAGAAGAGTCTTGCCACCAACCTCGAGATTTTCCGTGTCAGAGAAAAGGGTGTTCCAGTTGAGGTCATCGACAGCATCAAGGAAACCGTCATCAACTTCGCCTGGGAGCCCAAGGGTGACCGTTTCGTGCTCATCACCGCTGGCGAGATCACACCTGGTGCCGCTGTTGCACCCAAGACTGCCGTCAGCTTCTTCTGCCCTGAGAAGGTCAAGGGCAACGGTGTCGGCAACTTCAAGCTTATCCGCACAATCGACAAGAAGAACAACAACGCTATCCACTGGTCGCCCAACGGTCGTTTCGTGGTTGTGGCTACCGTCCTCAGCCAACAGTCTTACGACCTGGACTTCTACGATTTCGATTTCGAGGGTGACAAAGACGAGAAGGACAAGGATCTCACTGCCAACCTTCAACTTCTTACCACCGCGGACCACTACGGCGTGACCGATATTGAGTGGGACCCCTCTGGCCGCTTTGTGGCCACCAGTGCCAGTGTCTGGAAGCACAGGGTAAGTGACAACGTAGAGACACATCACTCAAAAGCCAACGCTAACACACCTTACAGATGGAAAACGGCTACCACATGTACTCCTTCTCTGGACAGCTTCTCCGCGAAGAGCCTATTGAGCAATTCAAGCAGTTCGTCTGGCGTCCTCGCCCCGAACGCCTTCTTAGTAAGGAGGAGATGAAGACTGTTCGCAAGAACCTCCGCGAGTACTCGCGTGCCTTTGACGAGGCCGATCTTGCCAAGCGCAGCTCCGCCGACAAGGCCGTTGTCGAGGAACGCCGCCGCAAGCTCAACGAATGGTTGGCTTACCGCGAGCGTACCGTCGAGGATCTCCTCGACGAGCGCCACGAGCTCCGCCTTCCCGAGATCAGCGACGAACAAGCGGCTCTGCAGGTCAGCGACGAGGGCCAGGTTGTCGAAGAGATCTTCGAAGAAATCCTCGACGAGACCGAGGAGATCATCGAGTAGAAAAAGTCACTTGCTTTGTGGGCGTAATACGCGATGATGAAGGCGACGGACGGATCGCCCGGATGCATGGCGTTTTTTCTTGTGTGTATCTGATGTCTGCGATTGGCAATGGTGGTGAACGATGCATGAGAATGTGCTTCTGGATGGCTGCATGTGGAGGGGAAAGGAAAAAGCAGTCGTTATATCAAGATTGGGTGTGTTCCTCCCATCCGTTTACGTTTTTACTCCTCCGCCGCAGTGATAGAATGCCAATATGAATATGTTTAGACCTCATGTATGTCGTGCGGTGATTGAAGCTTAAATTTCAATTGTGCCTTGTCTGCTCAAAATTCGACCAATCTTGCAACCTTGCCAGTGCTGAATGAACGAACTGTGGAATGATTGACCATCGATCTTGTGTTTTCGCAGACTTCCATTGTAACGTCGCTGTGAATATTATGCTTGTTACAAAATCCCATATTCAAATGATAATTTGATAAAACAATCAACTTTTGTCGACGGCCTGAAGCAAGCTCGAATTGATTTGAAGAGAATTCACCATGCCAGATTCCGTAACAGTCGATTGCGTGTTGGAAAGCTATTATGGATTGCGCTGCAGAGATCAGTCTAACAAGTAGCTGCAGTTGCTCAATATATGCTGCTACAGACCTTCTTCCCGCGAAATCGTCATCAATCGAGCTAAGAATGCAGTCAATGTCTAGAGCAGCACCACTGGGTGATATAAATTGCAACTCGAATGATTTGGTGATACATCTTTTAGTTGGAACTGTGTCGAAAATCTGCTGTACTGCAAAGTTTGGACAAAGCCTCCATTAATTCCGTCGACAGGAATTGATCCGATGAGACTTCAAGAATAATGAATGAGGACGCTTTGAAGATGCAATTTGTTGTTATTAATCACATGAGAACACTGTACGCACATGCGAAGACATGCGAAAGGGAACGAGTGAGGTCGAGAATTTGGCGCCTCAGGCAGCACCCCGCCAAGCCCACCCAAAATTGCTCCGCACCACGCTCGCGCTTGCAGCGGGCTTTGGGTGAAGATTGCGAAAGTTCGATTTGACGACCGCACTTCCATCGACGACATCGACCAACGACGACCGCCACGATGCCCCAGGAAGTCAAGCAGAAGTCCGGCATTGCCATCGGCCTTAACAAGGGTCACGTACGTCCACCCCGAAATCTACCGCCGCACACGAATGGAGGAGGATGAGAGGAAATCGAGACGGATGCGGATGGATATGGAGAACGAAGGACACAGGCTGACCAGGCTTGCGTGTATACAGAAGGTCACCCCTCGCCAGTCGAAGCCCCGTGTTTCGCGCACCAAGGGCCACCTCAGCAAGCGCACTGCTTTCGTGAGGGACATTGTCAAGGAGGTTTCTGGGTACGCCTTTCCCCACCACCACCTCCCATATCGCCTGGCCTCGAGCCAGTTGGGACCCACGCCACCACCAGGACTCTACTAACATAGCATCAACAGCCTCGCCCCCTACGAGCGTCGCGTCATCGAACTCCTCCGCAACTCCAAGGACAAGCGCGCGCGCAAGCTCGCTAAGAAGAGGCTCGGCACCTTCGGCCGTGGCAAGAGAAAGGTCGACGAGATGACCCGCGTCATCGCCGAGAGCAAGCGTGCCGGTCACTAAGCGTGCTGCTTTTTCGTTTGATGACTATGGGAGAGGTGTGCAACCGGGGTGGAACCTGCTACATGTATCCGGCGTCAATGGCAACGGCACTTCCTACAGCGGGCCCAGTCTACGGACGACCGCGGGGGAGCCTTTTGATACAGCGGAAAATGAACATGCCTTACTGAGCGTTTGATACTTTGAGACAGCAGCAGGGGAAATTGCACGCTTCTTTCGAAACGAATCTTGTTACGCTTTCATGCTTCTCTTACCTGTTCTCTCGCACTTTTGCATCAGCAACTCTCTTTCAAGGACACTGGATACTACGACCCTTGCTGTGGCTCTCAGGGCGCTTTTCGACAAAGGATTCTTCGAAATGGACCGCAGACGGACAAACCCACCGACTGGGCACCTGTACCAACTATGGTCACTTAGTGATGCTGCACATGAGACGTCACATCGTTCAACACTCTCGTAACAAAGAAACTCGAATGGGCCACAAGTATGAATACGGCGGAAAGAGACGAACGTGGTTCGAGAATTCATGCAATGCACTCTTTTGTGAGTTTCTACTTGTAATTTATCAGATGTTGGAATTGCACTCCTCGCGCAAACCAGGCTGGATTTAGGCTTAAATCCACTTGCCACCATCAAGCATCAATCCATTCAATGTCGTGACTGCGTGACTGCTTTATTCGCCCTGCTCCTCACCGAACTTCTCAAGCTTGCCCATTGCCTTCTTCTCGCCAGTATCACCAACAAGACGGATCCTGTCGATCCTGGTCTTGTCAATCTCTCCATCGCCGTCGACAACGAAGATGACTAAGCTTGAGATGTTTTGGAACTTGACAAAGCGTAGCTCGACATTGGCGGTTCCGGTCGTGGCATCCCAGCTGTCTTCGCTGAGCTCGATCTTCTGAGTAGCGGGCTCGTCGTCTGCCTCGTCGAAGCCTAGAGTGTGAGAGCGGTTGGTGTAGAGTTGCAGAGCGCTTGGGCGGCTTGTCGTCATCTCACCGTCCTCGCCTTTGGTGGGCAGCGAAGTAATCTGCAAGGTGTGAAGCTTCATGGTGCTCTGGAAAGGCATGAACAGCATCATCTGAGCATCCGTGTCACTCTCAATCCAGTCCTTCTTGCCCTCCACACTCTTGCCCTTGGCACCCAGTGAACTGGGCTTGGTCGTCTCGAAAATCGTCCTTGCGCCGCCAAACTCGCTGTCCAGGTTCAGGAAGTCCAAGTTGAGCTGGTCCACGGCTTCGGTCACGTCTCCGTATCCCCTTGGTAGGCTAGCGCCGGCCCAGCCCTTGGAAGAGCCGCCTGTGGTGAACGGGTCCTCGAGCCCACTGGTGCTGCCCGAGGGTGCGCTGCTCGCTTCCTGCGCCAGCTGCTTGACCGCCGCGTCCAGCGCCTTCATGTCCGCTCCCTTGATGCGCTTGCTCTCGCGGCCGGATTTGAAGACCATGAAGGTCGGCATGGCGGTGATGTTGTACGTCTGTGCGATCTGCTTCTGCGAGTCGACGTTTACTTTGGTGAAGGCCAGGGTGCCGGGGCGGGAGAGTTGGGCGGACAGTTGCTCGTAGATGGGCGCGATGGCTTTGCAAGGGCCGCACCAGTCGGCGTAGAAGTCTACCACGCAGATGCGGTTGGAGGAGAGGATGGTGGTGAAGTGCGCCGGCGAGTCGATGGTGATTGTTTGGGACATGTTGGCGGGGTGGGGAGGGATGTCCTCTTGTGTGTGGTCGGTGGATGCGTGTGCTGAGCTAGGCTGAGTTTATATGTGCGTCTTTCTGGAGGTTCCTGTTCTGGAGGTGTGATGGTGATCCACTTTCACAAGTTGTTGTTGGCTGTTGGTGGGGTTGTGATCGGACTGGATGTCTCTTCTCCCGTCATCGGTGAAAGAGGCCAACGCGGGGACTTTTGAGCAGGCGCCACCTGTGAGTTCACGAGCTGACAGAACATCGAGAAACACATCGAAGCAGCTTGACCACTTCAACAATTACTTGGTGCACCAGTCACTTGATACCCCACAGTAGGCCAACCCCTACATATACCTTCACTTATACCACCCTCCAAACTCCATGCCTGACCGCAACCTCACAGGTCTGGCGTTGACTCGATCTGAACGTATACTCGTCGTTGCCTTGAGCTATCTTTACGTCGCGCCACGAATATTCGCCCACGGCAAACGGATCATCACCTTTTTACTCGGCACATCGCAAGAAGCCAGGCGACAGCTAGCTGACGAAGAGCGCGTACGAAGGAGAGTCGAACGCAGGGAACGAGCTCAGCGTGTGCTTGCGGCATATCAAGAACAGCTGCAAAGGGAAAGGGAGGCAGCAGACGCGGAGGCAGCGGAAAGACAGGCACTGTACGACTGAGCATGTCTGCTTCGGTGTTTGTCGTTGACTCGGCCGCGAGGAGGACACAGATCAAGGTCACACCTGGCAAGGTGCTGAGGGAAGTCCTGGAAGAGGCATGTCGCGCAAAGAAGCTCAACCCGGAGGCGTACGCGCTGAAGACCCAGAACAACAAACCCGTTGACCTATCGCAACCGTTCCGACTATCCGGACTCTCGGCTGGAGCAAAGCTGCAACTCGTACAAGCTAGTCGATCGACTGGAGTTGTCTCCGTTGCATTGCAGCTGCCGGATGTTGAGGGAGGAGGGAGGTTCACCGACAAGTTCCCAAGTAACACATCATTGTGGCTGGTGTTACGGAAGTTTGAAGAGGGTGTTGCGGGACAGCCTCAGAGGAAACTCAACCTGACTCAACGAGCACTTCCTTCGGATGGCTCTGGCGCTGGACGATTACTGTATGAGCAACCCTCAATCAACGTGATGAGCAGAACGATTGAGACGTTCACGGATCTACAAAAGACACTTGCTCAACTTGGAATCAACGGGGGGAGCATGCTCATGAGACTGAACTTCAAGAACAGCGGACAGCCACTCGAGGAGGCCATGGCGGAGATTTCAGGTTACTTCACTTCGGTGGACGCCACGTCTGAGGGAAGCGGGACAAGTGCGACTCAGCAAGCACAGGGTGCTCATGCTTCTGGTGTTGGAAGCATGTCGAGCGTTCCAGATGCAAGTGCAGATAATGCAGGCGTGCCCATGGACGAAGTCGCTGGACCAGAGCCCAACGACGACGATGTTGAGATGACATCTGACGGGCCAGTTGCACCAATTGTGGAAGACGACGTGATTGCATCTTCCTCAGAAACACAACCTCAAGCCACGGAACCCACACCAGCGCCTCAGCAGAGTCTGTACAATGGTGTCGCGGTTTACCGTGCACCTTCCAACGACACACCTGCCGCTGCTCTCGAACCAGACGATCCAACGACCTTTGAACCTAGCATCGCCCACGCAAAAGCACACCAGGCTGCGCTCGAACGGTCAGGTCGCAATACACGCCTTCTCTCAGACAAGGAGCTTGCAGAGCAGGAAGCTCAACGGCAAGCCTCACTCGCCACTGTACAAAACGTCACGGTCCGCGTCCGCTACCCAGACCAGAGCATGATCGAAACCACAATCAACGCCTCGGAGACGAGCGCAGAGGTCTACCGAAAAGTCCGCGAAACTCTTACCCACTCAGCAGAGCCCTTCGAGCTCAGATTCGTCGGCAACAAAGGCCACCAAACCCTCCCTGACAGCGCTGGCAAACGTCTCGTGCGCGACTTTGGCTTCAGAGGTAAGGTGCTTGTCACTTTCGTGTGGTCGCAGGAAGCTTCTGCGGCTGCTAGACAGGCTCCCGCGTTGAAGGACGAGTATCGCAGCCACGCTCAGGAGTTGAATGTGGACCTGTCGGCGTTCCGTGCGGTCCCTCAGGCTGAAGGCGTCTCCTCGCAGAAGTCGGAGCCAGTGAAGAAAGAGGGTAGCGGCAAGGGCAAAGGTGGCGGCGATTTAGAGGCGAAGATGAAGAAGTTCCTTGGGTTTGGAAAGAAGTGAGTCTGCAATGATGAATTTGTGTTGACGATTGTGAGCGTTCATAGAGGGGCACGTGGAAGCGCTGCCGTAAGCATAGGTACTGTATTGCATGAATACAACGTTTGTGAGGACGTCTGTCGCTCTTCCAAGACGGAGAGACCTCGTGACAACCTGAGTGTCTCGAGATTGGTAGAAATGTGATTGTTATATCGTCGTTGAACGAATCAAAGATGGATCTCTACGCCGCAGATGTACCGAGATTAAGTGAAAGACCCCGAATTCAAGCAAATTGCGAAACCGCGTCGATCTCAACGGGGGCGGCAAGCAAGGAACACAAGCGAAACGCCACTTCATCGCCACGCTGACAGAGCCTCACGATCTACACGGCTCGGATGGACTTCACGCCTGCGTTGATTCATATCTTCCTCTGGTTCGCGAGCATGAAGATTCCGGTGTGCAGACGGGGCATGAGAGCGATGCATAAACCATGTCCCTCCGTACCAGTACGGCGGTTCATCCAAAACGCTATGACAACAATCGCCGTGTGTGGCTTGGGAAATAAGCGTCGTCTTGTTTTCGATCCGTCGACTTCCGATCCACAACTCATGGAACCTTACTAACAGGACGTGACGTAGCATCGCTCAGCACAAAATATCGGTCCATGATTAATGACGCCAGCGCCAACCGGCGGGCACTCTAGACTCGTCTGGTCGCTCTCATTCCCTTGGGGTTTTGGCGCGCGCTCCATCTAATTTGTACCTACTCTCACCATCGCCGCTTCCTCTTTCGATACCATTTGCTTGGTTCTTGCCATATCAATCCTGGACGCGCTGTTTGTGTGTCTTGCTGCGACACGGATTCACAACACGCGCTTGGAAATTGTCGCCCCCCATTTGACGAGCGCATAAACAAACAACGCCAAAACACTCTGCGCGTCGCTCGACTCTCTTCTTCTCACGCGTAGCAAGATGTTTGGTCTCTCATATTGGTTCATCCCGCTGGTCGCGGGATGCGTCTGGCTTGGTATGCCTCAAATTCTGAAATCTCGCCCAAAACACGACCTCCGAGACTGACTTTTCCTAGGCACACTCCTTGCTATGCTTGGTGTATGGACTGCTAAGGGCTCTCCTGAATACAGCTGGGAGAACACAGGGCAGCATATCGCGTATATCTCAACGATTGGTGCCTCTGGATGGGGCAAACCCCTGTTCATCGCTGGGTCATGTACCATGATCGTTTTGTTCAACCTGACTTTCGTTTTGGAGCGCTGGCTACGACACAAGGGTCGCCTGACCAAGAACTACAACATAACCGAGAAGATCCTCTCTGGCTTCGCCACTGCTTTCGCCATCATTGGCGGCTTTGGCTTGATCTTCTTGACCATTTTCGACACCAGGCGCTACCCGAACGTCCACCAAGCCATGCTCGCCGTGTTCATTGGCGGTTACATCATCTCTGCAGTCTTCATCTGCGCCGAATACCAACGCCTCGGAATGCACTTCCGCGAGCACCGCATCCTCCGCGCCAGCTTCTGGATCAAGCTCACTTTTATTTTCGTGGAAGGCGGACTCGCCATCGCCTTTGGTGTCCTGGAGCGCAGTGACAAAGTCAACAGGGCCGCCATCCTCGAGTGGATCGTCTCTCTCATCTACATCTTCTACGTCTGGTCGTTCATCATTGACTTCTTGCCCGCGACCCGCACGCGCAACAAGGAGGACCGCTTCGGACCTCCAATCCGCGCCGACGATGACGAGATGGCTATGAACACACAAGCTACCGGCAACAACATGGGTGGTCCTGTCTACACTGCTGGCGGACACACGCAGTACGGCGAGACCTCTAGCTACAACAGCGCTGTGCCCATGACTGAAGCACCCAGAAATGTGCCCGCTTCGAGAAACTTCTAAGCAAAACGACAGCAAGAATGGAACAAGAGGGGAAGAAAAATACTGCATGAGTTGGGTAAATTAATGGTGTAATGTTCAGGACGAAGACCTTTTATTTTCTTGTTTTCGAAACGGGCATTACGGTCGTGTTGATATCTCCGGGACCGGAGCTGGGGTGCATGGGTCTGGGCTTTATACCAATTTGCTGATTTTGCGAGAACGATAGATTTTACGCGTAGCGCCTCTGTAACGATTGAACGGTACTTTACTTTCACCATTTGTGTTGCACTCTGCTTGTGGGGTGAGGCGGAGCTTGACGATCACGGACGATGATCTGTCTTTGCCACAATGATCCGTCGAAGCCGCGGCAAGCGAGTCACTCCCTGATTTCGACGCGATGAACATCAGCTTCGCCAACGTAGCCCTTCTATGGCACTTACAGTAGATCTCATAAAAGACGACTACGAGGTGCACTTCGACACCTGCCTTAACGCCGACATGACTGTTCCCGTTCATGGCCGCGCACGACATGCGTACCGTCACAACCATCACTTCAAGTCTTCCCAAGGATGTCCAGCAGTCGCCAGTAATGCCTACCACAAGAAAGCATATAGCATTTGCTCCAAGCCATCGGAGTAGCATCCTGATCTTGCTTTCTTACAGCCACCCCGCGCTTGATCTTGGCGTCCGGTCTTCAATGCGCAGTCGACGCAAGATGGCGGTGATAACGACGTTGTCTGACAACGGTACTAATCTTCTGCTCGTGCTGTATCAAGGCGAACATCAGCGGCGCTAAGTTCAACCGTAGCAGTGCAAACCTATGCATGGTTACGGCGGTATAGTCTATGTCGGCGTTAAGCCCCTGGTCTTTCCGCATTTGCTGGTCTTGAGCTGAACATTACATGTACCTGCATGTACCATGGGCGAGTTGGCGCTCGCGTCTATACGGCCGTATCGTCCAGTCCAGCATTACTGGCAATGTCGTTGCGTATAAGAGTCTTTGGCGACCTTCTCTGAGTCGACCCAGAAAGCTACATCATTTAGCACTCTAAGCATTTGCTCTTTGCTGCGCTCACCACAATGTCCGGTCTCTCGATCAACCCGAAGGGTGTGCGATTTAATCCTGATACAGACATCCCTGATCTGGCCGGCAAGATCATCCTCATCACTGGAGGTGTGTTCTCATTATCCACTCGCGAAAGCAACACTATACTCATGACGAATAGGCACCGCTGGCATCGGCAAGACAACAATCCTCAGCCTCTGCAAGCACAACCCGCGCCACATCGTCTTTACTGGCCGCAACCGCAACAGAGCCAACGAGCTGATCTCCGAAGCCTCCAAGATCGCTCCCGACGTGGCCCTCACATTCCTAGAATGCGACCAGTCCTCCCTCCAATCCGTTTCAGCCACGGCCCAGAAATTTCTCGCCGACTTCGACTCGCTGGACATCCTCTTCGCCAACGCAGGCGTCATGGCCCTCCCGCCGGGCCTCTCAACGGACGGCTACGAAATCCAATTTGCCACCAATCACCTGGCCCACGCCTTGCTGCTGCAGCACTTACTCCCGCTCATGGCTCACACGGCTGCCGCTGGCCGCGACGTCCGTCTTGTGACCACGACGTCCAGCGCTTTCCAAGGGTCTTCCGGAATTGCTTACGATACCTTGAAGACTACGCAGGAGTCCTTCTTTGGCCATTTCCGCCGCTACATGCAGAGCAAGCTGGCGAACACCCTCTATGCGCAGAAGATCGCCGAGCTCCATCCGGAAATCATCTCGTGCTCGGTGCAGCCGGGAGCGGTTTCTACGGACATCGGGAGTGGGAATCTGGGCTTTCTGGGTGAGATTCTCAAGGTTGTGGGAACGAGAGGCCGGTCTCTTACTCCGGAGCAGGGGGCTTGGAATATGTGCTGGGTGGCTACTACCGCGCGGGAGGATCTTGTGAATGGTGCTTATTATGAGCCTGTGGGCTGGCGGGGGAGTTTGACGAAGGTTGCTGGGGATCAGGGCGCGAGGGATGAACTTTGGGAGTGGACGAGGGAGGAGTTGAGTCGGTTTAGAACGGACGTGTGGTGAGGGTTTAATGGCACAGGATCTTGGCTGGGGAGGCAGGAAGCGGTGGGTCGATTGTTGCTTCGTTGGAGACATGTCATGCACGAGGACACTACCTTGCACCAGCGACCGACACGACAATCAACGATCAGCTGCGTACTCGACGACGAACATCGGAAGGATGCCTGGACTTCGCGTCAGTCCGTCAACGAGTGGATGATGATACGGCTCGGAAGGCTTCTGAGGCTGTTCGTCGATCGCCAGACGTTCAATTGGAATTTCTCGTCAAAGGCTTGCCATGTCGAACGAGAACCTTCAACCTGTGTCTAAGACACTCGCAAGACTGACGTTCGTTGATGCTGGACTCTTAAGGGAATTCGGAGTTTCCACCGGTGATGAGGTTGCGGGCTTTGCGTTGTAGGATGATCACCATTGGGACGACCCGCAAGACAACGATGCATTTGCTGATGATGCATTCGCTGGATTGCTAAGTCTTGCTTGAAAGCTAATTAAGGCGAATATTGGGAAAAAGGCATTGAGACAAGTTCTTGAGCGCGGTGCTTGCGGCCTCAAAAAGATGACGGCACTTGGACGGATGTGCACTCTTGGTTTGCTGAGCAGACCTCAAGACTTGACTCACTGTGAAACGAACTGGCAATGATGCAGATACTGCTCCTGTACTGGGAGAATAGCGATGTAAGTGGTCCAGGCCAAAATTCGATGGGGCGGCGTCTTCGTCATCATATGCATGATGCACAGACTTGATATAGGGAGCGCTGCGACCCCAACGTTCTCCCTTCACTCCAATGTCTCGGACGAATCGGTGCATCCTGTGATCAACAAAGATGTTATCAGTCAACCCGGGATCGACACGCTCTCACATTGTCTGCGAAACGTAATCCCAAGGACCGACCCTATTCAAGAAAATGCAGCGTGAGACATGTCATACTCATTCTCCTAAGTCGGCGACTCTGCACATATTCCTGGCTCGTCCCAGCCTGTCATCGAAAGGGAGCTTCAAACCCATACACGGAAAAAAGTCATTCGACTCACCATGATTTCAGAAATAAAGGTCATACCATTGCTAGCCCTCGCTTTTGTCGTGTGGGTACGTATACGTGAGAATCCATCGGATCAAATACCATCGCTGACAAACACTACTGTATCTTCCCTTCAGGCCTGCGTTCATTGCATCTACAGACTCACACTGCACCCCCTATCGAAATACCCAGGGCCCAGATTAGCCGCAATCACATCCTGGTACGCAACA
>Ga0265780_10005727_pt1 | contig 15647 bp, 17 predicted proteins | sample P1T30metagenome_FD_192432 | JGI IMG/M metagenome (GOLD analysis project Ga0265780, IMG submission 192432) | Plant litter microbial communities from East Loma Ridge, Irvine, California - P1 T30 | ecosystem: Environmental > Terrestrial > Plant litter > Unclassified | place: USA: California... | reverse complement strand
GGACGCCCTTGCAGCCGCCTCCCGGCTCGAACTGCCAGAACGACGCCGCTGGCCCGTTCTCGACGCCGCCGGCGAGCACCTGGCGCCGGTGTGCCAGTCCGGATTCCTGCAGCGCGATGGCCAGAACAAACCGGCGCGCGTCGAGAGTGTCCGAGATGCCGCACTTCGCCAGCTCGGCAAGTGCCGGCAAGATTGCCAGGTTGAGCAGGCGAAGCGGACTCACAGCTTTGCTCCCAGTGCGGCGATTTTGGCGTCGCTCTCGCGCTGCTCACGCTCATCGCGCCGGCGCATGTAAAAAGCATTGAGCATGCATGTCGCCAAGGCCGTAAAAATGCCGATAAGGATGCCCCACTGCGTGAGGGTGATCGATGCAACGATTGCGACCACAGCGCCCGCGTAGCTGCCTGCTTCTGGTGCACTTACTTGATTCATTTGTGCCTTTCAATGGGCGTAAAAAAACCGCCCGGAGGCGGTTGTGGATTTATGCGTCGACTAGATCGAGCATGAGAGGCGCGAACGGCACGCCCTTTCGGAAGATCATGTCCAGCAGCGGCGAGCCAGTCAGCGCGACGAATGCATCGTCAACAAGGACGTTTGCAGTCTTGTCGCCGCTTCCTCCAGTCGAGAGCAACGCTGGCGTCGGGGTGCCGTTTCCGTCCATGGTCAGGTTGCCGATCTGCTTCGGAATGCTGGGGTCGTAGCAGTTGTCGCGGATGCCGGTCGTGCTGCCGGCGGTGATCGCGCAGACCGTCTGCCGCTTGAACACGTTGCCGTAGACTTCGACGTTTGAGCTGGACGCATCCACGCGCACGGCGCTGGTCCCACCAATGATCACGTTGTAGGCGATTACGGTGCGCGACCCGAGGGTCTTCGACGTACTGATCGCTGCGCAGCCGGTAAGCGTCGGTGTAGTTCGTCGGTTCCGGTAGCTGCCCAGGCCGCACTCGATGATGAAGTTTCCGACGATCACATGACCGCCCGTGTCGGCCGGCGCGGTCGTGCCTCCGTAGAACTGGATCGCATTGCCCTCGGTGCCACGGATGAGGTTGCCGTAGACCTGGCAGCCGCTCGTCGCATCGTCTAGGCCAATTCCGACGCCTTCGGTGATGTTGTCGAGTGGCCCGCCCCAGTTCTTGGCGTAGCTGACGTCGTTGAAGCGGACCACGTGTCCGGTGCATGCATTGAGCTTGCTACCGGCCGACAGCTCGATCCCGCGGCCGTAGAACGGCGCCAGGTTTCGCCCGGCCCAGCGGCACTTGTTGAACTCGATCAGGCAACCGCTAGACGGATGCGCAGCATTTCCGGTAACGTGCACGCCAAAGCTGCCATTGTTGTCCACCCTGTTGTGATGGACCCACACGCTGCTCGAGGTGTACAGAAAAACGCCGTCGACCAGGTCGGCGACGTCGTTGCCGGCGACGATGACGCTTGCCGCGGCAGTCCCGGTCGGGCCAAACAACCCCTCCCCGTTCGCCCAGCCGATGTAGATACCCGCCTTGTCGGGGTGCGGCGACGGCTGGCCGCTGGCAGTCCGGATCCTGTTGTTCGTCACCTGCAGGCTCGTGATCGGCACTGCCGCAGAAACCTTGATCACGTGCGCGCCTGCCGGGCCGCCGTCGCCGATGAGGATCTCGTTACGGTCGATGACGTTGTCGTCGATAGCTGTGCTGCCGGCCAGGACGATGGCGTTGATCGAAGCCGTCGTGGTCGTCGCCGTCGCGCATTTGATCTTATTGCGAAGGATCTTGACCCGGCTGCACTTCTCGCCGTACAGCGCCGTCAGGTTCGTCGTCAGCGTACAGTCGGAGATCTCGACGTCGCTGCCGACCCACATGATCGGCACGTCGCTGGCGACAGTCGAGCGCTCGCAGCGGATATCGACGTCGGACCACTTCGTAAAAGTCTTCGGGCCGTTGAGCGTGCCCGGCATGATCGAGTCGCCGATACCGATGATCGGCTGCGGCAGCCATAAGGTGTCCGCGGTCCCGTACGAGGTGATGGTCGTGACGTTGCCGCTCGTGCCGCTACTCAGGCTCGGGAATGCGCCGTTCCACCAGGTGCCGCGCTTTTGCCTATACACGTTGCCCGCGCCGGTCGGAACTCCCGCCCAGGTGTTGTATGGGCTCTCGATCGTGCCGTTGCCGTTTGTGGCTGCACTTAGGTCGATATAGACTGTTGCCATCGAATGTCCGCAAAAAAGCCCGCACGCGGCGGGCTGGTTGGATGGAGCTGCGGCCGATCAGGCGTACATCAGCGCGCTCTTGGGGTGGGTGCACAGCAGGAAGTCGCATGGACGTACACGGCTCATCTCGGCCGGGTCGAACAGCTCCGTGCCGCCGGCCATGACCTGGGCGAACGACATTTCGGAGCACCACCACTTTCCGTCGTCGGCCCAGTTCGTGGAATACGTCAGCGGGATGCCGACGGCGCCGATGAAGTCGTAACCCTTCCCTGCCTGCGCATCGCCGAAGTCGATGGCCGCCTGGATATCTGGAACCCAAACTTGGATGTCGCGGTACCGGACAATGCCCTTCATTAGCTCGTCGACGGCGCCGGCGCGGCAGCCATGCGTCATACTTGCCTCCCACGCGCGATCGCCGATGATGGTAATCGTGTGGCTGAACTCATGGGAGCCCGACGCGATGCCGATAGCCAGGCTAAGCGGGTTGTATGGCCAGCGGCTGGTGAGCCGGACGGTAACGAGACCGCGGCTCATGCGAGCCTCACTGCGCGGATGAACATCTGATCGATTTCCGCTTCGGACTTGCCGAGGGCGGGGATCGTCTCGGTGACCAGTGGATCGTCGCGGCGCACGGTGCTCGAGTATTCGAGCTTGGCCAGGGCAATCTTGCGCGCCTTCTCGTCAGCGATGCTTTCCAGGGCCGCGATAACTTCGTCGAGCAGGTCATCCTCGATCAGGATCGCACGCGCCTGCCACATTGCGCATTGCTGCGGCACTGGCTCGGCTGGCGGCGAGCGCGCATCAAGTTCGTCTTGGGTAGCTGGGCGCACATTCCACATCTGCGTCCAGACGCCATCTACCATTTCAACCGACAGTGGGTCTGCAGTTTCGTCACCGGCACACTCGGGCATCATGTAACTAAGCGGATAGACGGCGACGAACGCCAGCGTAGCGTCATCGATAGTCGCCGGGAACAGAACGTTCTGATACGAACGCTTGATCTCATGGAGCGCAGTGTATGTTTCATTCTTCTCAGGGGAATACCACATTGCTTTTCCTTACACGTCGTTGGTATTTGTCGATGGGTAGCTGCGGCCGGAACCCCATATGATTCTGACGGCCCCGCCAGCTCCGGCGCCCCAGTATCCGGAGCCGCTGCCCGGGCCGCCACCACCGTAAGTGCCTCCTACAGGGGTCGTTACGCTAGCGTTTGTCGTTGTGCCCCCAGCGGTGCCGCTACTCCCCCCGCGGCCGCCTTGCTGCGTCGACGACGCTGCGAGACCGCCAGTGCCAGAAGGGCCGGCGCCAAAAATCCCCACGCCGCCGCCGCCGCCTTTTGCTCCGGTCTGCGTGCCGCTGGCTCCCCCGCCGCCCGCACCTCCCGCACCGGCCGTACCGTCTGCCGCCACTAGTGCGCTTGCGGTGTTGGCCCCTTTGCCTCCGTTCCCGCTGTAGCCGCCCGCGCCGCCGCCTCCAGTTCCCCCGCTCCCACTAACAAGGATGCCGCCTAGGCCGCCGTTACCGCCTCCGATGTTTACACCGTCGATGGCCGTAGAGGCGTTGGGCGAACTCGAGGCCGTGTCCGCCGCCAAAAGCACAGTCGACCCTCGGCTAATTGACGAAACGAAAGAAACGCTTCCGCTTGACTCAAACGTTGTAGACCCAGCACCTACCCGGATCGTGAGCGTCTCACCGGGCGTTACCGGGACCGAGGCTGCCCACCTCAAGTCCCCTCCGGCCCCGCCGTAAGCAATCACACTTGACGAGCCGCCTTGTCCGCCGGCCACCGCCACCCCGCTGAGCGAAGTTACGTTGTCAGGCACGATGAACGGGAAAACCCCTGGTGTTATCCATGCTTGCTGACCGACGACGCCTGCCACGGCGCCGATTATCTGGTTGAAAGTCGGCTTGTGCATATCAGATGTCGAAGTTAGGCGCGGTGACGAGATCCACCCGCGTACCGCCGTTGCTAGTCACGAACATCAACTTGTGCCGTTTATTCGCTTGGAGCGAGAAGCCGGTATTGTTCGAAGTCCTGACCGAGGTAGGCAGTGTTATCAGCACCGTCCCGGTAGTCGTAAGCTCAAGCGTCCAACTGTAGCCGCCGGCCGGGAAGTTGGAAAAAGTGAGCGCAGAGTTCGCCGAAATGGATTTCAGGAAGTAGTTCCCGAGGCTCAAATCCATGTTGAGGGCGGCCATCGGAATCGGTACGAACGCTCCGTTGGAGTCGTTACCAGCCAGCAGCCGCCAATTTGTTTGATCGTTCGCCGGGTCGATTGTGCCCGCACCGGCAACAGCTCGTAGGTAGGCTTGGAAGTTGACCTGGCTGATCGCGCACACGTTCTGCGCGTAGGTCATCCCGCTTACCCAAGCCGAAGCGTTGGCCGCTGCCATTGCGGCAGCCGCCGCGCCGGTCGCCGTGCCAGCACTTTGGAACGCCTCGAGCGCGTTGTTGTAGACGTTTAGGGCCAGCGCCGGCAGCTGCACAACTGCAGCAATGAGCCACGTCACGAAAGCGTCGACGCGCGCGGAGAATGTCGAGCGGTCGCCGCGCTGAGGGGCTGCTCCAGTGAACTGATTAATTGGTGGTGGGGACGTTGCCATCAGGGCTCCTATTTCTGTTTCAGGTAGTTCGAATGACGCCCTGCACGTCAATGCTTAGCGTGCAGCGGTTGTACGAGTCGTAAGTGAGTTCGCCACTTCCAAGACCGAATACTCGAAGACCGGCGTAGCCTGGCAAGTTGGCGCCGAACCAAACGGCAGGCACGTCGAGCACGCTCTGCACCGTGGCCAAAGCTTCGTCAGCGTCATCCTTGGAAAGGATTGCGGACATTGACACGTCAGTCGTCGCCTTGCGACGCACGATCTTGGTGTTGCCGTAGTCATCCGTCTTGATGTAGCTGTATGACTTCGGCTTGGCCTTGGCGCCGTACTGAGTCTTACCCAGCGCCTTGATGGTTCCGAACACAAGTAGGCCGCATTTGACCGTGCCAGCGCCTTTGCTAAGCGTGACCGTTGCCTCAGCGTTGCTATACGGCTCGATGCCCCCAAAAGGAAGATCCGTCAGCGGCTTGAAAGGATCGAAGCACCACTCATCCCACTCCCCCGGCGTACTGCCTTCCATCTGAAACGTGCCATCGAAAATGACCGTGCCACCAGGAGCGTCCTTGATCAATACGCGGGCCTGATCGGCGTCTACGCCCGCCAGATAACCATCCGAGAACGACCCTGGGCGCACCGTGAAGGTTAGCGATGTGGCCGCAGTCGTCTGGGTACTGACGTCCGTATCGAACGCCGCCCAAGGATTTGTCGGATTGACGTCCTGCCAGTACGCGATTGCCCCGAACTGATTGTTCAGGTCTGTCGGATCATGGTTTAGGTTGTTGTCCAGCAGGCTCTGATACACCCGCTGGGTCGTTGCGCTGGAGCAGAATGCGCCCTTTGCAAAGCTCGTACCGCTGGCCCATGCAGGGTAAGGGCTTGCAGGCGCATTCGTGCTGATTAGCATGGCCGCTGTGATGGGAATCGGCACAAGGACACTGAGGAACTGCGTCATTATGCGATCTCCACCAGCAGCGGCCCGCCGCCGGCCGTCGCGTTGTCGAACATGTCTTTATGCTCTCCAGTGTTGGTTGCGGTACTGGCAGTGCTCTTGCGGATTTCAGCCAGTTCGGCGCGCACCGCCTTGAGCTCAGCCAGCAGCGCCGCGTTGTTGTCGGACGGGCTGGCCAGCCGAGCCATCAGCGCCCGGTTATCAGCGGCCGGGATGATTCGCTCGCCCTGGTGGACCAGCGCCGGCATGTCGTTGGGCACCAAGTTCGTGCCGACGGCGAACGGATGCAGCTTCTTGTACTCGTCCGAGTTCTTGATGGCTGCAGCGATTTCCGACAGCGACGCACCGCTCTTCAGGAAGAAGGACAGCCCACCTGCATCAGCCGAGCGGCCGAGCAAGTCCTGATACAGGTTCTTGACCTGCGCCTCCGACGAGTTCTTGATCGAGCCGGTGATGGCGCCGATCGAAGTCCCCGCCGCCGCCTGGTTCTGCCAGAAATCCATGCCGGCCGAGTCCGGATTGCGACCCAGCGCGTCCTGGTAGGCCTTGGCAATTGCAGAGGCCGCGGCAGCTACCGAGTTTTGCTGAGCAGCGACGATGGCCGTCTGCACGCCGTACAGCGCCTGCTCGATCGACAGGCCGGTCGTGCTGATGCCCTTCAGGACGTCGATCTGTTCCTGCGTCTTGGCCAGCATGTCGTCCAAAGCCTTGGACTGGTCCTGCAGCGCTTCCAGCGACTTTTCTTCGGCCGAAAGCTGGTCACCCGTCAGATCGCCCAACTGCGCGATGTCGTTCCGGGTGGTCAGGAAGTCGAAGAGGTAGTCTTCTTTCGAGCCGAACTGCTTGCTCGAATCTTGGGAGACTGCACCGAGCGCCTTGCCGAGCGATTTGATTTGCTCGTCCGAGAGTTGCGCACCGCCCTGCACCGACGCCAGCGCAGCCTTGATCTGCGCCTGGGCCGTTTGCCGGCCGATCACATCGGAGCCCGGGACATTCATTCCGTCCAGCGTGCTGCTGATCGTGTCGGTCAGCGACTTGAGGCGATTAACTGCCTCGGTCTCGCTGTCGATGCGCTTTTGCAGGAGGTCTTTCTCGCGGCTGGCGACCTTCTGCAGGACTGAGAACGCAGTGTCCACACCGCCGAGCAGCGTGGCGGCAGCGGCCTTGACTGCCTCGATGGCTGCAGCCTGGGCTTTTACTGCCTGGATCTGGTCGAACAGTGCACGGTTGCTCTCGTCGAGCGCGGCGCGCTGCCTTTCCAGCAGCTGCGTCGAAGACAGCGTCAGATTGTCGAGCTCGTCTTGCAGGCCCTTCCGCTCATCCGATACCGTCTTTGCCTTCTGCGCTGCCTGCACCTGGTCGAACAGCGACCGGTTACTGGCATCCAGTGCGTCGCGCTGCTTGAAGAGCAGTTGGGTAGACGACATCGTCAGCTCGTCCAACTGATCTTGCAAGCCCCTCCGCTCCTCGAGGACGGCCACAGCTTTCTGCGCTGCTTCTGCCGCTGTATCTGGATGCACCTGAGCGAATGCCTCTCCAAGGGCCAGCAGGGAATCGATCTGCTTGGCGCCTGATGCGGTTGCTGCCGCACCAGAATCGACCAGGCTATTTACCAGCGCTTTGAACTCATCGCGGGTCTTTGGAATCGTGCTCAGGCCCAGGCTGGCCAGCGCCTTGTCCAGCGCGGCGGACACCGGCGCAATGCGCTCCGCGTCGGTCAGGAAGTTCTGATTGAAGAACGACGCCTGCTGGCTCAGCGCCGACAGCCCGCCGGCCAGATCGATCAGTTGCTCGCGCGCCGCAGCCGACTGCAGCCCAGCCGACCCGAACAGCTTTTCAGCCGAGAAGCCCAGCAGCTGCGCGACCTGGTCAGTACCTTTGAAGTCACCGGCCAAGCGCTCGAGTGCAGCAGAAGCTGTCTCGCCCGACTTGCTCAGCGCATCGAGGTTCGGCACCAACTGTTTCGCGAGATCGTCGGCGACTCCAGCGAAGAACTCGGTGATGACCTGCTGGTCCTTGCTTTGGTCGCCGGTCAGCTTGAGGTCGAACGTCGTGCTGTAGTCTTTGACCCAGTCCGCCTGCACGCCCAGTGACTGAGCGAAGCCGGCCGATGCAGTTTCCAGCGCCGACAGGCCTTGGGTGAACTGCTTCACCATTTCGTCGGTGAAGCGGGTCGTTTTCTCCCAGTCCCTGTCGCTGCTGAACCAACCGCCATCCTGATGCAGGTTCTGGTAGCTGGCACCAGTCAAGCTCGAACCCGACACCGTGCCACGGATGCCCTGCCCTGCCACCTCAGTATCACCATGCCCGAAGGCTGACTTCCAGAGCGATGCGACTGCGATAGCGCCTCCCACCCAAGGGAGTGCGGCTGCGATAGCACCCATACCCGATGCGAGCGCACTGGAAATGCCAGGACCGACCACGTCCAGGATGCCACTGCCAATCGAGAGTCCCACCGACGAGGTAAGGCCTGAGCCCACGCCGGCGCCAGTCAGGCCGCCAGCAATACTACCCATGAAGCCAGACCCTAACCCGCCGGCAATCGTCAGTCCGCCGGTCGCCGCGCTGTACAAGTTCGACGCCGCAGACGCCGCCCCTACCAAGCCAGTGCTACCGGCTGCGGCAGCCCCGGCAGTAGGCAGCGCACTGGTGAGCGCAGCGCCGGCCGCGTTGCCGATTGGGGAAAGAATCGGGCGCAGTACCAGGGTGCGGAACAGGTCCTTCAGGTATTCGGCGGCGCTCTTCCCGCCCCTCATGATGTTGTCGGTCAGCGATTGGCCGATCTGCTCGGATGCCTTCTCCGCATCCTGCACCATCTTGTCGAGCGCCTTCTTGTTGACCTCTTGCTCATCGAGGTTTTGCAGTGCTGCTGCACTGCGCTTTTTCGCGTCGATCAGCTTTTCGAGATTCTCGATCTCGTACAACGTCATTCCGGTGGACGCGCGCTGAGCAAGCTGCTCTTCCAAGCGCGCCACTTCCAGCTCGGCAATCGCTGCTTTCGTCATGCCGAACGTGGCTGCCAGATCCTCGTTCTTCTCGGCCTCCTTAATCGCCGCGTCGATCGACTTGTCGGCCGCGTCTTGGTATTCCTTCCAGATTTTGAGCCAGTCTTCCTCGGCCTTGCGCATGGCCATAACGCCTTCGTTCGCGCCGAGGATCTGGATCAGGCCTTCGTATTCATCCTTCTGCGCCTTGGTCAGCTTGAGCTTGCCAGCGGCCAGGCTTTCTTCCAGAGCGATCTGCAGCTTGCGCGACTCAGAAATCGCGACGCCCATCTCGACCTCGCCCTTGGAGGCGGCGATTTTTTCTTTGATAGCAATGGTCAGCGTATCGTAGGCCTTCTTTGCCGCTTCGATGGATGGGTCTTCTTTTACATTGCCGGATCTGTAGTTCAAATCGCCATTGTCGGGCGCTGCCGCTGCAGCCGCCGGTTTTGTGCGTGCTTTGACCCGTTCCAGATACGCTTTCTCGAATTCGCCGAGCGGTCGATTCACCAACTCATCCAGGCGAGCGTTCGCATCTATGACGATCTTGTTGCGCTCTTCGATGGCCTTTTTAATGTCCTGAAGTGGAGAGCCGCCCATAAGAGCCTTAACTCCGCCGACTACCGGATTGGCGTTAAGGATCACCGTAGTCGCCACTTTGAGATCAGCCGTAATTGCCTTCAGGCTGTTCCAAACGATCATCAGCGTCCGACCGAGGACTACCGCGAAATCAGCTGCTTTAGCGATGCCCAGGGCCAGCTCATCAGCCCACTCTTTGCCCTTGCCATCGGCCAAGTTATTTTGTTGCCGATACACATCAAGGAACGTACCGGCTAAGTCTTTAAGCGCAGGCAGGGCGTCCACCGCGACTGTCGTAAACAGCTCCTTAAATCCGAGCTTGAGCCAGCCCAACTGATCTTGGAAGCTTGCGGCAGAAGTGGTCGCCTCGCCAGATATGCTAGTGACGTTCTCATAATTTTCAGCAAGATCATTTAAGAACGGCAAAAGATCAGCGCCTGACTTGCCAATTGCATCAGTGATCAACGCGGTCTTGCCAGCGCCGTCGTTGTAGTTTTGAAGTTTTTTCGCGAGATCGACCAGTACGACGCCAGGATCGCGCAACTTGCCAGAAGCGTCCTTCGAAGAGATCCCAAGCGCCGTGAGCGCTTTATGCGTCTTGTTACTCTCGTCATCGACGGTTGCCATCCCTTTTGCAAGTTTGGTCAACGCCCCGCCAACGTCCTCCATATTCGGTCCGAAAACCGCTGCTACCTTTTGGATTTTCGAGAGGCTTTCAATGCTGGCTCCGGTCTTCTGAGTCAGGTCGTCCAGCTCAGCCAGGTCGTTGATCGCGTTACTGATCAGTGCCGCCCCTGTCGCAGCGATTGCAGCGGTTGCTACAGCTGCAGCGACGGCCATGTTTTTGAGCGAGCTCACCGTCTCTTTGATTTTGTCGACCCAGGACTCCCCAGCCTGCTCTGCATCGCGCATCTTCTGTATCATCGGGCCGGCAGCTTCGCTGACGCCCAACTGGGCAGCCTTCAGCGCAGCCAATTCCGACGCCGATTTACCGATGCCCTCGGTGCGCGACTTTAGGTCATTCAGGAACTTGGTGGAATCGTCCAGGCGGCGTTGCGCTTGTGCGACCAAGTCGGTCTTTCGCTGGGCTTGGTCAAGTTGATCGATGAATGGCCGCAACGCCTCCTTGTCCAACCCCCGCAAGTTCGCAAGGGATGCAAAATTTGCGGCAGTACCTTTGGCTCCTGCGGAGAGCGATTCGGTTGCCTGCGTTGCACGCTTGATCGACTCGGCCATGCGGGCGGTGGCGCGGTCGACCTGGGTCGCTGCCGTGCCGGCACCAGTGCCTACACCATCAAAACCCGATCCACGGCCCACATCCTCCAGTGCCTTGGTGGTTTTCTGGGCAGTCGATCCAAGGTTCTCGAGGTTTTTCCCGGTCCGCGCTACAGCAGCTTCGACCGGGCGAAGTCCAGCCTCAACCCCGCTCGCATCGGCCGTGACCTTGATTACCGCTTCATTGACGATTTCTGCCATCGTTTGCCCAAAAAAAAACCACCCGAAGGTGGCTTGATTGCGTTTCAAAGTTCAATCTAAGGTCTTGTCTAGCTTGACCTTTGTTTCTCTGCACAGATCTTCAATGAGGTACCGTACAGTTTCTTTTTTCGGTATCTCGCGAGAGATGACCACTCCGCGCTTATTCCGTATTTCTAAATACTTTAGCGGACATGCAACCACGCCGAGGTAAGGCAGCTTATCTACCCCTTTCGGTCCGCCCGTTGCCATCGTGAAAGACCTCAAGTTTCCATTGGCCCGTATCGACGCGCGCTCGTAGCAGATCGCTTCCCTGGTATTTTTGTCCATCCTGCAAGCTAGTGGTCCAGCATGTGCGCCTGTCACTGCCGTGGAGAAAAGCAGAAAAATTAATACGCGCCTCATTGAGCCTCCTCTTAAAGGGGATCAATGTTACATCAGCGCAACCTCTAGGATGACAAATGCGCGTTCTTTGTTGAGAGTGCTTACCTGCTGTTGGCTGACCGCTCCTCTATCTGCTCATGCATCACCGTCAGCGCCGTAGCCTCCATCACCTGGATATCTTCGTCGAGTCGGTCGTACTCCTCCGGCGTCAAGCCAAGGCGATCCATCCTTCGATAGACCACCAAGAAGTCTAGACCAGTCGCCCCGCCCATCCCGACACGCCACTGCGTGCGCAGCCCCTGGAACACGTTGAAGGCCCGCACGTTGTCGGGCCAGATTTCGACAGACGTTGCCACGTCCTCCCGCGTCAGGCCGGCGACCGCGAGTTCTTCGTCGGTCGGCTCGGATTCGTAGAGGGCCGCAGCAACGTCCCTTAGTTTTTTGCGCGTGCGCCGGTCAGCTCACCCATGTACGTTTCGAGGACCGCGCGGGCGGAGCCGATGTATTTCTTGGTCATCGTCTCCAGGTTCTTTTCGTCGAACGCTTCCTCGAGGTCCCAGCCGCAGGCGATATCCATCAGGATTTCGATGTCCTTACGGCCCTCGAGTCCGTCGACGAACTCTTTAAACTCGTCGCTGTCGCGGTACTTGAACTTGAATTCGATTTCCGCCTTGCGGCCGCCTGGCACGTGGATCGAGGCTTTGGCTTTGAAGGTCGGATTCGGGTTGAGGGTCAGTTTTGCCATGATTCTTGTCTTTCAGGAGAGGAAAAAGACCCGCGAGGAGCTACCTCGAGGGCATAAAAAAACCCGCCTAGATTGCTCGGGGCGGGTTTGGCATAACGGGACTTCTGATTTTGCTTATTTTGCTTTTTTACGAGCCCAGCGGGCTTTTGCTATTTCGCTTAGGAGTAACTTTTGCGCTTCGCTGAGCTTTTTACCTTTATGGGCGGCACTAAGCTTTGCCTTTGTCTCTGGCGATGCTTTGCGGCCAGTCATCGCCGCACTAATTTTCGCGCGAACCGCAGGATCATTCATCCTAATTCTATTTCGCTCAGCTAAAGCAGCAAGGGATTCCGGTGTCTGAGCTGCTTTTTGCGCGGCACTAAGCTTGGCTAGGTATTCAGGATTTTGGCTTCGCTTTCGGGTTGCCTCTCCGGTTTTCTTCTTGTGCTCTTCGGATTTCGCCCTTCCTGTCAGCGATGCCCTCAATTTCTCGTAGTATTCAGGATCGCGCTTTTGGGATTGGCTGCGCATCTTTTGCTTGGTTTCTTCTGTATGCTGATAACCCTTGCAGCTTGAGCCGATATTTTCCTTGTGCTGATCGCTTAACTTTCTCCCAGTTAGCGCCGCTGAAATTTTTGCTCGCATCTCGGGCGTCCTAATCATTGCCCGTTTCGATTCGCGAATTTTTTCTATCGCCTCGGGCGAATGTTTGATTCCTTTCATTGGCGCGTTTGGCTCGGATGACATGTTAAATCCTGCCACTACAGAATCAAACTCCGCAATAAAATGGCGCTCATAGTCCAGCACTGCTTCTGCTTTGCAGTTCAGGATAATTTCGAACTTAAAACACTCGGCTCCATACTTGTTCCATGCATTCTGCAATTTCTGATTGTCATGCTTTCGCAGGCTAAGCATGTACACGTGATTCTTGATTCTCTGAACAAGCCGGATTGAAGATCCAATGTACATCTTGCCGTTTTCAGAACAAGTAATTTTGTATATTCCAATGTTAACCTGCATGGCTAATTATAGCCGACAAGCCCGAGTTGCAGCCACAACGTAGCAACCCGGGGGGCCAAGCTAATTATTAATATCGGACAACTTTATTTTGCAGTGAAAATGTTGCTTTTACGGCCATCACGCTGCCCTTGGCCAGGCTGGGGGACTCGTTAAACGAGCAGTATCCTGCGTATAGGAGCACACCGCCGTTGGGCAGCACGCCTTTCAGGCAGGTCAGCTTGATCCCGTCCGACACGGCCTTGAGGGCGGCGTGGTGTGCCTTCAGCGGCTCATCAACGGTCGTCATGACGACGCTCGTCGCCGAGAAGCCATCCGGCAGCATGATCGGCATGTCGCTGTCCAGCAGGTTGACCTCCTGGGTCTTGCCGTCGCCGCCCGAGATGTCGGCACTCACGACGCCGGTGATCGGCACCCAGGTCGTGACCTTACGCACCGAGCCGGTGCCGGCGCCGGCGGGGAACAGGTTGGTGTCGGTCGTGTCCAGGCCTTCGAGAACGAAGTTGGTGCCGGTCGGGGACTTGACGCGGAACACGCGGCCGGTGGCCTTGCTCCAGCCGCCGGTGTACTCGACGAAATCGCCAGCAGCGAACGTATTGGTCGCGGTGCAAACCGCTTCGGTGGCATTGGTCGCTGCGGTGATGCTCACGGCAGTGGCGAAAACGGTCGCCAGCGCGAACGCGATGTTATTGGGCAGTTGCATGTGGGCCTTTCAGGTAAAGAGCCCGGAAGCCGGGCATGAAAAAAGCCGCCCGGATTTCTCGGGGCGGCTCGGTTTGGGATGAGTGCGGCTAACAGAAGATGTAGAATTCCTGCATGGTCCCGCGATATTTCGTGACTTCGTCGTATGTGTCGGCAGCGACCGTCAGCACCTCAAGCTGCAGCGCCGTTGCCCTCAAGGCATCCTCCACCTGATCCGCGATCTCACTCGCCTCGATGGATGACTTTGACCAGACATTGACCTGCACACGACGCTGTTGCTTTTCGGGCTTTTCGCCGGAGAGGCGCTGTTGAGGGTCACCGCCGACGATTTGGAAAACGATGTATGGCGTAGCGGTGTCTTCCTCTGCAACGAGCGGGAATACGCGGTCACCAGCAAGACCCGAGAGGGCTTGCCGGACTTGGACGTGGGGACTCATCAGGCGGAATTCCTTTCCAGCTGTTCTTTCAGTGTCTCCGTCATGACATTAACGGCCTCTTGCTTCTTACCTTCGTAGGCTGGACGCATGAACGGATAGGCCGGCACTCGGGCGTTGCCGTATTCCAACTCGGCTGCACGCCGGTGTGCAGCCCACCCGACCCGCTTACCGGTGCGCGGGCTGATGTTGGTATTCTTCGGAACGAATTTGTGGCCATTCTCGACAAACCGCCAATAAAACGCGCCGGCAGACGTATCGCGCCGACCATTTCGAACGGTCACCATATAGACCTGTCGCTTGCCGCCATCCGACTCTTCTTCGAGTCGCTTTACGATAATGTTGTCGAACAGAAGGCCCGTCTTCTTGTTCGCCAGCGCGTTTTGCTTAGCTTGGTCACGGAAGATCTCGGCGCCGGCAAAACCAATGGTTCGCAAGGTGCTCTCGCCGACGCTATCCTCGACTCTAGTCAGAAAATCCCCGAACGCCGACTCGAGGCCCGATATATCGAACTCGATCACGTGACGCTCTCGCAGACCAGGAACATGAACTGCCGGTCGGCCGAATCGGGCAGCGCTGACTTGACGTCATAGTCGATGCCCGCATACCGCACGCGCCACGCGCCGTCGACGTCACTGCGCGCGCGGATCCGGATCGACACGCGCACGATGGAGGTCTCGGCATTCGCTCGCAGCACCTCAGCTCCGGTCTGGAATTTGACGTTGGCCCAGATTGTGGCGACTTCGGGCCAATCTTCGACTGGCTGGCCGGCTGCGTCCCTACCCTGCGCTCGCTTGAGCAGCGTTACTCGCTGGTTCATCATAGGTAAATCACATGCGCCCAAAGTAGCCTGCGTACATACTCATTCTTCGGCTGGCCGCCAGTGTCGAAATGCTCTCCCAGGCGCGCCAGGATGAAGCCCTTGATCCCCGCCGGCACAGAGGCGTCGTCCGGACCATAGCCGGCGCGGTACTGCACCTCGACGGCATTGATCCGGTTCGCCGTTACCGGCCACGCCCGCCCCGGCGCCGGCACGATGTACCCTGGCTCGCTCTCGGTGTCGACCTGGAAGTGCTGCGGATCAAGAGTGCGTTGCACGCCATCGGCGTCGTAGAACTTGACGTGCTCGACCTGCAGGGCTCGAGCCTTATCCAACTTCACGGCAGCGGGAAAAGCATCCAGCGTCACGCGCCAGGTCTGCTCCATGATTGCCCGGTTGGTTTCAGTCTCGGCCTCCGCGGTGTACGTCCGAACGGCATCTTCGATCTCCGAGTCGAGCGCCGATTTGCCATCCGGACCAACATCGACCCGGGCAGCCAGGCGTGCGGCCTCCATCGACACCGCCAGCCCTGCCGGCGGAACGATCAGTCGTGTGCTCATCGGAAGTTCCTCTGTGTTGCGGCCGGCCGCTGCGAACTAGTCGCAGCTGGACGGCTCTCGTTGTAGTACTGCTGCGGCACATAGCCTGGGCCCGCTGGTGCGCGAGCGTAGTCGATCTGGGCGCTGTATCGCAGCTGCGCACCACCGCCAAGTAGGTCGAAAGCACCTACTTCAGCGGCAAAGAAGCGCGCGGCACGTAGTCCAGCGGCTCGACCCTGCAAATTGAAGCTCCCGA
>Ga0265780_10005725_pt1 | contig 15647 bp, 13 predicted proteins | sample P1T30metagenome_FD_192432 | JGI IMG/M metagenome (GOLD analysis project Ga0265780, IMG submission 192432) | Plant litter microbial communities from East Loma Ridge, Irvine, California - P1 T30 | ecosystem: Environmental > Terrestrial > Plant litter > Unclassified | place: USA: California... | reverse complement strand
GGACACGGGGGTCGAGTCCAGCTGGTCGAGTCCTGTCGGTTTGAAGCCGTGCACGACCGCGCCTTACCTAAAACAGTAAGCGCTAAGCGCGAGTCCAGCTGAACTCGAGGCCTCATATTGGTTAGGCCTCAATCGTACCAACAACTTGGAACAAATAGTCTGGCAGAAAATTCCGCAAGGTACTGCCAAAGTGCGTATCTCGGCACGGAGCTTGACCAGGGGTCCCCAATCGTATGCGGTGGCTTGGAAGGTGTTTTTATAATGAGACTGTGTGGCAAACTGTAAGTTATGCAGTGCCAATCCAAAGACGTCGCGTCGAGCGCGTACGCATTTGATTCAGCTCCCATACAAATTTCTTTAGGGTTACGCTAGCTAAGGTCCTATTCGATCCATGGCGCATTCGATTCATGAATTGAGTTCAGAATACGCCCTAAGTAGTATAGTTAATTTGATTTGATATTCCGTTATCCTGGTGTAGCTCCTTTACGGGTCCATGCAGGCTGATACTATCTAAAATATCAAGGAGGAAAACCGTGGTGTTCGGTATGAGCCTCTACCCGGGTAAGACTCCTTCTTCTATGATGGGTGGCCACTACCCTTCCGCTAGTGAGTCTATGTTACAGTTGTTCAAGATTGCCGGACAAGAGCATCCAGACCGCCATAGACCCACTGCCGGTATAAAGCAGTGGATGGCCCTAGCAGTAGATACATGTGATAACGCCTAGAGATACGACTGCGCTTCGGGCGCAGCCGTAACAGTCAGCCGCAGCAGGCTAACACGTGACAACAGAGCACAGGTCATGTGACCTATAGGCTGCTCTGTTGCAGACTGCTCTGTTTGTGAGGATGTAGTAGGTAGGGGTTCTGAACAGTATCTCTTAGGTAGATTATCAACGATTGCCTAAGGAGCCTAGGCAGAGAGGCTGTTACAGAAGCCTCCTAAGGTGGTGCGGTGCCAAGCACGGGGATCCCTCAGGATTCCCGTGCGAATCGCATGCGACTCTCATGTAAGGAGCCTGAGGTTCTCAGCACGTGACCTTGTGTTTCCTTACACTGTTGCTCTGTTACTCTATATACTCTACTACTCTATAAACATAGAGTAGAGTGTAGGAACGAACGAGTCTCCTTAATATATAGAGCGGATACTTTCCCTAGATAGGAGCCTCGTGCTCAACTTATGTATCGAAGTTAGTGATTATAACGAACCGTATTCATTATGCTAACTACTTCTCCCCTCGCCTTAGTTAACCCTTAGTTCAACCCGAGCTAAACCTAGCGGCATTCCACCTCCGTTATATACTAGCGTGATTATAGCGAGCGTTAAAATGTGGTTTCCGTCGATTACAGATTTTGCGGACTAATTGCTTCGCTTTTAGATAGGTGTGAGGCTTTCACCTCCTTATTTAGAGCTAAGTGTAGGTAGCGATAGCTTATGTACGCCTGGTCTCACGTCTCAAGTATTGCTATAGCGCTAGCTGTTAGGCGCAGCGCGGGCTGCCTCACCTAAGCTACATTACCCTAGAGTAGCTATCTATTAAGACGCGCCCGGGGCATCTTTGACTAGAGTCTAGTGATATTGACTAACTCTGCTCACTCTAAGGAGATCAATTCTAAAGTCTAGCTTAAGTTGGTCTTAGAATAAAGTAGTTACACCTGATATCTCTGATATCTAGTTATGATACGAGGAGTATTCTCTAGCCTTACAAGATAGCCTTTTGTCTCTTAGTGGGGGCACATAGTGCTAACGTGGCTTACGCCTATTAAGATGCTCCCGCGTGGCCTCCCGCATAGTCACGCTACGACGGCGGAGCTCGAATGCGGACTAATCCACTCACCTGGCACCTCGCAGAATTCGTATAGCATCGTCACCATCGCTAGCCACACCATGACGTTTACCAGATGCAAGTGGTCGGAAACTGTACAGTCGATCTCTATTACTCAACACGGGCGTGAATCACTGTGGCCTTAGGGATAGAGAGATAGAGAGATAGAGAGATAGAGAGATAGAGAGGTAGAGAGGTAGAGAGGTAGAGAGATAGAGAGGTAGAGAGGTAGAGAGGTAGAGAGGTAGAGAGGTAGAGAGGTAGAGAGGTAGAGAGGTAGAGAAGTAAGAGAAGAGTCAGACAGATAGAGAGAGAAGTAAGGGAAGAGCCAGACAGACAGACAGAGAGCTACACAGATTAGCAAAAGGTATATTCAATTATCTGACACTTAATCGACATCTACTTCTCATCAAACACCGACCGATTAGTCGGAACCCTGAACCTCTTGTGTCCCCAAACGAACCAATCCGTAACCGCAGCACAGAGCACAAATGCAAAGATCGGCCCTGCGTAATTCATGTTGTCCGCAGTCACCGGGAGGAAAGGCGGGAAAGGCAGCCAGACAAGAATGAACAACAAGAAGCAGATTGCGCAAAAGTTGATAGCGTAGCCCCAGCGGCCGAGGGTGAAGGGGCCCCAAGCAGTGACTTCGCCGCGGAGCTTTGCGATGAAGAAAGAGGTGACGATCTGGAGGTAGGACATGTAGAGGGCGAGGTTGTTGAGGGAGAGGATGGCGTAGATGGCGGAGGTGGAGGCGATGTTGATGAGCATGAGGAGGGTGACGACTGTGAGGACGAGGTAGAGGGCGTTGAGTGGGATGCGGAGAGTTGAGTGTCTGTTGTGAGGTCAGTGACGGGGCGTCGAGGGATAAGGGATATGAAGTGAAGAACTCACACGCGCCCGAAGAAGTCGGGAAAAGGCAGTCCCCGGTCTCGCGCGAATGCCCATGTCAAGCGGGAGACAGATGCAAGCGACGAAAAGAGTGCGACGAGGCCGTTCCAGCAGAGCATGAGCATCAGGACTGTCGCGCCAGCATTTGAGCCTGTTGCCTGGCGCAGAATCTCGATGACAGGATATCCAGTAGGGGAGTTCAGCGCAGCGACCGGATCTCCGATACAAAGCAGCAGCACAACAACCAGGATGAAGGCCTGCACTCCGTTGATGAGGACAGAGAGCACCATGCTCTGGGGGATCTTTCGCTCGGCGTCTTTCACTTCGTCGCTCATGTGGATGACTCCGTCGAAGGCTACTTGCAGTCAGTTTGAGCAAGAACAACTCGGGAGTCTGATGAGACCACATACCTGACAAAGGGAATGCAGCGGTCAAAAGTCCGACACACCAAGACACGCCCTCATTCGGCCAACCGCCGAACTCTGCTCCGCTATACGTCTCGGTAAACACATACGCCGTCGAACTCCGCCGAGCCATGGTCAGCAGGACAACTACCCAGACGACCCAAAAGAGCGTGTGCGTGATGCCGCCAATGATCTCAATGGTGCTCAGGATCTTGCGGGCGAAGATATTACAGAAGGCCGGAATAGCGAGCAGCGCCCAGGTCAACATTGTCCCATGCCATCCTTGCGGAACATAGTCCTCATTGTTCAAGACGATCAAACCTTGAGCAACGGTGCCTACAAGAAACGCCGGGGACGCGACGACTGCCATCCAGCCGAAGACCGTGATCCAGCCTTGGACCAGACCCCAGAATGCTGGAGGACCGCAGCCTTTTGGTGCGTACAGGGCTGACCAGCGGTATTGGGCGCCGACAGTGGGATTGATGGACGCGATCTCTGCCATCGAGGCGGCGACTAGCAGATTACCGACCCAGCAGAGTATGGTGCCATATACGAGGGAGGTCTGTATCGGTTAGTGACGGGGGAGACAGGACATGATGCGTAATCTGTTCTACGCACCGGTCCACCATTGAGTAACCCAGCAGTGAAGGATACAGCTACCGCCTCCCATGAGGCTTGCGTATTTGCACTGAAAGCGACGGTGGGAAGGAAGTTGATATATTTCTGTGTAATGTCAGCTTAGCATCTACCGCGTGCATTGTTTTGCCTGCTTACATCAAGCTGTCGCGAAGGGACTTTCGAGGTTTCCGTGTTGTTTGGCTCGACCCTTCTTTCAAGTTCGGCATTGTCATCGGAGTCATGTCGTATCTCTTGGCCAGATTTGCCACGGTGTTGCATCTCGAATCCTTCGTCGTTGTTCATGTCCGGTGACTCGGGTGCTTCACAGATCGGCCGTTAGCTTTATGGGCTGAGTAGGTGCGACGAATCGAGAGAGGAAAGTCACAGAGAGCGAGCGATAGAAGAGTCCCAAGTCACGCAGAGCGCGAGCTCGTGATACGTTGGGAGCACTCCCAATGATAATCTTTTGTAGATTGCGCAGGCTCTGGCCCGAAGCGATTGAGACAGACTGTCTTGGCAGGCGGCTGCTACGATTAAGCGATGATGGGGTTTGCGCTGCGAACAGCCCTCTGCGTCTGGCCGGCAGACGCATATTAATTTGGAGGAGGATGCCACGCGAGATAGGTGCGGGAAGTAAGTAAAGAGTTGTATTGGATCGCTTGGGAACGTCCTGCACACTGCATGTCGGGGTAGAGTGTTGCTGCAGGGACCGCAGTGCGTTGATTGGGGTTTGGCCGCTAGCATCCCCTACCCCGGGCCCAGAACGATAGTAAGCGGTTTGACGATAGGGATAGCCACGCAAGTATCCGCTGAGTGCAGCCGCCTCAGAGCGACGATGTTGGAGGCTTGAGCAGTTGGATACTTGGAATACACCACAAGCGAAAGGGTCCGGCAAGACTCACTCTTATCTGACGCCCTGCAACCAACGTGTCGATTGTTAGGAGCATCTCTTCCTTCGCGGTGTCCTTCGCTCACAATTCCGCTGTGACAATCTGATCAAGATGGCAGGTCGCTTCCCTCCTCCTTTCCTCAACACTGAAGAGGACCGCGGTGCGATCGTTACAGTGGTATCGTTCACTTTTGTCGTGGTTTCGACACTCACGAATTGCATCCGTGTGGCTGTCCGTCAACAGTCGGAACGAGCACTCGGACTGGATGATGCGCTGCTTGTGGCTTCCAACGTGAGTCGAAGCGAATGTGATGATGTGGAGGCAAAAGACTGATCTCAACAACGCGTAGGCTATCGCCGTGGTCCAGACAGCCCTGGTGAGTTTAAGTGTTCAGCATGGTCTGGGGCGGCACTTCAACACCTTGAGCGACGAAGACGCGACGGGATATCACAAAGTCAGTGTCCTGCACCCAGAACTCTACAGCTACAGAATCTGACCGACCAGCAGTTTTCATACACATCCAGCATCCTCGCCATCCTCTCCATGTCGCTGGCCAAAATGTCCGTGTTGCAGCTCCAGCGACGCCTTTGCGGTATCCAACCCAGAAGTCTTTACATCAAAGTCATGTACCGGGGTCTGCTGGGCACCATCATCGCCTGGACGCTGTTCAGCGCTTTGGGCCTTGCCTTCCACTGCGGTGCAACAAATCCGGATGTGTACGAGGCGGAGAGGTGTTCTAATGGATCACTGTGGTACCCGGTCGCGGCCGTGAACGCGATCACAGATGCCGCCCTGGCCTTCTCCTTCAGCCCAATAATCCTGAGGCTCTCGGCTAAGACAAAGGCCAAAGTGAAGATCATGGTGCTGCTGGGCGCAAGGATACTGTGAGTACATGCAGCTGGTTCCTGGAATTCACAATCAGCTGACCACCAGTAGGGCCTCCGTAGCGACCCTGATACAGATCGCCTTCCTCGTGGAGAGCCTGACTGCGACAGATCAGACCCAAGCGATGATCAAGCCCGTGATCATGCAGCAAATTGTCATGAATCTCTCCATCCTCACTGCGGTGGTGCTCAGTCTGCACAACTTCATCACAAACCTGACAGCCGGCCGGTTTGGCGTGGAAGTCCACGAGTCGACTGACGAGCGCAGCAAGGCATCCGGCGGCAGATCGAGACGTCAAAATGTGGTCTCGACACCACAACACAATAGCCGCAATCGCTACTCGCAAGACCATCGCTTGCGAGCACGCGAGTCCAGCTCAGGATTCAGACCTGGCAGAGGGAACAAGAGTAAAGCGTGGGCACAGGCTGGAGAAGCGAACGAATGGGACGATGCAGACCGGGTGAGCCATGGCAGCCAGGAGAACATCATCATGCAGACGATGACTTGGCAGGTATCGAGGAACGAGCCTGAGTCGGATGTGCCGAGCAGGGAAATGGATTTGGAGACGCCGCCGCTTGAGCGAGAAGCTGGCACAGCGAGGGCAAGGAATATGCTGTAGTGCATTGATTGTGTAGCCAGATCAAGCAGGAGGAAGTGAAAGTCGTGTGTGCATCGAAGGGTTGGTATGGTATTGACAAGGTACGCCGCACGAGTGTGCGTGTCTGCAACTTGCAAGCGACATGAAGTTGATGCAAACGACGTTGGAACACGTCACTTGCTGTGTGCCACTGACTCGTACTGCAGGTCTGTCTTCAGCGCCCGTCGGCTTTCCTAAACAAGCTCGTTGTCCGGGCGGGGGGAGGAAGGAAGGATTCCCCGATCCGCCGCTCCACCCTCCACTGCCGTCTCCAATTCCACCTATCCAGCCGAGCCAGAAGACATGACCACCGGTGGGATGAACGCGAGCCTGACACTGCTTTCAAACGAGCCTTATGCAATGCAGTCGACTTGGGTCATGGGGGTTCCTTTGACAACCTTCTGGGGTTCTTCCATGTCTCCTTTCTGTTTCAAAACATCACCGCGACCATGACTCTTTTCGAGAATCTGCAAGGCATCTGGCCTCAGACACTGCTGACATGGTTTGCAACCTTGGGACTGGTGAGTGATGTGAGGTAGACAAGACAAAGACGAGATACTGACTTGCGGTAAGGTCGTTGCGAGTGTTTTCTGGTATCGCCTTGCACTGCACCCGCTGGCGAGGTTCCCAGGCCCTCTGCTTGCCCGGGCTACGGACGGGCTTGATGTCTACCGGACATGCACGGGCGACCGCCATCTTGACCAGCTCAAAGATCACGAGAGATACGGTTCGTCTGCTATGCTGACGCCGCTCTCATGATCAATGCTCAAGCTGACGCATAACAAGGCTCTGTCGTCCGCGTCGGTCCAAACACTCTCTCTTTCAACACCGTCGGAGCCGTAAGGGAAATATATGGCAATCGCAACGGCAACGTCCGGAAAGCACCCTGGTACACAGTCATCGAGGCTTCAGCAGGAGGTCCAGTCAGTGTTCATGCCGAGACTGACCGCACTATCCACGCGTCGCGTCGAAAAGTGATGGAGCCTGCTTTTACAGACAAATCCATCAGAGGTTCCGAGGCATTGCTGGTCAAGAACGTCCAGACTTTCGCCGATCTGGTCGCCGGAAGCAAGGAAAACGACGGCGGCTGGTCGGAGGCATTCAACTTGTCGCAATGGTCCACGTACCTGAACTACGACATCATGGGCGATCTTGTCTTTGGAAGGCAATTTGAAGTAATGACCAGCGAGACGAACCGATTCGTGCCGAAGCTGATCATCAACAGTACCGCGTTTATCTATACAGTTCGTCTTGCTGCTTGCTTTCGAAAAGAGCCAGAATGACTGACTACTCTCATAGTTTGCATCTTTGCCCTTCAAAGCATTCTCACGTCGCATACTCGCCAGTGGTATACTGAGTCTCCCCATCATCGGCGGCGAGTTAGCAAGAGACGACCGCAAATTCTTTGAATACGCCAGTGGTATTCTGAAAGAGCGTGCTGCGACCGAGGAGGAAATATCCGGATCACGGAAAGACATCATGCACCATCTTCTCCACGCCAAAGACCCAATGACCGGAAAACCCTTCAGTCACGAGCAACTGGGGATCGAGAGCAGTCTGCTGATCGCTGCTGGCGCCGACACGACTTCGCTCACACTGGCCGCGGCATTCTTCTACCTCGTGCGCAATCCCAGAGTCATGCAAACTCTGGAAAAGGAGATCCAGTCTACATTCTTCTCCTCTGGCTCTACGGATCTGACAACACCCTCAAAACTCATCAGTCTACCCTACCTCCGAGCCGTCGTGGACGAAACCCTCCGCCTCGCACCCCCAGTGCCCTCTCTCCTGCCGCGCCAAGTGCTCAAAGGCGGCATCACCATCGATGGCAACTTCATCCCCGAAGGCACCATTGTAGGCGTACCAGCCTATGCAATCCACCGAAATCCAGAATACTTCCCCGAGCCCGAAAAGTTCATACCCGAGCGCTGGCTGGCGACTGAAGATCCAAGTGACACCACTTCGACTGATGTTCCACGCAAGCCGCAATCCGTCTCCCTCGCCCGCCAAGCCTTTGTCGCATTCTCGCAGGGCTCGCGCGGCTGCATTGGCCGCCAGCTGGCGTATTACGAGTTGCACACCGCGTTGGCGCACCTGCTGTATCGATTCGAGATCCGGCTGGCTCGGGATCCACAAACGCAGAAGCCGATGGCCGACAGAATGGGTTGGAAGACTGGCTTGGCTGATGACTCAGTTGCCAATGGATCCGGGGGAAGCAAGACGTCCTGCAGAGAAGAGAGGCAAAGGGAGGATGAGTTTCAGCTGTTTGATCAATTCCTGGCTGATCGGAATGGGCCGATGGTGGAGTTCAGACAGAGGGTGGGTATTTGTTCAAGTTGAGATGGTGTAGAAGTCCTGCCTGATGAACAGCGACGGTGAGAAACAGTTTGTGCGATCCAAGTAATTGACACAACATCATGTCCAACGGCTCTTCTTAGCTCTGGCGAAACGCATAAGCTGCCGTGGCCGTCCCTATCACCAGTTCTTCAGGGACTATTATCACTTTGCTCTGCGACGCGTCCGTACGCTGCACTTAATCCGTCAGACTGGCTATCTCGCCACACATCTGCACGCTCATCTCAGATTGGAAGATCTCGGTGGCTACCACGGCGCATCGCAAGAGTAATATCAGCTTAGGTCCTGACTTGTTGCTTATGCATACCTTGTTGGAGGTCGAGCAAGATCTTGATCATCTTGTGTACAAAGCGGTAGATAGAAGGTCGTCGGGGGAAGATAATTGGATCTTGAATGAGATCAATGAGTGTGCTGCTAATGGCGAGGCTTTACTGCGGCGGATAATAGAAACGGTAGCGGCAAGCGAGGGGAAGATGGAGAGGAGGCTTTTGCAATCATGGGACAGCCTTTTTTTCTCCTGCGCCGGTGTCTTGCTGGGGCTCACCATACCTGCCAGCAGGGGCAACAATATCGTTCCACGTGAGGACAAGGGGTGCAAATTGTGATATTGGACGAACCCTGAGCAGGTGGCCACCCTTTGGGCTCTTCACTCATGGTCACAGCAACTTGGGGCACGCTCGGCTCATGTTCAGAAATTGCTGTGCGCTGGAAGTTTCTTTGTGGAGACACCGCGGTTGACAAATGTGGCATCATTCACATCCAATTCCTATCTCCGCTAGACGTGACTCATTGTTGCAGCTTAAGTCAACTCGAGTCTCCAACCCCTGCGACTCTAGGAGTCCTCAGAGAGATCAGGAGCGGCATCAAGCAGTACCCGTTCTTTCCGGGTCAGCCAGCCCTTTGGCCACTTCAACAAACGTTTTCTTCGTTCCTCTTCAAGCTCTATGCGCTTAGCAGGCTGGGAGTAGGCACTCAAGAACTCTGGCCAGTCGAAGTTGTGCCCTTCAGGCTTTGGGAGAGATGCCGTAAGAAGCTCAACATCTTCAAGCTTCAGCTCGGCGCCAAACTCGACGAACATCTTAACCAGATCCTGTATGTCCGATTTCGCTAGAGCATCTTCGCTTACGAAAGTGGCAGCAACACCAGCATTACCTGGGTCTGCGGGGACCACGTCCTTTCCGATCTCCTCGAGCTCATCATGCTCATGTTCCCGAGGCAGAATCACATCAACATTCGACACTTTCAACAAGTCCGCCCAAAGTGAGTGAGACTGGAAACTGGGGTCTCCGCCTGCTTGAAGTAGCCTACGAAGTATGCCAATCCTGAAGGCTGTGTCGCAATTGGTCTGGAATAGTTCCCTCTGTAACTTCGCCCACGTCGCGTGCGTTGGCCCAAGGAAGTATGGAGCCACTTCTATCAGGGTTTCGGTAAAATCAAAGAGTCCGAACATGGCCAGTTCGACGCTCAGAGTAACACAATTATGTTGTATTCGCTCCTGCGAGCTCGTCGCAATCGAGAGCCCTTCGGTAGCCTGCAAGTGAAAAAGACACGCCTTCTCGAGCAGCTGGGCCAGCTCGAGGATTTTTGGAACGTGGGTTACCCCGGTGTCTTGTTCGTGCTTGTTCTTCTCTCTCACGAGAACTATGGCACAAGATTTGAGTTGTCCCCAGCTCGCTGTCGGGAAAGAGCCCTGCGGGTCTATCATTACCATCTTGCAAGCCGCGACGTCCAGCTTCAACAGGAACAGGGCGTCTTTGAAGTGGTCCGGGGTGTGTTCATTCAGAAGGAGTTGCATCTCTGGCGTATGGAGATAGTCGAACATAGTGCGGTGGGAGAAGTCCACAGTCGTGTACATAAAGCTGTGCCACTCGTTCCCGAGCGCAGCGATTTCAGATGGTTGCGGAGGAACGTATAGTATATCTCTACAACAGCCTTGTAGGAAAGCGGTACTCTTCCCTGTGATTTCAACGAGTTCTTGCGGAGTGACAGTGTTGTACGGCAGGTTCCACGCAAACTTGGGATCCGTGAGACAGGACCCTCCTGTATCAAGATATTCGCAGAGGAGTGCAAATCGTCTCAAATAACGATGTCCAGTAGGCATGGGCAATAAAGCGATCGATAACGCCATAGCCGTCTCTGAAAGCATCGACTCGTGGATCCGCCTGAAGACCATGCTCTGGAAATACTCGCTGAGTTCGGTTGGAAGCCTTCCGACGTAGCCCTGCAACACTGCAACCGGACAGCCCAGCGCAACGTGCCTACATACGGCTTCCATGACAAGTGCAGCCCACAGGAAGACGCCGTTGGCTCTCACTGTAATCGTTTCCACAAGCTTATGAGCTTCGCCGTGATTGTGCATAGATCTGCATTCGAGTGACCTTTCGTGGATGCCATCCCAAGACACTCGAGAAAACATTTCGTCAGTCGCATTCTGCTCTAATTCGCCCTGAACATAACGCGTGATTGCCAGCCCGTTGTTGTACTCCATCGTCAGTACCTTGTCGTCGTGTTTCAAGTTGCGCTCAAACATGGTCCAAGGACGGGAAGAAACTACCACCTTGACGTTCCCATGAGAGCTGAGCTGGTTCAAGGACTTGGCGAGACCAACATAGCCCCTTTCGGGTTGCAGTTCATCTAATCCGTCGATGAAGAAACAGAATTGCCTATTGCTCGCAGAAACAGCCGCGAATAGACAGCCCCACAGCTCTTTCTCGTGCCATTTTATGAGACCAGATCCAGAGTTCCATTGGAAGGGAGATTCTGGCAGAGGATTGGTGTCAGACTCCCACTGAAAAGGACAGGCGATGGAACAAGAGCCAGATCTGTCAGCAAGACTTGATATAGTAGGGACTGCAGTAAGCCTTGTTGTGAACATTCCATCGCAGTTCCTGCGATCCAGCAGAAATGACTTATGGAATTGACATCCCTGCTGCAGGAGCACGACCAGAGCTTTTCTTGACCGTGGCCTCGGTTCAGTAAATACTTCATCAGTGTTGATTTGCCTGAGGCAGGTTTGCCTCGTATCCAGAAAAGGCCAGAACCTGTTTCCAGAAATGCTATCAAATTCACGAGTTGAGTATGATGTTTGAACTCTTCTCCGTGGAATAGCCAGTCCAAAGAGGTGTCGTCCGTGGCGCTGATCTGACCCTCGCGATGAGTCATCTGTGGATACTTCAAACTCTTAACGATGGCCATTGCCTTCCTTCGCTTACCGTCGTTTTCTAGCATCTTTCTTGTTCGCAACAGATGGTGTACGATCTCATCTTTCGCTGTGTCATTCGCAGTAGCCAGACTTATTAAAGCCGTTTCCAGTTTCGTCGTACCAGCCACCAGCCGATCGTCAAGCTTTTCGAGCTGCTCGGCATTGGTAGCACTGATATTGAGCTGTAAGATTGAAATGGCGGTTTGGAGGGCGTCCTGGCAACTCTCAGTGTCTTCCAACAGACCTGCGATCGTGGACTTCTTGAATGGATAGACCGCCTTGCGGCCCGCCGCCTTCACCTTCTCGAGTGCGGTGTATGGTTGTACACCCTCCAACTTGATCCGATCAAGAGCGGATTTGAGCTCTGCCGCCGCATCCTCGCATTTGGCGGAAGCGAAATCTACCTGCGACTTGTCCTCACCACTCAGACCATCGCGACTCAGGACAGTGGTGAGTGAGAGGGCGGTGTGTTGTAGTGAGAGTAGTTGCGTGCGGAGCTCCTTGATATCCGGATTGCAGTCGCGAACTGCTCTGTAGTACGTGTAGAGGTCTTTCGATGCGTCGAGTACGAGACTAATCACGCCGACTGGGTCCATTGCGGGCAATACTTAGTCGTATAGAACTCGCGATCGGTGAGAGTTGTTCATTCGTATGCTCTTTGGCGACAGAGTTCTTAGTAAATCGTGACAATGGGGAAATCATTGAGTGAGTCAACAACGTGCGGCTGAGTCCAGTATGCATCCATGCATTCCGATAGGCGACATCCGCTTTCAGATCTTAGCTCGATTTTATGGTGGGTCAGCAGGACTTCTAAGCGTAACTACCTAGGAATCCACGAATTCGGCAATAACTCCGTGTTTTCCACGATGGACTGACTTACATTCTTCAAATTTCTGTCTTCGTCGGTGTCTATACACACCCGTCGTGAATAACGACGCCGATTAATTCACGACTGGAACAACATCACTTCGCTCAGAAGCTTCCCTTGTTCTCGAGCTTTCTTGACCTCCCCGAAGAGTTCAGAGAAATGGCATACATCGTGTACCTTACCGACCTCCTGCTGCACTGCATCTAGGAATGACCAGTCGAGCCATCAATAACCAGAGTCGGTCAGTCAGTACGCAAGAAAACATGTTTACTCTTTCGCGGATTGTACCCTCCCAGGATCCAGACCCTCGTCTTCAGCGGCTCCCACGGCTCGGACAGAGAGATTTCGACGATCTTGTGGGTGTGTGTTTTGCTGGCGAAGACTGCGAGTGAAGCGTCAGATCATGACTCGACGAGATGCTCAAGCCGAACGACCTTGGCCTCGCTGTCGTTGCATAAGCATGGACAATTCGTCATATGTTCACTTTGAAGCAGTCTGTTGTAGTTAGCAGGAAGTGCTGGCTCGTACGGAAAACAGAACGCCGCAGCCGCTCGTTTTTGTTATTACCCCTGTGCTTCGGTTCTTTACATCCCGACATCCGTCGGATCCAGGTGTGGGTGATCATCCGGAAGCCAAATCGCCGGCTATCCGGTTATTCATGTTCGTCGTCATAGCTGAAGTGTCTTCCAAGACCAGCTTACTATGAGCTGAAGATTAGGCCACCAATTTCCATGTTGACCAGAGGTGAGGACGCTGTCGTTCATGACTCGAATTTTTTGACCTGAGCGTAACAGTTTCACTCCAAGATACCATACTTTGTCGACTTCTCATCATGTCGCATCCAGAAGACATTCACGACGGCAGCACGATACGTTCGGGGCTGGCCTTACTCCTACGTCACATCGGGTTGAAAGGCGCTGTCCTCATTCTCATCCATGTTATACTCGTCCAGGTCATTTATCGTTCCTATCTAGACCCTCTTCGTCACATACCCGGACCTACAGCAGCTCGATTCACAGAGCTATGGAGAACGAGACGATACGCTCTCGGCAGATGGCATCAGGATATTCTGGACCTGCATGACAAGTACGGTCCAGTTGTCCGCATTGCGCCAAAGGAGATCAGTTTTGTCGACAAGGATGCTTTGGTGCAGGTGTACGGCCACTCCACTGGAACTAAAAAGGTGCGTCGCTCTGCAAGTTGAAGTCTAAGACGATGCTGACAATGATCTTCTGCAGACGGCATGGTACCACACGTGGAGGGTACCTGGTCTGCCCGACTCTGTAAGTATCCGATACACGGACCCTTCTATGATCCACACAGTGCCCTCTATCTGACAAGCACAAGTTCTTCAACGAGGTCAATCAGAAAGTGCATTCCTTCAAGCGCAAACGCGTGACAGCAGCTTACAGCATGTCGACGATCTGTTCACTCGAATCTCAAATAAACCACATCACTCAGAACGTGTGGTCAAAGTTCCGTAACACAGCAGACATCGGCCGCACGATCGATCTCCAGGAATGGACGATGTATTACGCGTCCGATGTTGTTTGTCAGCTCGGGCTGGGAGCACCGCTCGGTTTCGTGGAAAAAGGGGGAGACGTGAACGGAGTCTTGACTTCCATCCATGCGTATTTTTACGCTGCGGCCATCTTGGGCAACATTCCGGGCCGCACCATGTGGATCAATAATTTTGTGGTGCGAGGACTAGTCCGTTTGTTCGGATCCAAGGACGGCTCTGGAGGACAGGGTTTGAACAACTGGATCACGTCTCAGATCACCCAACGTCTGGCATCTGACCCTGATGAGAAGCGACCGAGCGACATGCTGGACCATTTCCTGTCGATGAAAGACCCCGAAGGCAAGACAGCGGGGCTCCCTGATGTTGCTGTCGAAGCTGGAAATCTTCTTGGAGCTGGTGGGGATACGACAGCTGCAGGTATTGCTGTTGTTCTCAAGTACCTGCTTAGCCACCCAGAGGATTACAGGCGACTGCAAGAAGAAGTCGACAAAGCATACAACGAACATCGTGTTGCTACTGAGGGCGATGAGCATCTCAGCTACGACATCACAAGCCGGCTACCTTTCCTCAGTGCGTGTATCAAAGAGGGTACAAGACTGGTCCCCAGCATCCTCTGGCAGTTGACGCGAGAGTGTCCGAAAGAAGGAATGACAATCGCAGGACACTCCATCCCACCCAAAGCAACACTTAGCATGATTCCAATCGCTCAGAACAGATGCAAAGAGATTTTCGGCGAAGACGCCAATGAGTGGAGGCCCCAACGCTTCATTGTCGGAGACAGAGGAATGCCTGCCGAGTACGTTCGCAACATTGAGAAGCACCTTGTCACGGCAAGTATCCACGAATGACTTCAACATAGTCTTCAGAGCTAGCACTGACTCCCACATAGTTTGGCTACGGCTCTCGAACTTGCGTCGGCCGCAATCTTGCCCTTGTTGAACTGCACGCCTTCGTTGGAGGACTCGTGCGGCACTTCGTCTGTGAGCTGGTCAACAGGGTAACTCCGTGTGCTCCGCGCTCTTTCTGGTTCTGTCTTCAGGAGAAGTTGATCGTCAAGCTACGAGCACGCCGCGTGTGACCATGACTCTGCACACTCTTTGAGTTTCATCGTTGGCCCTATGGTTTGCCAAGTATGCGGGGCTGTATAGGGGAATGCGGTTCATCCTCCAATGATAACATGATCTCCTCATGATACTAGATGAAGCCCTCAGTGCTTGGTGGAACAATGCACTTCGCTGCACCGCAGATTAATTGAGCGATCAATCGATCGATCCATGCCTTGAGTAGAACGCTGAGTCTTTCCCTCATCTATAATTGATTGATAGGTGAGCCGCGAAATGGGACATGTTTTCACACCTCGGTCTCACGATGCTTGATACATCCGCCTTCAAGCCCATCTTCGTGGCTGCAGCCCTCGTCAGCGCTGTTCACAGCAAGGACATCTATGTCTCCCCATCAGGAACTGGAACAGGATCGCAGAATGCACCTTTCGGATCGATCCAAGCAGCAGTAAACGCAGCTACTGCAGGCGACACTATCTTGCTACGCGCCGGAA
>Ga0265780_10005724_pt1 | contig 15648 bp, 18 predicted proteins | sample P1T30metagenome_FD_192432 | JGI IMG/M metagenome (GOLD analysis project Ga0265780, IMG submission 192432) | Plant litter microbial communities from East Loma Ridge, Irvine, California - P1 T30 | ecosystem: Environmental > Terrestrial > Plant litter > Unclassified | place: USA: California... | reverse complement strand
CCCCCCCCCCCCCCCCCCCCCCCCCCCCCCCCCCCCCCCCCCCCCCCCCCCCCCCCCCCCGGATGAGCTACCAGACTACGGCCATACGCTGGGTCACGCCGCGTTGCGTGGATTTATATCCGGGCTTGCGGACTTGGTTTTTGTGGTCGAGTGGGTATACACGCTGTGTGTGTGGGTGCGAGTGCGAGCGAAGCTCATGGGCAATGTCTCACGTCGTGCTTGCGGGTCATGGGAAACAAGTGGGGGAGGGTCATGTATGCTGTGTTTGAGCGTGGATGGTGGAGATGGGCATGTATGTGGTGTACGCTATAGTGTACCAAGTAGATAACGTCTATACATGTGTGTGCGTGTGGGATTATCGTTCACTGCAGCACGCGCGGTCTGGCCCGAGCCGAGCCATCTTCGGACGCCTGCACAAGACGCGCAATAGACCAGGTTCCCCTCTCTCGACATCGTAGAATCTGTACGTGTGTGGTTGGCAAGTGCGTGATCCGCTCCGCCTCCTCGCACAGCGGCCGATATCGCACCAAAACGGTTCTGACATCCAAGGCGTTCGCGCCGTCGCACGAACCGCATCTTACTAGGCCAGCATGTCGTAGCATCGGCATCTATCCGGTCAGTTTTGTTGAGTTGAGCATCGCACACCACAAAGGACCCTCGCGCGGCAGGTCCTGCTCGGCGATAATTTGCGCCAGCCGTTGGCGCGCACAACCCCAGGCATTCAGCAGTATGCCACCGACGTCACCCTCCTGGAAAGATCACATGGTACCAGTTTGTTTCAACTGTAGTGCTGCAGGGTCGTCTATTGCGCACTGACCCTGGGGTGTAGGACTTGGAGGGGTCATCGGCAGTGTAAGGTGATGCCGATTTGTGCGACGTCGCACTCACTTCGATCCTGGTGGATCGGCGCATTGATTGCTGGATCCGGAGGCGCGGGATGATAACATGTCTCAGTCCGGGAATCGCAGTAGTCTGTTGACCTGGTAGTGCCTTGCAAGGGTGATCGCTGTGTTAGCCGTATACGAAGTGGCGACTATAGAGACGGTGGCTGTGATCGCATTGATGGTGGCAGTCGTATATTTGAGTACTGATATCGATGATGCTTTGTTCACTTGCTGAAGTTGGGCTGTGGCGCGACTGGGGGCTGCCGTGTGACTTGGGCAGCTGCGGTGGCGTGACTGGTAGAACAGCTTCAGTCGCCTACAGCATCTGGCAGCTGTCATTTTCTGTATGTCTTTCCTTCTTGAGCTTCTTGCGTCCTTCTTCTCCCTTCGAAAGCCAGCCTCAACGATTCCGAACCCGCGTTCAGCCCTTGTTTTGTCTCACGACGCGCCAGAAGACTGCAGGGCGTCGCTAATGTAACCTGTCAAGTCCGCAGGTACTGCCGAAAAGCTCCCGGCTGTGATCTCACGGAGCTGCTCCGCGTCAAGAGACCCCATGGGCATGCTCGGAGCAGAGGAGTCGGACACAGTGTCGGTGGTGGTTCGGTTACTCGGATGCTGCCGAACCAGTGACCAGGAGCACAACTCTTCATTCCTGGGCGCATAGACCCATCTAGGATCCGCGAGGCCTATTCTGACCTTGAGCCTGGGGCTGCGATGGTTGCGTTGAGGTTGCATTGCCAGCTGGGGTGTCGCTATTGTCACCGAATCCAAGGTTCTTGAACGAGTCAGGGGCCATGAGGTTTCTATCGGGAATAGTCAGCACACGCCTCTCCAGACGCTTTTGGGGCAGCGTTGCGCTCCGTTCGGATGCTGCCGAAGCAGTGTGACAGAAGGAAGTGGGGATTGGGGTTGCTTCCAAGGCAGGTCTGCTGTTCTAGACAATGTCGGGCAGACAATGGACTGTGCTGGCTGGAACTATGCCGATTCGACAGCTCAGACGTTTCACATCTGACAAGAGGCAAGGGATGGAGGCTCCAGCGTCTCTCCCTTGCATCCTTCGTAGCTCCCGACTTGACTTTCCCAGCAACCCGGTTCAAAAGATTCTGACAGGTCGGTATCACAAGATCATCTGCTCCCTTGCTTGACGAGAAGACATGGTAGCTCGAGCTCATGGGGAGTTATGTGGGATGGGACGGGGCATATGACGAAAAGGCTGGATGGTACGTACCGATCCATGCGGCACGAGAGGTAGGATTTGGACAGGTTGCGACATTCGGGGTCGTTGGAGCCGCGGTGGGACTTGATGCATCTCAGATAGGATAGCATGATCTCTTTGCATTCTCCTACGATGTAACGTCAGACTTTTGCAGGTGCTCGGCGCGTTTGTAATGGGACAATGGGTGGTAGAGGGAGAGGTCTCGGCGGGTTGAGGTAGGCGTACCATCGTGATCGAGCGGGAAAGAGCCGCGCTCAGGCCTGTTGTTACTGTTGTTAGCAATTGCATTCTATTGTTCTATAATTGGAGAGACTCGGCTGTGTACGCATCGAGAGCACTGCATACGACGTGTTGTGGAAGACGTGGGAAGGGCATACGGATTGGGCTTCTGGATCTTTTGTCCCAAACCAGCTCCACCAAATGTACTCATCTTGGCAAAAGTGGCGTTCTGAGGAGCGGGCTGCGATGTAGCGGTGCGCAATGCTCGTCCGTAAGAGGCAATGAGGTTTATGGCGTCGAGGATAAGTTGTGGTGGAGTGAGCTTAAACATTAGCGTCATCGTCTTGGCCCGTGCCGTCGGATTTCATCACCATCCCTGCAATTCCGGGATGACTTAGACTTCACTATTACGACTCGTGGATACGCAAAGTCTATCACTAAGAAGCTATGTTGCACAGGAAAATCTTCTCAATTGAACCAGGTTCTCGATCACATAATGAACTACCAATGCCTAACGACAACCAACCATCCGCGTTCCTTGATCGTATTATACATTGCCGCAACTCTCTTCCGCTTCATGCCCTCTCTCGGCGCGACATCCTCAATCGCGTGTCTACCATCCAAATGCTTCAAGAGTACTGGCCAAGCGTCTCGTATCTCCTTGCCCGTGATTCCAAACGTGCCACCGTCTTGACCTTTCGGCGGACTAGGATTCGGTGTAGGAATGATGTTACCAACATCTTCGAAGCTCTGCCCAATCTTCTCTAGCCATCTTGCTTCCAGAGACGTTGCCTTTTGGGGACTGTATACGATGGAGGGCTTGAAGTCTTTGGGAGATGGTGGTGGCGATGTTGTGGTGGGCGATGCTAGCGAGACTGCGGATCCTCGAGACGGCGAGGTAGGGTGGAGATGGAGCGGACTAGGTCGATGTGGCTTCACGTCTCGGACACCCAATCGAGAAGGCGAATCCGGACGTTGCGAAGAACTGAGTGCGATCGTGGTGCGCTGACTACTCGTACTCCCTGCGTCAGAAGAGGCTCGGGTGGGTGATCCACGATAGCTCGGCGCAGCTGATGCTGTTATGCGTGGACTGAGTATCGTGCTGTGATGCATGTCTTCTTCGCCCAGTCCGCCTGTACCCCTCTCCCGATGTGTCATCCGCAAAGGCGTTGAGGATCTGACAGTGCCAGCAGAAAGCAGACTGCTGCGCTTGTCTGACAAGAGCGACTCGGCAACCGACTCATTGTCACTCATGAGTTCTTTCCTTGCTTCTTCTGCTTTCTTGATGCGTTCCTCTCGCTCCATCTCGGCTGCGACTTTTGCTTTGATCTCAGGCGTCACCCGAACCCAAGCAAACGTGCGTAGCTGCGTGACCCAACCTCCGCGCATAAGCCATGCCAAGATGTCCATGTAGGCTTCGCGATGCTCCGTGGTGGGGATGAAGTTGCGAAATGGTCGAGGAGTGCCAGATAGCATGTTGAGAACTTTCGGTAGTGTTGGCAGAGTGGGAAAGCGCTGCGCATATGCAGTCACTGCGTACGACAACAAGGAGAAGTCTGCATTCGGCGAGACAATGTAAGTGTCTCGCGGGGAAAGCGGTGCGATTAGTCGAGCACGGCGCCAGTACACCAGATGCGATGCTATGTACTCCATGTCATGTGCAGAAATGTTGTGCCGCTTCGATATCTTGAGAAGTGATTTTGTGGGTATGATATTGCGAATGTAGAATGCAATGGCTGCTGCGTTGCCAGTCGCTTCGCCGCCTAGATCCTTAATCAATGTCTCGGTATCTTCAAGCAGCAGCAGCGCAGCGTGTTGCGTCATCGGCGACTCGTCGTCTGCCAGTACAACGTTTGATGTGGTGAGCCACAGGCCAGGCATCTGCGGCTCAAGCGCGGTAGGAAGATATGGTGTTGAATCCGCTTGTGGTATCTGGAACGATGTGTTGAAGGTAGCGTCGAAGTGGATATGCGCTATCTTATCATGGGATATGGCATCAAACATGATGGCAATCGACTTTGCTAGTGGAGAGGTGGAAATTATCTTGCGCCACGTCGATGTCAGGGACTCGTTGCTCTCTTTGGCACGCTGCTTGAGGTCGATGATGCGCTTCGACTCTTTCCAGACGTACTGGAAGCGCGCTTCCTCGTACTTCAGCGCCTTGGCATATTTGCGCGTCACATTGTCGTACATCTCTTTGACACGTTGCTGATACTCCAGCGCAGGCGGGTTGAGCACAAACACGACGTTGAACATGTTCATGTCAGGATTGCTGTCCTGGCTGGTGGAGTTGCTACGTGCGTCCGATCCAGCCTCAGACGGCGCCCCAGATGGTCCACTAGATATTGATCCATGGCCGTAGCCAGGCTCGAAGCCTTCGGGATAGACAAACGGTTCCGGTTTTGACTTGACAGGAATCTCGTCAACCGTGTCAGCTTCCTCGTCTTCCTCTGATATTGTCAGATTCTTCACAAAATCAGCGTCGTCAAGGTTCTCTTTGTCGGTCCGCTTCTTCTTCCGACGCTTGAGCTTCTTCCATAGACCGTCTTCTCGTACAAACATTGGCGCGCCTACAAAGACTATGCTCTCGACTCCCAGCTCAAAGCGTCGCTTGTTGAACTCTTTGCCAGGGCTGAGCATCTTCTCAAGCGCGTCCGTTTTGAAGCCGAGTACTGTGTCCCAGTCGTAGTCGCCTCCTCTCCGCCTATTCCGGCCATTTCTGTCACCATGCTCATCTTCGGGGTCATCCTCGTCAATGGTCTCCTGCTTGTTCCAGACCTCGGTGCCGAGCTTGCTCCGGTCTCGGTCGCGAAAGCTTGCGCCTGTCAATGTCCGCCCCGAATCACGCCCACCACTGGTGCGACTCCCAATTTCAACATCATTGTCGTCGTCGGTCGCAGTGCTGCTGTCCCATTCGCTGTCGGAGCTGCCGGAGCCGACGCTCGCAGTCGACACGTCGTGGCGATACCAAGCGGGGTCCTTTGCGCCGGCAAGGGCTGCGGCCGACGGCGACAGCGGCGGGTAGTGGAAAACAAGGCGCGGGCCGAGCGAGCGCGACTTGGTGACGAGAAGGATGGAGTGGAGGTTCGACGCGGGCGGTAGTGGTAGGGCCATGGGGTGGAGGAGCCGGCAAGCTGCACGTGTGGGGAAGACGCGCGCGCCGAAGGAAAGCGGGAGTTCTAACTCCAAGCAGACTGGAGGCACTGAACATGGACGCGTACATTCACCCAACACGAATGACCACCATATTTTACATTCATCTTAAACAGTGACTAAGGTCATGTGATTCGCGTCCATTACGACACGTTAAAAAATCCAGTTTTTTTGTAGCAAAGTTGAGCAGTAACATGGAAGGCATTTAGCTCTCATTTCGCAGAATATACTGGATACAGACAATGCAGCAGAAATGATTGAATTAGTCTTAGTCTTGCAAATGAAGGAACAATGTAAAATCTGACACCGGCCAACTTTGACCGCTTCTCAGCACCACAAACATATGGTGGAACATGCATTTTGGCAGGCCAACCAAGGCATGGCGTTAGTACTTGACAGTGCGAGCTTGCGAGGCTGCTTATCACCTTTCCGCCGTCTCGCAGGCTAGTTTCGCTCTAGCTATGCTGTAAAAAGATCTCCAGCAATCCGACATGTGCTGGCGCCAACTGTCCATCTCCTCACCGAGCATTCTTATGCACAATGTCCGCAGGCAGCCAAAGTCAATAATGTGTCTGTCAGTGCTTTTGCATGACCAAGTGCATTCACAATGCTAACCAAGGCACCAGATGCCTCCCAGATAGTTATAACCCATATTCCCTTCCTCTCTCCAACCCCATCACCGTGCCACTAACACAACCCACAACCAGCGAACACAACCGCCCAGCTAACTCACCCCCGTGGCAACAGCGTCCGCCCTTGTTCCTTCGCCCTTCGCCCTCACCATCATTGCCACTAACAATGACTTCCGTGTCCAGCATGTCCACCACACATGACCTCCCCTGCACCGCGACCCAATTCGCCCGCCTATGCATATTCATCCTGCACACGCCCCGCCGCACCCTGCCAACGCTCTTCGATCCCCAAACCCCTGGTGCCGTCGCATCTCTGAAACCTTCCACCCCGAGCGTCGATCCCTTGACCCTGCACACGTGTGCCCGTCTCTTCTCCGTGATGCGCGTGAACACTCACATGTCGTCTTCCACTGTGCCCGTGACGCTCGCTTTGTTGCTTCGCTACCGCCTGATGCCTTCTCGTCCTTCCTTGACGTATGATGACCATTATATTGTGACGGCGGCGTTTCTGCTGGCGCATAAGTTCCAGGACGATACTGTGACGTCGTTTGGTTATGTTGCGGCGTGTTTGGGGCTGGGGAAGATGGTGTTGATGGATGCGGAGATGGCGCTGGTGAAGGAGCTGGAGTGGCAGGTTTGGATTGGGGAGGGGGAATTAAACAAGGTCGCGTGGGGTTTTGCGGAGGTGTTGAAGTTATATGGGTAGGACGTTGAAGGGGATGAGTAGATGTTGTGAACCATAAGAGGAAGTGAAAAGAAACCGTAGAGTTGTTCTTACTTCCTTCAAATCATACATAACTCGAGTCAAACTTTGCTTCTAGTGCTGGAGGCGGCAATTAAGCCATGCATTTTATATTTCGTTTTTACTTCTCATTCAGTTGTATTGTTATCGTGAAAAGGCGCTGATGAAGTAGTGCAGCGCTAACGCAGCGCCCCACTTCCGGTCAGCTTTCAGCTGCACCACACCTTCCTTCATTCGCGTAGGCGAGCTCACGACTTGCATCACAAATCAAGGCTGACACTTTGTAACCTCCACAGACAGAATCCCTGGTGTAGAGACTGCGTCAGTACGGTGATTAGCGACCCTAGCTGCCGCTGCCTTTAGGCTGCGATGTGTCCAGTTTGATCTCGGCCCCTAAACAAAATACTCAAATGATATGGTTTCCTCAATCTCGACTCCTCTTTGGGTCTATCGCATTCCAATTACTTCTGTCCGGCCTAGCACACTTCGTGACACAATTCTTAACTATCCATTATCAAGATGCCCACAATACTTGCCCCGTACCAGCTCGACACACCAGAATATGTGCCAGAGATGGCAATCATAATGGAGCCCCTTTCTGCCAAGCATCGCCTCTGGATGGACGACTACGAGTACTACGACCAGCTTGGTCGTGACCCACTTCAGCAGCGCAAGATATGGGGCATCGCCGATCCCAAGGAGCGGATCGAGAAGCTCAAAGAGGTCCTTCAAAAGTATACAAAGCAGATGCACCGACGGTTGATCCTCGATAAGGCGGTGGAAAGAGGCGACGAGGATATGGTGCGTTGCTTGGTCGAGACTGGTATGAACGTGCATCCCGACATCGCAAAAGCTCTAGAAGAAGAGTCGAGAAAGGGGGAGGGCAAGGAGGACGAAGAGAAAGAGATAGATGATCTCGATCTCCTGGACAGACTCTGCGATAGCTCCGGTGCACAAAGCAGCCCTAACCGGCCATGTCAATATTCTCAAGACCTTCCTCGACAGCGGCATCGATATCAACCTGCGAGACGAATTCGGCAGGACTCTCCTCCTTGTGGCGGCGTACGGCGACCAGCCTGAGGCGATGGAGTTCTTACTTAGTCGCGGCGCAGATCCGACCGCTAGAATTGGTGGCAACGATCTCGCCAAAGAGTACCTAGACGAATTTGCTGATGCAGACGCGCTAGAAGCTGCAGCACGTATAGGATATCCCAAGATGGTGGAGTTGCTGCTGGAGAAGCCAGGCGTGAAAGTCACCCCCTTCTCTATCACAGCTCCCGCCGGTAACAATAGCGGCTACAAGATACTGCGTCTACTGCTAGAGTGTGCGGGCTGTCTGTCACCCGAGCAGGACGAGCTCATAATCGCTGAATCGAACGCAAAGTTGAGGCAAGCTGCCATGGACGCCATCCCTATCGCCATTCCCATAAATGATCTTGAATCCATCAAACTCCTCTTAGGATTCAAGTATCCCGAGCTCAGGAACGGGGACTTCAGCGACTTCAGGGTGCCTGAGGATCTTCACAAGCCGTTTACTTACGGCGCATACAGCGCTGTCGTGCTCAATTGTACCGATAAGTTCGAGTTCACCCATTCATTCGGTATCAAGGAACACGACACCATGTCTCTCGACGATGTGCCAGAAGGCCAAACACTACACATCCAACACCTGTTCGACACAGCCGCAGAGCACGGATCCGTAGACTGCGCTCGCCTGCTCGTGAACAAATACGGCGCCAACCCACATGCACTTCGCATCCCGCCATCCGTATTCCCACTCTACACAGCAGTCCAGAAAGACAGATTAGACATGCTACGTTACCTGCTCGAAGAGTATCACGTCGACATTCCTATCGGAAACGGGCGGTTCGTTACCGGCCCAACAGCGCTGTAGATTGCTATCGAGTTGAAAGCATTCAATAGCATCAAACTTTTGTTACAACACGGCGGACCGATCAACCACATCGACGAAGAAATCAGGAACATCGAAGAACCACTCGACACAGTACTGATCAGTCGCCGTGACGCAACCATCCACTTCCGCACCGAAGCCAACGCAAAGGCGTTCATCGACGACGCGCGACATCACTACACTTACCCGAATTCGCACTATGTGCGTCTCAAGCTTACTGCTAATGACAAAACCTGGATTGAAAAATTGCAATTTCGGCGCAAAGATGAGGCTTTGAGGAGCGAGGGAGACAGAAGGGAGCTCAATAAGATTGAGGGCATAGGCCCGGAGTGGGATCACGTTCCCGAGTTTCCGACAAATCAGGAAAGGGTGGATGAGCTGCAGAAAGATGATGAGTTGATTCCCTTGTTTGAACCTGCTTTTGTGGCGGTTTAGGATAAACGCCGCCATTGTTCATTTGGGGCAGTCTTTTGCAGTACCGATTGTGATTCACATGCAACCAAGACACATTTCCTCTTGGCTACGTGCAATAGATGCTAATGGAAATATTTTGTCATATTGAGTGCCACAGCACCGTGCAGGACTAACAAGTTGAAGCAGTGCTCAACATATCGGCGGGTCGAAGACTCGGCGCCATGAGCCAATCAGTGAATGCAATTGTCCCACACGTGATCGAGAAGTGTTTGCTAGAATCCACCAGAGCGCAGAAAATTTTCAGACAATCGTCGTGATTTAGCACAAACGACATGCATGAAGACATGTCGGTACTGCCCGTAACGGTTCTTGGCAATGCCTTCTTGAATGAGTGCATGTGTATCTGAGTTAGCGTCGTAGCGCTTCTTAGTAAGCGCCGAGAGACATTCATATCCACATAAGAATCATTCAAACAAGCCCAATGCGGTGTGCTTAACGTTGAAAAGCAAGTATTTGAAAATACTGCATGATAGCTGCGTTAGAGAATGAAAGAAGAGTGCGCAACGCACAAGCCAGACAACATGCCCAAAAATTCATCAAAGTTCCAGAAGAAGTTTTGCAACCAATTCTATTTACATGTCCACATCTTCATGCACTACCTGCGTTGTACCATCAATAGGACGCAAAAGCGCCCGTGGACCGGCGCAACGGCACAATGTCGGAGCACTAGTAAACTAAAGGCATCGCTTGGAGACATTGCGGTTCCCACCTTAGTTCAACATTTACGTACTGAATCTCGTATTAGTACGAAGTGGCCAGTAGATCTGGTCTACTTGAATGTAGAGGTGCGCTAAGATGTCTTGGAGCTGCGTGACTGTCTGAATCTGCGCTGAACGGTGCAGATCTGCACTTTCGTATAGACATGAAATACTTTCACGTAAACACATTGTCGAAATGGTTGTAAGGTCGTACATGTCGGGTACTTGCAAGGTTGTCTCAAGAGGCTCAGGGTGTGCAGTAGAGTATAGCTTCGCAGTATAAAGAGAAGGCTCTTGCTTCGTGATGGAATACAAAATTTCACTTCAGATATCACTACATTTCTTACTCCTCCTGAGATTGGTTATTTTCTACACACGGATTGTCACTGTATAACGACCAACCTCTCCTCAACATGGTCTTCACATACTTCTTTCTCCACCAGCTTGTGCTGCTGGCCGCACTAGCAGCCACCACGCTCGGCAGCCAATTTGTCTGGCAGCGCTGTGAATGCACCGCCACCGGAGTCGGAGCAACTGTCGAAACGCTGAAAGTAAACTACAAGCAGACCAACGGCCAACTCGCCACCGCCAGCAACACCACCTCCTGCGACACCCTCAAGAGCCGCCCAGACGGCTGTACATGGTGGCTGCTACTCAACCACTGCGTCGATATCAACATTTGTGGCGTCGGCCCCATCTGCTATAACCAGGAGGTCTTCTGGTCAGATCAATTCACTGTGCTGGGGAAAACGTTCAGTAAGAACGACTACAGCCATACACGAAGGGACCTGGCTGGTTCGCCAGAATGCCAGAGCGCGTGTAGAAAGAAGGGATGGGAGCCTGCAGATCATACGAGTGGCTCGGTGGAACAAACTCTTGAAGGATGGGGACCGTCTCCACAAGCCTGTTAGGGAAGGCCACGCGGGGCAAATGGAGAGGAAATTGGGACAGAGCGAGACTCAAAATACAGTTGACGCCATGAGTCTTTTGTGCGTAGGATATTCGGATTTCATTCTATGAGCATCAGTCTTGCTGCTGCTGGGCTTTCAAAAAGTTACAGAGATCCAAACATGGGGTCCAGCCACCTATCGACAGTGTAAATGCATGCGTTCTTGACACAAGTCTTGTCCCCTTTTACGGCAGCATTGTTCACGCTCGTGATGTTTCCCCCATCGTCCCTCCGAACCGTTGCAGGGAATCGCACAATAGACTTGTCCTGTCCAGGCGATGATGTATCAATGAAAGGGTACTTGAGGAGGTACGCAGTAAATGGATTGTTGCTTGGCTGAACAGCCTTGTCGGTCAGTCCTAAAGCCTGGAACACGCCGTTGCTCGGGGCGAAGATGGAGAAAGTCTTGCCATCGGGGAGAGTGGTGTCGAGGAAATAGAAGAAGTCTGGAGAAGTCTGGTTCAGGAGAGAGGTGAAAGTGGATAGGTTTGGCGAAGAGGCCAGAGCCGATGCAATAGTTCCTGAGCCTTCAGATATTTCCTTCGCGGGTCTTGAAGTGGATCCAATAGGCGTGCTTGTGTCCACATCGGTTCCATAAAAGAGCACCAAAAGATCGATCACCTTGTTAATCTTGAATATCGCTCCGTTCCCGACCACAGTCCTGGAAGTAGTGACCAAAGTAGTTTGGTTATTGATTATGACGGTGTCATCCGCGTTGCTGAATGTGAGCGGGTTGCCTTCTATGGCTTTAACAGACTTTCCAGGCGTGAGAACATCTTCTGTCGTGACCGCCCCTTCCGCGATGTGAGCTCTCAGGATGGCTTCGAGCAGTACATAAGATGCTGGCTCAGTTAGAGCTGCCAGTACTTCTGGCTTCATATTTTTGAAAGCCTTAATGTGTTAGACATTGTCCAGATTCAGCGAACATGAACCTGCTACATACAGAGTTGACGGGCGCAAAAGCTGTAAATTTCCGTCCATCAGCGAGGCTATTGAACCGTTCTTCAAATGTCGGCGCAGGGATACCGCTTGAGCCGCCGGTCGACTTGATGAGAGAGTAAAAGGTAGAAAGGTCCGGGTCATTTGAAATAGCAGTCAGGAGAGCAATGCTGTCCGTGCCATCTCGTCTATACTGAGAATGTCTTTTCAGAGGAATTCCTATGATAATGAATGATATTGTGAGGGTGGCAATCAGAGCCAGTGGTAGGTAGATTCGTTTAGTGAGCTTCATAGTATTCCAATGCATAGCTCAAAGTTGAATTTAAAGACGCACAATTCTATGGTTGTGCTGTATGCGTCGCTGGATTATTGCTGCGATGCGAAGAATGAATGAAACTAAGACGAGGCCCCTGTTTATGTCTGATTTCCGCTGCTGTTGAGACAAAAGTAGATTGCGTTCGAGAAGAATTGGGTTCATCTTCGATATACACGCTAACGTTTAGTGAAACTAGGACGCACCAATCAATTACTGGTTATTCCGCAATTAGTTTAGGGTACCATGTGATTGTTAATCTAGACAAAGTTGGCGCTAGACTCACAGCTGGGACAAGGGTTGTGGTGAATGGGCCGAATTGCGACCTGGTCGCCTGCGGCACATACTATGAGCGGATGTCGGTGTGCAAGCCACGATTACCTGGGTAGAAGCATCTACGAAGAGGTCGTTTAGAGTTCTGAACCAAGACGAGAGGGATATAGCTAGGCAGCAGCCACCTCTGACAGAGTCCAGAAACTTGTGTCAAGTGTGCCGAAGTCATAAGAGTGTGTCGTTTTTGGAACGGCGAAGGGAATCGCTGCCACTGGCAGAGTTGGCAACAATGAAGCAGATCGGCATGATTGATTCCTATCAACGTTAAAGACGGCCTAATTAAGTAAGCACTTGCCCCAAATAGGAATCACTTATGCCAACTACTTGATTGTTGCCAACTCTAGGAATCGATGTTAGAGACCTCAATTTCCTTTAACATGCTTCAGTAAGCCGAAATCGCTGACAAAGACGTACTACCTCTAGCGAGATCAGTAGGATCGTCCTCCGCGTCTTTGGTCGTAGGCGAAAATATACACTGTTGGAAGGTACATATCTTAACACCTAGGTAGGTATCTGCTTTAGCGCAAGGCTAGAACAGCCAAGAAGCGTGCCCTTATCATAGTCTTCGTTTCAAGCGCCGATTTTAAGAGTACGGCCTTCTGCTGGTCTTGAGAGACAATACTTCTCGAAGTAGAAGAAACAAAAAGAGGCCTAAGCAGGAGTTGCGCGATCTTTAGATGTGAGCTGTGATTGGGCACAGTGAGTGGCCTCCTCCTACAAGTGATAGATTCGCAAATCATTGCCCGTTTGGGGAACTAGATTCTTAGTTCTTTCACTGACTAAGATAAAAGAATGACATGTATTAGAACGTGCTTGGCTTGGCTGCGCGGAGATTTGATTCAACATCTTGCGTGATGGCTGCAGATATGATGTTCACAGGCGTGCAGCCTCTTAAGGAGGACATTTCAGATCCCTTTAGTTCTGATCATTTGTGGTGGTGGCAGAATTATCGCTTTTCGAGGCTGAGGGCCGAAGTCTACCACTTGCACAATTACAGGTCCTCTGGCGGCTGTGTGATCTTCGTCAAGTGGTCGCCATTCAGCTCCTTCATAATCTTGCCCAACCCTTCGTGACTATAATCCTTCTCATTCCACATGTCCTACGCCATCATTAGCAAATCTGACGCGGTCCTAATATCAGGCAACCTACCTTATGATATCTAATCTTTCCCTCCCCATCCAACGTCAACGTCACCAAACTGTTCACCTTCTTCGCCGCCGGCATAGGTTTTGGCGTATACTCCTGCTGTAACTTGAATATGATCTCATCAGGCTTCGACGACACGATTTGGGTCTTGATAGTCCGCGATGATTTCATAATCTTAGGGATACCTACTTTACATCAGTATCTCAAAGCACCTCTTTCAATGCCCAAAAATAATCGGTAGACTTACCATACCACTGTCCAGCAATCTTGTACCGCGTATCGCAATAGCTCCATGGATCATCATAAATCGCTTCTTCGGCGTACACCAACATGTCTTCCTTACTTGCACTCCCGGAGTACAGGTTACATATCGCTTGCACTATCTTCTCTCTCTCCGGGTCCAGCATGATTGACTTCTCAGGATACGGTTCGTAGTCAACACCAGACGAGCTATTCTTTGATGGATCGGGGTTTTGCGTGAGGGCGACAGGGTCTGGACATTTTTCGTACTCTGCTTCGAGGGCAGAAGCGCGTGTGTCTTTGCCCGATTTACCGGTAGTTGGAAGAGACATCTTGATGGCGGATTTGGTGTGTTAGGTACGAGGGAGCATTATACGAGAAGACAATAAATTTCATTTGGTTGGTAGGAGGAATTGTCGTGACGTCATTGCGACGCTTGCAGTCTGCTTCTTTACCACTTGATGATAGGGACTTGTCAAGATGGCTCGGTATTTTGAGAGGGCTAAAGAAGATTATTCTATATTTCAAGAGCTATATGTATAGGTCAAAGGTAATCTCAATCGTGTATGGCGCCTAAAATGGGGATCTTGATGGGCGATTGCAGTTGGTATTTGACATCGTCTTTGCCTCACTCCTCATCATTCTTCTCTGACACATTGTCACCTTCTGTGTCCAGTACCACTGTAAGGCCCTCTAATCTGATTCCCATAGCTGATGTAGCTCGTTTCGCTAATTCTCGAGCGTTGTTCATAGACAGGTTCGTCTTCCTTTCTTCCAGCCTTGTGCCAAGAGACAGTGTAGGTTTGCTCTACAGGTAGCCTATACATATTTGCCTCATGCCAACCGTCAAAATTGAAGGCGGCGAGAAATCTGAAAACGTAGCACGGAGTTAGGATGAGGTTGCTGGGGAGGTCAGATTGTCCGCCAGGTAATGCAGTGCGACTTGCCTGAGCTGTGTGCCTGCCTCTTTGGTACATTTATCACCTTGGCCGTCATCATAGCTATGCTGCAACCCTAGAATTCGCCTGGAGCAGCTTAGTAGTGGCGTCTGGGTTAGGGCGCGCCATACTTTCGCAAATCAAATTCTTCGCTTTGCAGACGCAGACGAGGAAAGATTTGAAAGGGTCGAAGAATCAAGAGTGCCGTAGCGCCCGGGTGTAGGGTCGCAGATACCTAGATGTGAGGATATCAAGGCCTGAAATATGTCAGAGCTATGTCGAGCCATCTTAAGACATGTTAGACTAATATGCAACCTAGTTTAACATATCTCTACTATAATGTTAGTTATAACATCTTCACATCTTTATATCCATGACTCTGCATTGCGCGTTACAGTGCTTAACGGCAAAGCGAATGCGGCCTGCGTAGGGGTGGGTAGTTTAAAGAGGTGGCTGCTGCATATGGTGCAAATATTCAAAGGTGGCACAAACACGAGTGTCAAGCCCTGGTTGCAGACTAGGTCTTATTGTGCGTCAGACAAGAGTAATTACAGCTGCATGAGGACCTCATTCCTCATCGTAAGGATAAGCTTTCGACTTGCATTAGTCCAATTGTCCGAATGCCAATAGTCCGAGAAAAGTGTACCCCGAGTAAGATTTCTGGCAAGCAGCTTAATATATCAGACCTGGATATCTCATCACCTCATCATGTGCCCCCTTCTACACGATGCCTCACAAGGCAATAAGAGCTACTCAAGGGTTCCGAACATATCCTGCATATATTTTATTAACCCAACATAAGCATCAAATCATCCCATTATCAGACACATCAGCACATCACCCAAGCCCACAGCATCACG
>Ga0265780_10005722_pt1 | contig 15653 bp, 13 predicted proteins | sample P1T30metagenome_FD_192432 | JGI IMG/M metagenome (GOLD analysis project Ga0265780, IMG submission 192432) | Plant litter microbial communities from East Loma Ridge, Irvine, California - P1 T30 | ecosystem: Environmental > Terrestrial > Plant litter > Unclassified | place: USA: California... | reverse complement strand
CGAAGTGGGCCGCGCACAGCTCGATCATCTCGCCGGCGCCGATGAACAGCACGTGCTGGTCGGCGATGCGGTCGAAGATGCGGTGCGCCAGGCGCACCGAGGCAGCGGCCATCGACACGCTGTGGGCGCCGATCTCGGTGGTCGTGCGCACCTCCTTCGCCACGGCGAAGGTGCGCTGGAACATCTGGTGCAGGTAGGTGCCCAGGCCGCCGGCGGCGTCGGCGGTGCGCACCGCATCCTTCATCTGGCCCAGGATCTGCGGTTCGCCCAGCACCATCGAGTCGAGGCCCGAGGCGACGCGGAAGGCGTGGCGCACGGCGTCGTCCTGCGGCAGCAGGTACAGGTGGGGACGCAGCTCGGCGTAGTTCAGGGCGTGGTAATGCGCCAGGAACTGGGCGGAAGCGTCGAGGGGATCGGGCAGGCTGCTGGCCGCATACATCTCGGTGCGGTTGCAGGTCGACAGGATCGCCGCTTCCTCACCGCCGTCCGACCCCTGGCGCGCGAACCAGCTGCGCGCCGACTGCACCGCGGTCCCGATCTGGTCGGGGCCGAGCGCCAGCTGCTCGCGCAGCGAGACCGGGGCGGTCGTGTGGTTGAGGCCAACGGCAAGCAGTTGCATGTGGTGCGGGAGGGGTCAATGGACTGGAGCCATTATACCCCCCTTGGCCAAAGGGGTTCAGGCGGGGCCGCCTAGGCGCCCAGCTTTTCCAGCCGGTAGCCGTAGCTGTAGACCGGCACCAGGCGGAAACCGTTCTCCGGCCGCAGATGGAGTTTGTTGCGCACGCGCGAAACGTGGGTATCCATGGTGCGCGAAGGCACGTCGTTGTCACGGACCCAGACCGATTCGTGGATGTAGGCGCGCGACAGCGGACGGCCGATATTGCGGAAGAACAGCAGCGCCAGCGAGAATTCCTTTTGCGTCACGTCGATCACCGAGCCGTCCTTGAGCAGGCGTCCCGGGCGGGTCTCGAAGGTGTAGGGGCCGAACTGCAGCTGTTCGGCGCTGTTCTGCGACGGATAGGCGCGGCGCAGCAGGGCCGAGACGCGCGCCACCAGCTCGCCGCGGCGCACGGGCTTGACCAGGTAGTCGTCGGCGCCGGCGGTGACGCCGGCAATGATGTCGTCCTCCGCGTTATTTCCGACCAAAAACATGGTCGGGGCATTGGACGCCAGTTTTTCCTTGGCGCGGCGCAGCACTTCGGCGCCTTCCATATCGGGGACATGCCAGTCCATGACCAGCATGTCGGCGCTGTCCTTGCGTAACTGTCCCAATAATTCCTTGGCATTATCATACGATTGACAACTGTGGCCCGCAGCACTGAGGACCTGGCAAATCAGGTCGGCTTGAGGGCGGTCTTGCTCGAGGACAGCGATCTTCATAGAGGGACAAAGTAGTAAAGTTGCCTATGTAGGAAGATTCCTACAAGGTTAAAATGAATATATCAGACTTTGACAAAACGATGCTACTGATAAACATCTCCGAATGACCAAAAGGTGACATTTGTACTAGAGGACTGTTGTGTTAAAGGGACCACGCAGGAATTTGGCATGGGAGCGTACACTGCAACCATCATGTCATCGAGATAACGGGGAGAGTGTCATTATGTTGTTCCTTCGTAAGAAAACAGAGGTAACCGACGATCGCGTGCCGGTCAGCGGCGCCGACATCGAGGCTACGCGCACCCGCTGCCTGGCCCTGGTCAAGAAACGCGCCGCGATGTCGGCGGCGGTCGCCGCAGTGCCGGTACCGGGCCTCGATCTACTGGCCGATATTACCGGTTTTGCGGCCCTGGTCGACGAGGTGAATGCCGAATTCGGCCTGACCCAGAAGCAGATCGAACGCCTGCATCCGCGCTTGCGCGTGATCGCCTACAAGGCGGCGGCGTCGGTGGGCGGTATGTTGGTGGGCAAACTGGTCACGCGCGGTGTCGTGGCGCGCCTGTTCCGGCGCGTGGCGGGCCGGATGGCGATCAAGACCACCGCCAAGGTCATTCCCCTGGCGGGCCAGATCGCGTCGGCGGCGATCGGCTACACGCTGTTCAAGCGCATGGGGTCGCAGCACGTGGAAGCCTGCGTCAAGGTCGCGCGCGAACTGGAAATGGCCGGCGTCAGCGACGCCGATGAACTGGCCGACATCAAGGAAGAAGCGCAGGCCGAGGTCAATGGCGGCGCGGTCGCCGGCCCGGCCAAGGAACCGGTGCTGGTGATGTAGGGAGGCGTCGCCGCGGGCCGACATACGTCGCAGTGAGCGGAAATACGTCGCCGAAGTACGTCGTCCCCGCGCAGGCGGGGACCCAGGTTTTCAAGCGCACCACCGACATCGAACAACGTGGCTGCAGTGCAAAATTGGGTCCCCGCCTTCGCGGGGACGACGGTAAATCGCTGTTGCGGTAATTAGTTATCCGGCAGCACCACGTTCACATCGAGTACTTCCAGGTTGCCCTGGCTGTTGAGCGACACCTTGATGTCGTCCGGGTTGACCTTGACGTATTTGGAGATGACCGCGATCAATTCCTGATGCAGCGCGGGCAGGAAATCCGGACCGGCGCGGTTGCTACGTTCGCGTGCAATGATGATCTGCAAGCGTTCCTTGGCGGCTGTCGCGCTCTTCTTTTTTTCAGGGAAGAGGAATGAAAGCAATGCCATCTCACTTGGCTCCGAAGATGCGCTGGAACAAGCCAGGCTTCTCGTAGTTGACAAAGCGCAGCGGACGTTCTTCGCCCAGGAAGCGCGCCACCACGTCCTCGTAGGCGTCGGCCACGTCGGTCCCCTTGAAATGGATCGCCGGATTGCCCTGGTTCGAGGCGTGCAGCACCGATTCCGATTCGGGAATGATGCCGATCAGGGGGATGCGCAGGATTTCCTGCACGTCCTGGAACGACAGCATCTCGTCGGCTTCGACGCGCTTCGGCGAGTAGCGGGTGATGAGCAGGTGTTCCTTGACTGGCTCCGAGCCGCTCTGGGCGCGGCGCGATTTCGCCTGCAGGATGCCCAGGATCCGGTCCGAGTCGCGCACCGACGAGACTTCCGGGTTGGTGACCACGATCGCCTCGTCGGCGAAGGTCAGCGCCATCAGCGCGCCGTGCTCGATGCCGGCCGGCGAGTCGCAGATGATGAATTCGAAGTCCATCTTGACCAGGTCGTTGAGCACGCGCTCCACGCCTTCTTCCGACAGCGCGTCCTTGTCGCGGGTCTGCGAGGCCGGCAGGATGAACAGGTTGTCGCAGTGCTTGTCCTTGATCAGCGCCTGGTTCAGGGTCGCTTCGCCGTTGACGACGTTGATCAGGTCGTAGACCACACGGCGTTCGCAGCCCATGATCAGGTCGAGGTTGCGCAGGCCGACGTCGAAGTCGATCACTGCGGTCTTGTGGCCGCGCATGGCCAGCCCGGTGGAGAAGCTAGCGCTCGAGGTCGTTTTGCCCACACCGCCCTTGCCGGACGTCACAACAATAATTCGTGCCACAAAAAAGTCCTTTACAGTATCTGTTCAGTTCAGGGTCAGGCGCGTGGAGCCGGAGCCAGCGATTGTAATTCGATCCGGTCGCCGACCAGCCGGATTTGTGTTGGCTGGCGCGCCAGGTCGGACGGGAAACCTTCGTCGAAGGTGCGGTACACGCCCGCGATCGACACCAGTTCCGGTTGCATCGACAGCGCGAAGATGCGCGCATCCGGGTTGCCCGATGCGCCCGCCAGCGCGCGTCCGTTGAGCGGCGCGTAGACATGGATGCTGCCGTCGGCGATCAGTTCGGCGCCATTGTTGACTACCGCAGTGACGATCAGGTCGGTGCCGCGCGCATAGATGCGCTGGCCGGCGCGCACCGGAGTGTCGACGACCAGCGGCAGCGCGCCCGGAGCCGCCGGATCGGTGGCCGGCGCCGCGGCGGGGGCCGGAGCGGGAGCAGCAGCGGCAGCGGCAGGCGCCGGCGCGGACGGGGCCGGCGGCGGGGCGGCGTGGCCGCTGGCGCGGGCGCCGCTCGAGCCATCGTCCAGCGCCAGGCCCTGGGCCCGGATCGCTTCCACCATCGCCGGGCTGGCGCCGCGCACGGCGACGGCATTCAGGCGGTATTTCTTGAGCAACTGCACCAGCGCCGCCCAGTCGAGGTGCGGCGCCATGGGCGCGATCGCAGCCACGTCGATCACCGCAAACTCGTCCTCGAAGAAGTCGGAGACGCCTCCCGTCATTTGTTCCAGGGCGGAATCGATCGCTTCCGGGTCGGCCGAGTGCAGGATCGTGGAGATGGCGACGACCGTGGAAATCTTGATTTCGATGGGAAGCGTGGTTTTGGGCATAAAACGGGTAGGTTGGCGTTGCGCTGTTGCATTCTACTGTGAAAATTGTAGAAAAGGACAGAAGCGCACGCATCATTCCTAACGGAAATTGAACGTTTGTCAGCAACCAAAAATAAGTCCTGCGCTAGATCAAACTCCAACCATCGCCCCATTGTTTTCGATGAATAAACTGCTAAGATTGCTGTTGCTTAAACAGCAGCATGGGCTCGTCACCCTGTGATTCGAGGTTTCATTAACCCCATGCACAAGGCGTTCTTTTCAAGCAAAAAAACCGCCGAGTCCGAGGGACATTCTGAACATTGCCGGCCACGACCGGCTGAACGGAGATAGAAATGGAAGATGTAGTCATCGTAGCCGCCGGCCGTACCGCTGTCGGCAAGTTCGGGGGCGCCCTCGCCAAGATTCCGGCCGCCGAACTCGGCGCGCAAGTCATCAAGCACCTGCTGGCCAAGACGGGCATTTCCCCCGACGCCATCAGTGAAGTCATCCTGGGCCAGGTGCTCACGGCAGGCGTCGGCCAGAATCCCGCGCGCCAGGCCGTGATCAAGGCCGGCCTGCCCGAGATGGTGCCCGGCTACACCATCAACAAGGTCTGCGGCAGCGGCCTCAAGGCCACCCACCTGGCGACCCAGGCGATCCGCTGCGGCGACGCCGAGATCGTCATCGCCGGCGGGCAAGAAAACATGAGCGCCTCGCCGCACGTGCTGGCCGGTTCGCGCGACGGCTTCCGCATGGGCGACGCCAAGCTCACCGACACCATGATCGTCGACGGCCTGTGGGACGTCTACAACCAGTACCACATGGGCGTGACCGCCGAGAACGTCGCCAAGAAGTTCGAGATCTCGCGCGCCGAGCAGGACGAGTTCGCGCTGCAGTCGCAGCTCAAGGCCGAGGCTGCTCAAAAAGAAGGCAAATTCAAGGACGAGATCATCCCGGTCGAGATCGTGACCAAGAAGGGCACCACTGTCTTCGACACCGATGAATATCCGAAGCACGGCAGCACCCTCGAGGCGCTGGCCAGCCTGCGCCCGGCCTTCAACAAGGAAGGTTCGGTCACCGCCGGCAATGCGTCCGGCATCAACGACGGCGCCGCCGCCGTGATCATGATGAGCGCCTCGAAGGCGAAAGCGTTGGGCCTGACCCCGCTGGCGCGCATCAAGGCCTATTCGTCGTCCGGCCTCGATCCGGCAATCATGGGCATGGGCCCGGTGTCGGCCTCGCAGCTGTGCCTGAAAAAGGCGGGCTGGACCCATGAAGACGTCGACCTGATGGAAATCAACGAAGCTTTCGCCGCCCAGGCCATTGCCGTCAACAAGCAGATGGGCTGGGACACGTCCAAGATCAACGTCAACGGCGGCGCGATCGCGCTGGGCCACCCGATCGGCGCCTCCGGCGCCCGCGTGCTGGTCACCCTGCTGCACGAGATGGTGCGCCGCGACGCCAAGCGCGGCCTGGCAAGCCTGTGCATCGGCGGCGGCATGGGCGTGGCGCTGGCGGTCGAGCGCGACTAATCACCTGGCAAGACAGGTCGGCGCGGCATGGTCGACGGTGGCGCTGCGTTCGCGGCGCCGCCGCCGCTTTCAAGCGAAGCGAAGTACATAAAAAAACTGGAGAAGACAATGGCTCGAGTAGCATTAGTAACCGGCGGCATGGGCGGCCTGGGCGAAGCGGTGTGCATCAAACTGGCCGCGCTCGGCTATCAGGTAGTCACCACTTTCTCGCCAGGCAATTCCAAGGTCGACGCCTGGCTGGGCGCCATGAAGGAGCAGGGCCTGGACTTCAAGGCCTATGCCTGCGACGTGTCCGACTACGACGCGGCCCAGGAATGCGTGCGCCAGGTGATCGCCGATGTCGGCCCGGTCGATGTGCTGGTCAACAACGCCGGCATCACCCGCGACATGACCTTCAAGAAAATGGACAAGGTTAATTGGGATGCCGTCATCAAGACCAACCTCGACTCCGTTTTCAATATGACGAAGCCGGTCTGCGACGGCATGGTCGAACGCGGATGGGGCCGCATCATCAATATCTCGTCGGTCAACGGCCAGAAGGGCGCCTTCGGCCAGACCAATTACTCGGCCGCCAAGGCTGGCATGCACGGCTTCACCAAGGCGCTGGCGCTCGAAGTGGCGCGCAAGGGCGTGACCGTCAATACCATCTCGCCGGGCTATATCGGCACCAAGATGGTGATGGACATCCCGAGCGAAGTGCTCGAGACCAAGATCATCCCGCAGATCCCGATGGGCCGCCTGGGCAAGCCTGAAGAAGTCGCCGGCCTGGTCGCTTACCTGTCGTCGGACGAAGCGGCCTTCGTCACCGGCGCGAATATCGCCATCAATGGCGGTCAGCACATGTCCTGATCGAATCGCACAGCGCCTGCCCAAGGCAGGCGCTGTGTGGTTTCCCCCTCTGCCCTGATCGGCGTCAGTAAGTCCAGGTCAGGCTCACGCTGCCGTTTCTCGGCGCCGCATAAAAGCTCTGGTTCCAGTACAGGCTGGTCAGGTAGCGCTTGTCGGTCACATTGTTCAGGTTCGCGCTCAGCCTGAGTTGCGGGCTGAGTTCGTATTGCGCCATCAAACCCACCGTCGTGTAGCCGCCCTGGCGGAACACGGTCACCGGTTCGACCAGGTGGACGCGCGACTGCCAATTGATGCTGGCGCCCACTTTCAGCTGCGGCAACGAGGCGAAGCGGTAGGTGGTGGCGCTGCGCAGCGTGCGGCGCGGAATGAAGGTGCGCACGTCCTGGCCTTCATTGCCTTCCATCGACATCTGCGTGTAGCCGATGCTCGCCTGCCAGTTGCGCGCCAGCTGGCCGCTCAACTCCAGCTCGATGCCCTGCGACTCGGCTTCGATGCCCACGTAATACGCGTCGAAGCTGTCGCCGATATAGCCGGCCTGTTGCGGCGCATTGCTCTGTCTGGTCTTGAAGATGGCGCCAGACAGTTGCGCACGGCCATCGAGCAATGCGCTCTTGAGGCCCAGTTCCGCCGTCCTGCCCTCGACCGGCGCCAGCGTCTGGCGATTGATGTCGATCTCGCTTTGCGCATTGAAGATGCCGGTGTAGCTGGCGTAGGCCGACAGCGCGCGGTTGATGTCGTAGACCAGGCCGGCATACGGCGTCGTCTTGCTGGCCGAGCGGTAGCTGTTGGCGCCGTAGCTGCTGCCGCGGGTATCGAGCTTGACGGCGTTGGCGCCGGTGAGCAGATGCCAGTCGTCGGCCAGATTCCAGCGCACTGCGGCGTACACGTTCTTGCGCTTGTCGGTATAGCCGCCGGCATCCTGGCCGGGCCCGAACACGGGCTCCGGATAACTGCCGTCGACCGCGCTGTTGCCCGGCAGGCTGGTGCCCGAGTCGGCACTGTAGGCCGAGAAGCTGTTGATCTTCGATTCCGACCAGGCGCCGCCGAAGCTCAGGTCATGGCGCCTGCCACCCAGGTCGAAGTTGCCCGCCACCGACACGTCGGCCAGCGTCTGCTTGAATTTGGAACTGTAGTAGCCGGGGAAGCTGGTCAGGCCCAGGCCGGTCTCGCGGTCCTGGATGCCGGAGACAAAGAACAGCCGCGAGTCGCTCGGCGTCAGGGTGTAGGTGAGCGTGGCCTTGCCGGTCCAGCCATTGCCGAAGCGGTGGGTCCATTCGGCGAAGCTGCTGTTGATGGCGACATTCTGGTTCGACCATCCGGCCGCCGTGTTGGCCGAGTCCGGATAATCGGTCGGGCTGCCGTCGGTATAGTACAAGGGCAGGGCGCCCCACATATTGCCGGTCGAATCGCTCTTCTGGTAGGTGTAGCCGGCCGCGAGCTGGTTGTCGGCGTCGAGCTTGCCTTCGACGATGACCGAGGCGACCGTTTTCTTCGGCGCGTAACGGTCCAGGTAGGAGTCGCCCTGCTCGCGCGCCAGCACCACCCGCGCCGCCCAGTTCTCCGACAGGGGCACCGACACATCGGCATCGAAGCGCTTGCGGCTCCAGGAGCCGACCGTCACCCCGGCGGTGGCCGCCAGCTTGCCGCCCGGGCGCTTGCGCAGGAAATTGACGGTGGCCGAGGGATTGCCGGTCGAGGACATCAGGCCGTTGGCGCCGCGCACGATGTCGACCTGCTCGTACAGGGCGGTGTCGAAGTTGCCGGTGACGTTGCCGAACACAAAGGGAATGCCGACGCCGTCGTACTGGAAGTTGGTGATGTCGAAACCGCGCGCGGTGTAGTAGACACGGTCGGTTTCCACCGCTTCCACGGTCACGCCGGGCACGGTGGCCAGCATCTCGTTGATCGAGTTGAGCTTGAAATCGTCCATCTTCGCGCGCGTTACCACCGATACCGATTGCGGAGTCTCGCGCAGCGACAGGTCCAGGCGCGTGGCCGAGTTGCTGGCCTCGACCGCATAATTGTCCTTCGTGCTCTCGCCGGTGATCGTCACTATCCTGGGTTCGGCGTCGGCCGGCGCGTCCGCCGGCGAATCCGGCTCGGCCGCGAATGCCGGGGCGCCGGCCAGCACGAGCGCGCAGGCCAGCACCAGCGGACGCCGCCGCAAACGCGACAGGGACAAGGGAACGAAAGGACGTGACATCGGAGCTCCTGGAATTGGTGGAATAAGAATCATTCTCAATTATACCCGCGGTACGTGCGGCGCCGCCAGAGGACGGGACCAGGCTTTACACGGATTTTCACGACCGCTGGGAATACAATGGCCGCCAATCCCCCGTATTTTCGGAGTTCCCATGCACAACTTGCCCCACGGCGGCCTCGCCCTGTCCAGCCTCGACGACCAACTGCTGCCGCCCGGCACCAAGGGCTTGCCGCTGCAGGAGCCGCTGCGCCAGGGCGCGATCGGCGTGCAGGGCTGGAACGTGCTGCGCGCCGACACCAGCTTCCCGGTCGCCGTGCTGAAGGCGTCGAGCCTGCAGCACAACCTGGCCTGGATGCGCGACTTCTGCACGCGCCACGGCGTGACCCTGGCGCCGCACGGCAAGACCACCATGAGCCCGCAGCTGTTCGGCGCCCAACTGGCGAACGGCGCCTGGGGCATCACGCTCGCCAGCGCGACCCAGGTGCAGGTGGCGCACCGTTTCGGCGTGCGCCGCGTGCTGCTGGCCAACCAGCTGGTGGCGCGCGCCGACATCGCCGCCGTGCTGGCGCTGCTGCATGGCGACCCGGATTTCGACTGCATCGTGCTGGCCGACTCGCTCGCGGGCGTCGAGCGCCTGGCGCAGGCGGCAGGCGTGCACACGCTGGCGCGCCCGTTACCGGTCCTGGTCGAACTGGGCCTGGCCGGCAAGCGCGCCGGCTGCCGCACGCCGCAAGAGGCCATGCGCGTCGCGCGCGCCGTCGCCGCCGCCGATGGGCTGGCGCTGGCCGGCTTCGAAGGCTACGAGGGCTTGCTGGTGAGCGCCGACCATGGCGCCGACCTGCGCCAGGTCGGGGAGTTCCTCTCCCAATTGGTGGAGCTGGTGCACGGCGCCGATGCCGAAGGCCTGTTCGCCACGCCCGAGATCGTGCTGTCGGCCGGCGGCTCGTCGTATTTCGACCTGGTGGCGCGCGGCTTGCGGGATGTCGAGGGCCTGTCGCGACCGCTGCGCGCGGTGCTGCGCAGCGGCTGCTATCTCACCAGCGACCATGGCATGTACCTGCGCCATCTGGCGCAACTCAATGCGCGCGAGGGGGAGCGGGAAGGCCTGCGTCCGGCGCTCGAAGTCTGGAGCGTCGTCCAGTCGCGGCCCGAACCGACGCTGGCGATCCTCACCATGGGCAAGCGCGATGCTTCGTATGACGCCGACCTGCCGATTCCACTGTACACGGCGCGGCCCGGCGGCGATGCGGTGCCGGCCGCGCTGCCGCCGGGCTGCAGCATCGTCAAGATGAACGACCAGCACGCCTATTTGCGGCTGCCCGAGGGCGACCCCTCGTGCGACAGCCTGGAGGTTGGCGACCTGATCGGTTGCGGCGTCTCGCATCCCTGCACCACCTTCGACAAATGGCCGCTGCTGCTGGCGGTCGACGACGGCTATACGGTGCGCTACGCCCTCAACACCTTCTTCTAGGACGGGGAGCCGTTACGCTACAATCGGCGTCCTGACTCCTTGCCAACAAGAGCCGCCATGCCTGTCACGCCGCCGTCGCTGTTCCCGCCGATCCAGCCCCTTCGCCACGGCATGCTCGAGGTCGATGCCATCCACACGATCTACTGGGAAGAAGTCGGGAACCCGAACGGCATTCCCGTGCTGTTCCTGCACGGCGGTCCGGGCGCCGGCCTGTCGCCCCAGCATCGCCGCTTCTTCGATCCGCAGACCTACCGCGTGATCCTGTTCGACCAGCGCGGCGCGGGCAAGTCCACGCCCCTGGGCGAGTGGCGCAACAACACCACGCAGCTGCTCATCGACGACATCGAACGCCTGCGCGCGATGTTCGGTATCCAGCAGTGGCTGGTGTTCGGCGGCTCGTGGGGCTCGACGCTGGCGCTGGCCTACGGCCAGGCCCATCCCGAACGCTGCCTGGGCTTCGTGCTGCGCGGGATCTTCCTGTGCACGCGCGCCGAAGTCGACTGGTTCATCAACGAGGTGCGCTGGTTCTACCCCGAGCTGTACGAGGAATTCGTCGCGCCGATCCCGCACGACGAGCGGCATGACTTGCTGAAAGCGTACGCGCGCCGCCTGCTGTGCCACGACCCCGACGTCTACTGGCCGGCGGCACGCGCCTGGAGCCGCTTCGAGGGGCGCCGCGTGTTCCTGCTGCCGCAGCCCGAGGAAGTCGCGAACGATACGCTCGACCTGGGCGTCGGCCGGCTCGAGTCGCACTACATGCTCAACGGCGCCTTCCTGGAAGAGGACCAGCTGGTGCGCGATATCGGGCGTATCGCCCACCTGCCGGCGGTGATCGTGCAGGGACGGTATGACGTGATTTGTCCGCCGCTGGCGGCGTGGCGCCTGCACGGCGCGTGGCCGGGGTCGACGCTGCAGCTGATTCCGGATGCGGGCCATGGCGCGCTGGAAGCGGGGATCGCGCGGGCGCTGGTGGCGGCGACCGAACAGTTCAAGCGCCTCGGCCGTTTCGAATGAGCCGGACGCGCGCCGCGTTTTGCTAAACTAGTACTTCAGGCACCTCACAACAATTCGAACGTGTTCCCATGAATATCCAGATCAGCGACATCGGCCACGTCATCCAGCTGGCGATCGCCCCGGTTTTCCTCCTCACCGGCGTGGCCACCAAGCTCACCGTGCTGACCAACCGGCTGGCGCGCATCATCGACCGCACCCGCGTGCTCGAAGACCGGCTCAAGGTGAGCCCCAACGCCGCGTTCTCGAGCGAACTCGAACTGCTCTACCAGCGCTCGCACCTGATCAACTTCGCGATCGCCTCCAGCACCGCCTGCGGGCTGCTGGTGTGCGTGGTCATTGCGATGCTGTTCGCGGGCGATACCACCGGCATCCCGCTCGACCAGTACATCGCCGCCTGCTTCGTGTTCGCGATGATTGCCCTGATCAGCAGCTTTGTCTATTTTTTGCGCGAGATCTTCATCTCATCGAAGTTCATGCGCATGCAGCACCAGCAAATCATGATGCTGCAGTCACCACCGCCGCCACCTCCCTCGGCGCAGCCTTCCTCGCAGCCTTGAAGCGCGCGGCACGAAAGAATCCCATGCACGACTATCAACGCCCTCCGACCCTGTACCGTTACGCCTTGCGCGCCGAACTCGAGACCGCGCTGCGCACCGGCCAGTTCCGGCTCGAGCCCAACGGCGGCTTCCTGAACGTCTCGTTCTCCACCGTGTGGGACAAGAACCTGTTCGACATCATCACCCCGAGCGACGCCTGCCTGGTGATCCACAACACCGAGGAATTCGGCGAGCGCCTGCACCGCGCGGTGCAGCGCAAGCTGCCCAACTGGGCAGGCATCGACGGCGCCATCGAATACGGCAGCCGCTCGCCGCTGGGCGCGGCCTTTACCAAGAGCCTGGGCCAGGCGCGCGAAAAGGAGTGGCAGTTCGCCTGGCGCTCGATGTCGCCCGGCGCCAGCCTCAATCCGGTGGTGGTGAGCATCGGCAGCATCGAAAGCTTCGCCGAACTGCGCGACCGCGAAAGCCATCTGGCGTGAGCGCCGATGCGCGTGCGAGGCCGGGCGTTTAGACGCACGCCTCGACAAAATCGCGGTGTAATGCCGCGATGACTACCTCCACCTTTCCGAACCTGCTGGCGCCGCTCGATCTGGGTTTCACGACCCTGAAGAACCGCGTGATCATGGGGTCGATGCACACCGGCCTCGAAGACCGCTTCTACAACTACGGCAAGCTGGCCGCGTTCTACCGCGAACGCGCGCGCGGCGGCGTCGGCCTGATCGTCACCGGCGGCATCTCTCCGAATCGCCAGGGCTGGCTGCTGCCCTTCGGCGGCACCCTCAATTCCTGGTTCGACCTGCCCAACCACCGGCGTGTCACGCGCGCCGTGCACGAGGAGGGGGGCAAGATCCTGCTGCAGATCCTGCATGCGGGCCGCTACGGCTACCAGCCCTTCGTGGTGTCGGCATCCGCCATCCGCTCCCCGATCTCGCGCTTCAAGCCGAAGGCGCTGGATGAAGCCGGCATCGAGTCGACCATCCGCGCCTACGTGCGCTGCGCCAGGCTCGCGCAGAAGGCCGGCTACGACGGCGTCGAGATCATGGCCAGCGAAGGCTATCTGCTCAACCAGTTCCTGTGCGCGCGCGCCAACCGCCGCAAGGATCGCTGGGGTGGACCGATCGAGAACCGCATGCGCCTGGCGGTCGAGGTGGTGCGCCGCATCCGCGCCGCGGTCGGGCCGGATGTCATCCTGATGGTGCGCCACTCGGTGCTCGACCTGGTCGAGGGCGGCAATACCTGGGACGAGGTCGTGCTGGTGGCAAAGGCGCTCGAAGCGGCCGGCGCGACGATCCTGAACACCGGCTACGGCTGGCACGAGGCGCGCATCCCGACCATCGTCACGTCGGTGCCGCGCGCCGCGTTTGCCGAAGTCGCCGGGCGCCTGCGCCGCGAAGTCGGCATTCCGGTGGTGGCGTCGAACCGCATCAATATGCCGGCCGAGGCGGATGCCATCCTGGCGCGTGGGGACGCCGACCTGGTCTCGATGGCGCGGCCCTTCCTGGCCGATCCCGACTTTGTCGCCAAGGCCGCCAGCGGGCGCGCCGACCAGATCAACACCTGCATCGCCTGCAACCAGGCGTGCCTGGACCACACCTTCGCCAACCGGCGCGCGACTTGCCTCGTCAACCCACGCGCCTGCCACGAGACCGAACTGGTGTATCGCCAGGCCACCACGGCGCGCCGCGTCGCTGTGGTCGGCGCGGGACCGGCCGGCTTGTCGGCGGCGGCCGTCGCGGCCGAGCGTGGGCACGTGGTCACCCTGTTCGATGGCCTGGACCGCATCGGCGGCCAGTTCAATATCGCCATGCGGGTGCCGGGGAAGGAAGAGTTCGCCGAGACCATCCGCTACTTCGGCCGCAGGCTGGCGCTGCTCGGCGTCGAGGTGCGCCTGAATTGCTGGATGACGCGCGACGAACTGCTGGCGCAGGGTTTCGACGACGTCGTGGTGGCCACCGGCATCCGCACGCGCACACCCGGGATTCCCGGCATCGACCATCCCAAGGTGCTGAGCTACCTCGACGTGCTGCGCGACGGCCGTCCAGTGGGCCGGCGGGTGGCGATCATCGGCGCCGGCGGCATCGGCTTCGACATGGGCGAGTTCCTGGTGCACGATCCGGAGGTGGCGTTGCCGGTGCCGGCCGCGCACTGGATGCAGGAGTGGGGCGTAGATCCCCATGTGGTGGCGCCCGGCGGCCTGCAGGCGCCCGTGCCGCCGCATCCGCCACGCCAGGTCTGGCTGCTGCAGCGCAAGAGCACGCGTCCCGGTGCGGGCCTGGGCAAGACCTCGGGCTGGGTGCACCGCGCAACCCTGGTGCGCAACGGCGTGACGATGCTGGCCGGGGTCCAGTACGACCGCATCGACGACGCCGGCCTGCATATCACCGTGGGCGGCGAAGCACGCTTGCTGGAGGTGGACAATATCGTGATCTGCGCCGGCCAGGAGAGCCTGGCGGACCTGATGCCGGCGCAAGAGGCGGGCGGCGGGCCGCGCTTCTACAAGATCGGCGGCGCCGCGCTGGCCACCGAACTCGATGCCAAGCGGGCGATCCGCGAAGGCGCCGAACTGGCCGCGCGCTTGTAGGCCTTACCTCTTCCTGACCACCACGCAGCCGATCGAGTAGCCGGCGCCGAACGAGCAGATCACGCCGTTGGCGCCGCTGGCCAGGTCGTCCTGGTATTTGTGGAAGGCGATGATCGAGCCGGCCGACGAGGTGTTGGCGTAGCTGTCCAGGATCACCGGCGCCTCGTCGGCGGTTGCGTCGCGGCCCAGCAGCGTGCGCACGATCAGCAGGTTCATGTTCAGGTTCGCCTGGTGCAGCCAGTAGCGCGCGATATCCGAGGTCTCGAGGCCGGCGGCCTGGATCGTGTCGGCAATGGTCTGCGCCGCCATCGGGCACACTTCCTTGAACACCTTGCGGCCCTGCTGGCGGAACAGCTTGTCGGGCTGGCCGACACCGGCTTCGTCGAAGCGGTTCAGGAAGCCGAAGTTATTGCGGATATTGTTCGAGAAACTGGTCTGCAGGCGGCTGTCGAGGATTTCCCACTGGTGCGCGCCGGTCGCGGTGTCGAGCGCCTCGATTACGATCGCAGTGCAGGCGTCGCCGAAGATGAAATGGCTGTCGCGGTCGCGGAAGTTCAGGTGGCCGCTGGTAATTTCCGGGTTCAGTACCAGCACCGCGCGGGCGCGGCCGCCGCGCACTGCATCGACCGCGGTGGCGATGCCGAAGGTGGCCGAGGAGCAGGCCACGTTCATGTCGAAGCCAAAGCCATCGATGCCCAGCGCCTGCTGCACTTCGACCGCCATCGCCGGATAGGCGCGCTGCATATTGCTGCACGCGACCAGCACCATGTCGATGTCTTGCGCAGTCTTGCCGGCACGGTCGAGCGCTTCGCGCGCAGCGGCCACGCACATCTCGGCCTGCAGCGAGATCTGGTCATCCGGGCGCTCGGCGATACGCGCCGTCATGCGGGTCGGATCGAGGATGCCGCTTTTTTCCATGACGTAGCGCGACTTGATGCCCGATGCTTTTTCGATGAAGCCGCTGCTCGACGGTTCCAGCGCCGTCACTTCGCCCGCGGCGATGGCTGCCGCGTGTTCCTGGTTGTGCAGTTCGACATAGGCGTTGAAGGCTGCCACCAGCTCGTCGTTCGAGATGGAATGCGGCGGCGTAAACAGGCCGGTGCCGCTGATGACGACAGGTTTAATATTCAGCAAACTTTCTTGGAAAATAAGGGCGTCCAGCCCCAGGGTGGGCCGA
>Ga0265780_10005721_pt1 | contig 15660 bp, 17 predicted proteins | sample P1T30metagenome_FD_192432 | JGI IMG/M metagenome (GOLD analysis project Ga0265780, IMG submission 192432) | Plant litter microbial communities from East Loma Ridge, Irvine, California - P1 T30 | ecosystem: Environmental > Terrestrial > Plant litter > Unclassified | place: USA: California... | reverse complement strand
GTCGAGACTCTCGTGGATGGTATGTCAAGGGCGCGAGCATCTAGTAGGATACTGATGATCAGAGGGCGATGAGTGGATGAATATCCTCCCCTTCAAGCTCACCGAGCATTGGACACTCGACTCACCCTCAACTGTCTCATTCCGGATGGGAGAGGCGGAATTCGATTCGGACAACATGTTCGAGTGCAGTAATAGAATCAGGCAAGGTCGTTGCGCCACTCGTTGGTTGTGGCGAGGGACCGGTTGTGAGTATGAGCTAGTGGAGATTGCAAAGAGGAATGCAAGGGCCAGTCGAAAGCATTGATGGGGCAAGGGCGTACCGAAGGACGAGTGTATTCGACAAGATGGTTGGAAGTGGATTAATCTGATCTGGCAGTATATCCTTGAGATATCATAGTGTATTGCTTGCATGTAGACCTGATATGTTGATCGTGTGTAGATTTTGCCTGGTACATCGGTGGGTGCACTGCGATGACTACTTCCGAATTCGCTTATCTTAAGTTGCATCGGGCGAAGGAATTGGCGGCCGACGTAGAAGGGCCTTGAGATACTGAAAGTCGAAGATTTTGACCTCGACAGCCAGTCTTACCAGATAACGACCCGAAGTCGGTCTGTCAGTTTCCTCGTAGACGCCGCCTTGTGCGTAGCGTCTCGAAACCTACTTAGTTATCATATCAGACTATAAATCTCAAAACGTCATTCGCCGTTTTGCCGATTTAAACGCGACAACCTCATCTGGTCTGGTCATTCATTGCCTTGATTATATCCCACAACTCACTTTTCCCTACATCCCAGCGAATCCAGCTCCCATCTTCGTCTTCGATCAGTCTCACTCACGTATCATGTTCGGCTTGAATAGATTGACAAGACTCGCATTCGATCTAGTAGCCCTTTCAACAATAATAGCAGGAATCAAGAAATCAACTGGATTCGCGTTAGTCTCCTTGATCTTTTCTCAATTGTTGTGCTGATGTATAGGCCTGCAACTAGTATGATTCAAGACAATACTCTTCGCAGATTCCTCAATTCGTACTTTGCGCTGGGAGAGACTATCTTTGGGATGATGAGTGGATTTGTCGTTAATTCGAAATACTTCAAGAGAACAATCCAGTAGTATGACCAAATCGAGGGATTATTGGGATATTGCGGGCCACAGGTGCTCATGAAGGAGTGAACATAGGAGTCAAAAAGCGACATGTACAGGATCTTGGAAGGGGGAAGGGAGGTTGTATATTGGTTGTATCATCATACACGACGGGACAAGGACATAACTTTGACGAGATATGGCATACTCTACAAATACAAGTGGTGCTGCTGATTACACTAAGGTCTACGCGTGTATACCAAAGTGGATTCTTCGGTCTGCCGGGTGCGATCCAGCTCATCCTAAAATACTATTGATCCTCCCAGTCATCACTGACGCTACCCTCAGTAGCAGTCCTTGTGCCGTCCGTCTCCGTTTCCGTCGTTCCAGACTCAGTAGCGATTTCACTAGTCTCTCCCTCAACATCCGGAGTTCCCGATACAGAAGACTCAGTAACAGATCCTGGAATAGGTCCAAATGACCTGATGGTAGTAGGTGCAGTTGTCTCGGACTGTCTGTCAGCCCTCCGTCATCTATGGGAACAAGGAAAGGACATACTCCTCCAATAGCAGAACTCATATGACTTCGTTGCTTATCGGCAGGCATCCTTCTCATTCCCGCGCCGGACTCTACTTCTTCCCATTCTGCCCTCCTTCGAACTTGCTCTCTTTTCTCAGCTTCATCCCTTGCATTGAATGACTGTTGTGTCCTCTCAGCCAAGAGGGATTCTTCTGACATTGGATTCTCTATCCTCGCCTTCTTCTGACCTTGGGGTTTGGATCGGGCCAGGTAGGTAATTATGAGGAAGGCGAATAGGGACGAGGTCAGGGTTAAGCCCAGGGATACGGGAGGTAAGAGCAGGAGAGGGGGTAGTGGGTGGGACGAGAGTAGCCAGCTGCGATGTCAGCTTTGTAGACGCCACGAAGGAAAAACGTACCGAATACCAGTTGGTCGAGGGATAAACCTAACGACAACCCAACCAGTGGTCCGCACCTCTTTCCACGACGAGCATTTCTCTCCGTCCACAGCATCCTCACGTCCTACGCATCAGCTGACATTTCGTGAAGGAGAGATTCAGCTTACCAATGCTAACGTAGACAGCGCCCACAACTGCCTCACCTCCCCTGGCAGGCTTGAGAAGAACAGCCTCCATCAATTCCTTCTTGAGCAATACGACCTCCTTGCCCTTGGCAGTACTGCCTGATCCACCTTTACGTCTCCTATTCCTAAGTGTCGATAAGGTACGGTCATCGTAGCCAAGTATTCGAGATGGGCAGAGTGAACGGACCGGCCAAGGGAGTAGACAAGGGGGTAAGAGGTATGTTGGGAAAGAAGGAAGGTGGATCAGGGATGATTGTAAAGCCGGAGGGGGAAGGGACTATCATCAGCTACTAAACTATAGTTAAAAGGAGGACTTACAGGCTGAGAGGCTTTGATGACTGTAATTTCTGGGTTACGATATGAACGTAAATCAACAGCCAACATGAAATTCCCTTTCGGATCAGCTAGCACAGGTATGACCACACCGACAACTCACCAGTCTCTTCAGCACCTCGAGGCGGTCTGACCAACTCCATCTCGACCTGCACATCATACCTCAGATCCTCCTGTATCAAGTCGGTAGGTAGAGGGACAAGAGTATGAGGAATAGGTCGTTCCCTCGACCTTGTCATCAGCTTCACTCTATATCCCACCCTAGTGATACTCACCCATAAGTAAGCCATCCTTCGACTTCAACAGTTCCTCCTGTTCCCCATGAATACCAGAATGCCCCTACTGCCAATACCGAGAATACAGCACTGGAAAGTACCAAAATTCCAAGTAATATCAAACGCAGTATAAGAGACACCGTCAATGGTGATTTCAACGTCCTACTGATAATCCTCAAAGGAATTGTGATACTATCTGATCATATATAGGTGCTTGAAGGAGAGCAACACGCATACGGTGAGAGCGCGAGCGAGATAAGACGTTTGATGAATTCCGGGAAATCGGTTTCTTGAACCTTCGCAGGTGGTTTCCGGATCCCTCGGACTGGGTTCGAGGGTATAAGAGAGGGATCAACGTTGCGGGCGCGTAAATATGGCTCTAGTGAAGGCTGCGACATGTCGCTGCTGGAGGCGGATAAGGTAAAGTACAAAGGTCATTCACGAGGGCAAACAACGTCATAGGCAAAACACGTGGATGTGCTACCAACCAATATCATATAACCTTACATGTATCTATCTCGATTCTATGTTGCCCGGATCCACCGGCCCCCGCACAATATACAAGCCGCACAACTCCCCAGAACTCCCTGAATTAATTCTTCACCTTCTTTCACTGCTACTGAGAACCTCTTGTAATCCCTATCAATCCCAGTGAATGGATCAACAGGAGATGGTCCAGAGCGTTCAATCCTACTAGGCAACAACGCTATCGCGGGGCAGGCTGTACATGTCCTATACCTCGGTGAGGTGATGAGGAAACCGGTAATCGAACATCGTGCTGTAAGTCAGCGCTGATCGACTGAAGGAAATGGAGGCTTACACCAATGATGACCGTTTTTGCACTTTGCTATCCCTTGGATATCACCCATATCAACCGTCTCTTTACAGGCGCGACATCTATCAATCTCTTCGTCATATTCCAATGACGGAAGTTTGCCGATGACGGATTCGGCCGAGACTTTTAAACGCTGGCTCCGAGTGATGAGCAGTCGGAGATATCGTTCATCGGTACTTCCGCCTGCCATCAGCTTATACCGTGATTTAGACTTACTCGCTATCACACCTCGACTGCTGGAAGCATATTGCACCGCTACCCTCAGATTTGAAGCCATCGTGCTTCTCAAAGAAGTCGTTGCGTGGGAAGCAAATTCGTCTATATTGGCCGGATATCGCCCCTATCGGTAAGCTCATCTCATACGCTTAAAAGCAAACATACAGCACACCAGAGACTTAAAGCGTATTTAAGCCTACTGGCATTCAAGTCTTCCCGATTGAAGAACGCTTGTCGCATGTCTGCTTCAGATATTGTATGTTCCGCACCATCTTCGTCATCGGGTGAACAGATGTCTAGTAGATCTGTGATCTCGGAAGGGGTTGGCGGAGTAGCTACTAGGCGCATGACGTGAGGTAGAAGTTCGCGTGAAGTTGAGCGAAGTAAGGCTGGTGATCAGCTTCGCATTATTCGTAAATCAAGGCAGCTTACGATTGATGGGGGCATCGAGGAGGTTTCTCAATTGCTCAGTCACAGTGAGGTGTGAACCAGGAAGCGATTTGGTTATATCGATAGCGCAAAAAGAGACCAATCGCTTGCCCTCATTCGAAGTACTGAGGTTATGGAAGTTGATGACCCTACTCATAAGCAAACAATCATAGCCCAAAGAAGCCGACGTTGACTTGTAGTTGCCGACTGAGCTGAGCAGTAGCAGTAATGGAAGTGAAGCGGGGATAGCGAAACGAGGTGAAGAAGCGACCGGTAAAGTGTCCTAAACTCGCCTGACTAGTTGTGAAGCAGGTCATGGGCGAGTTCAACGATTATGTGCTTACTCGAAATTCAAACAAGCTATGCCCTCGTGACTCAGGCCGGCCCAGCCAGAGGTCCAAGCTGTCAATTGTTCCGGCACAACAGGTCCAACCAGGAATCGATTTCTTTTTTGGTAATCACCCAAAGCGTGATCGAGGAACGCTTGTCTAGCTGCCAAGGTCGCCACGAGGGACTCTTCAAGTGGAGCCAGGGTCGGAGAGGTATGGATATTGTGAATGATATGTAGGGTGAGGGTGGAGAGGACGACAGCGATGCTTGACGGGCCTATACGATGTACCCCTACTCATCAGCTGAATCATGGTCGTTCTGCCGTTGTACGTACCGACACAGACGCCAAGAGCATTACAACCCGCCCAATTACCGACTTGTCCCAAGCAGACATTTGACGTTGCGTGATTCAAGCGGAAATGAGCCGAGCCAGGTTTTGTCCAGAACAAAGTCCCCTTTCGAGTCAGGTCATGCGAGAAAGTAATGTGAGGTACATACCTCGATCCATTGCACGGCGGTGACCTGACGTCCATCTCCCGCATCCATGCAGATTGGCTCATCAACCACGCAGTCTAAGCTTCTTGTTCCGCCCTCGAATTGGGTAGTGCGACGGATAGTATATGATCCAATGTATCCCTGGGTCGTGACATACACCAGACGCGCCTGACCTGTACGTGAGCACGTTGACTGATATGGAGAAGGTGTTATCTCACAAGTGCGTTCGTCAATTGCGGTCCAGGCAGACCAAGTGAGCTGAGTCGCGAATGTATCGCCGATCTTCATTTGAGCGACTCGTCGGAACCGTTTCTCTTCACCATACCTACCATCAGCTCTGCATCGAAATCCTGGGCAAGTGAGCTTACGACCAGAGCGAGATTCCGTATGATCGAGTAGCAACAGCTAATAAACTACCGTCTGAGCCGGGATATGTATCGAGTGGAAGAGCAGGGGACCATGCGATATCTGGCTTCTCAGTTAATTGACCTCAGCACTAGCGTGATTCACTCACTTGAAGCTTGTAATTCCCTCACTTGAGCCAGGTTCGGCTTTTCATCTCTGTGGGTTGGAGGGCGAAGATTTGTTTTGATAAGGTTCGTGATATCGGCGATCTATCATCAGCCGTGTTGAGGTTGATACAACGGACAGCTGACCTCGTCCCATTGTGAACCTATTGGATCGCTCCGAGGGGCGTAGATTGAAAGTTGACCGGTACTGCTGAGCATTGCTAGTAGACACCTGGACGGTCAGCCATTGTGTTCCTGGCAAATTGACAAGTACACGTCAACTCACCCGCCCAGATCAGAAAGCCCAGAAGGCGACCAAACAGCCTGCCGTGGGTTCACCTCGTCATTCCGAAGAAGCCAGCTAGTCCCCTCTAGGACGTTATCAGCACGTCATCCTCATGTCTACAAGGGATTACTCACTATTGACACCCACCCAATTGTATCTCGGATCCTTAGGCCCAGTGGGCTGAATCTCGACGACATTGCTCCACCACTTCACTTCCCCTCCCGCTGGTCTCGTTACTTCTGCTTTGATCTTCGCTTCCCCGTCTTCCGGACCGTCCATTGTATCATCCTCGTCTTCTCCATCTTCTCTGTTCTTGTCGTTCGCCATATTTGGGTCGATCAATGTCGGTGGAGAGGGCAATGAGCTGACTAGCCATGGTGTCTAGTTGTTAGCTGTTGTTGCGGAGAGAGGCGTTCAGCATGATCGAAGCAGACCTACCATCACTGTCGCTCCCCGCTTGGTGAGGAAGAGACACTGCCCATCATCATTCCAAGCCACATTCCCAAGCTGGGTACTGAGTACAGCGCCCAGGAAGAGCTTGGAGGTGATGATTGTAGGGGTTATATACGCCGTCATCTCCTTACCCCCATACTACAACAAGATATACTACTATTCATCATCAACAATGCTCACTCACTCGCGTTACCCCGCATCTTTACGTAAACTCACACCATGGTTTAAAGGGTAGGATCATACAACCGATTTGTAAGATACTCCAAAAGTTGATATTTCCAGCTCCTTCCATCATACTATACTATTCATACTTAATCGACTCTGCTGGTACAGGTTGAACAATCATATCACTGTATACAACACAGGTATGTCTACAATCCATTGATCAAAACCCCCTCATGCCCCTCAACCCCTTCTATGATGTTCAATGTAATTTGCGTTTGAAAGCTCTCGAGCGTGAAACCAAACTTTATGCCTAAAAGTCTGATCCACACATCTCTACGCCTTTTCAGTCCAGACTTTGCGAGTGGAAGCTGATGATTCAGAAGTACAAAATGTCGGAACAGAAGGAAAACCTTTTCCCCTCGATGGGTGATATCGCCTCTCGAACAAATGCTTTGGCAACTGTCGAGGACGACGATAAGCGATTAGCACATGATGCTCCTACCCTTGCAGAGCAGGAAGATGGGGAGGAGAGGGAGGTTCAGGAGATTGAGAGTCTGTGTATGCGTTGTCATGAGCAGGTAAGCTGGTCATCTCCTTCCACAGGAGAAAAGTAGCTAATTGTAGGGAACGACAAGACTGCTTTTAACGAGTATCCCTTATTTCAAGGAGATCATTATCATGTCGTTCAAGTGTGACCACTGTGGACATCGTGATAGTGAGGTCAACTCTGCAGGAGAGATTCAAGGTACGTCTTGTAGCACGCAGACACCTGCGCAGAGCTGACAAAGCAGCAAAGGGAGTCAACTACACTGTCCACCTCCTCACCCGTAAAGACCTTGATCGACAACTAGTCAAGTCTAATACCGCCACCATCACTCTTCCAGAATACCAACTCACCATCCCACCTGGCCGAGGTCAATTAACGACAGTCGAAGGAATCATCCGCGATACCATCCGTGATCTCGATATGGAACAGCCAGTCCGTCGGCACATCGACCCCGAAACCGCCGCCAAGATCGATGCCATGCTCACGAGTCTACGTGAACTGCTTGGTATCGACAACAACGATGATGAGATGAATGCCGAAGATCCAAACCAAAAGCCATTCAAGCCCACGCCAGTTGTGGTTGACGATCCCTCTGGGAACTCTTTCTTCCAATTCATCGGAAGCACTTCCGATTCTCAATGGAACATGAGGCCCTACAATCGTACTTTGGAGCAGAATATCGCTCTCGGTCTAGTTGCTCGGCCGGACGATATGCCCGAGCAATCCGCTTCGGGTCAGCCATTGGTTGACGACTCTCACAAACTGAACAAGCCAGAGGATTTCGAATTGAGGAGAAATATCGGAAACACAGTCACAAGAGATGATGGAACGGTTGTCCCGGACGAGATCTTCAGTTTCCCAAGTACATGTTCGAGCTGTGGACATCCGCTCGAGACCTTGATGCAGCAGGTCAATATCCCTTATTTCCAGGTACGTCCCTCATTCGCAGAAACGTTTACGATGCTGACATACAGAACATCATCATCATGGCTACCAACTGTTATGCCTGTGGTTACAGAGATAACGAGATCAAGTCGGGCGGAGCTGTCTCTGAGAAGGGCCGAAAGATCACTCTCAAGGTTGAGGATGATGAGGATATGTCGAGAGATATGCTCAAGGTAAGTTTATAACTTCTCCGCGGTACACTAGCTAATGACCAGTCCGACACAGCAGGTCTCGAGATTCCTGAAATTGACTTGGTCTTGCAGCCCGGAACTCTCGGTGGACGATTCACAACCCTCGAGGGACTTCTCAACGAAATCTACAATGAATTATCCACCAAAGTCTTCCGAACAGGTGATTCAGCAACATCAGGTGTCGGTCAAGCAGGACTCGATATCAACAGCGATGAACGTTCTTTCGAATCTTTCCTACAAGGATTGAAGAAATGCATGAACGCAGAAATGAAGTTCACAATCATCATTGATGATCCGGTCAGTAACAGTTATGTTCAGAACCTATATGCCCCGGATGCCGATCCTAATATGGAGATTGAGGAGTATGTTAGGACATATGAGCAGAATGAGGATCTTGGATTGAACGATATCGTCGTCGAAGGCTATGAGGAGCAGGAAGAGAAGGATAAGGCAGAGAGGGATGCTGCTGCCGAGGCATCTGCTGCTGGAGAGACCGCAGCTGTTGAGAAGACCGAGGCTTAGGGGTAGAGCATTGGAGCAGAACATTCTTGTAGTATACATCAGTTACAGTCATCAAAACATTTGTATCATGCACAGTCACAAGTATAGTACGATCTCTACGCAACGAGGACAAACAGAAATCAGAAGTGGAGGTGGTCCAGCTTACAACTAGCTGTTGCTTCTTTTCCTCCTCTCACTATGACCAGTCCCAAAAGCACAATACCACTATCTCTTCCCATCTCATCCCTCCTTCCACCTCAGTCATCAGCGCCGAATGATGGGCTACCGATTCCGTTATCTCTTTTGGGACCATTACCGCCAACGACGCCCATCCACCTAGCTCTTAATCACCTCTACTTATCTTCATTACCTGAATTTGAAACTGGATCTCAATCGGTTCGAAGTAGTGAGAGTATAAAGAGGAACAGGGAGAGGGTACTGATCATCACTGGGCCGAAGGAGGAATATGCAAGTAATGTAGAAGTGGAGGATGAGGATTATATGAGGGAGAGAGGTGGGGATTATGGGATACTGGATCGTCTCAGGAGGGTTGATATTCGGTATGCTACTCTCTTGTCTTGTCTCTATCACTGTAACTCATGACTCATGGTAGTTATTGCCCTACTATCAAACATGTCATGCTGCTCCTCTCGCTTCTCAGCCGTCAGGCAGATGCAGATACTGGGCCGCAAAATCTAGATAAAAGACCGGGATTAGTGATTCTATGGAATATCGCTGGATTACTCATGGAAGTCAATGAGGCGAATGAGAATATCCAAGACCAGGATAATACAGTAGAAGTAGGAGAACCAAGGTTGAAGTTCAAAGCTGGGTAAGCATCTCTAGACGGGAAGTGCTGATGGAAGTGTGATCATCTCGGATTACCTAGAAGTGATTGCTGCTGCTAAATCCGCCGTACATCACCTCTCATCACTCAATGCTGGGCACGTATCTAAGTCCACATACGACATAGCTAATATCCAGATCCCCACCAGTCGGGTTGCTAATCCTGGAACCCGAATTATCTCCCGATTCCTCACTTCCGATCTTCACTCCTGATGGTATATCAGACGAAATCCCAAAACAAAGTCGTGAGAAACGCATAAAGCTCCAAATTGGTCTAGAAAGGATCTTGGGTCGATCGTCCTCTGGATCAATCGTTCCTGCTCGTAAGCCTTCTTTCATTTCGCTAATTGAGCTGACACACAGATGTGGACGAAGAGTCGGCGGTGTATACGCTTTGTTTACCTGGTGGGACTGAAGGGTATTCGATGCGTAGGAGACGATGTCCGAGGGGAGCTTGGGGAAGTGCTGCGTTTGAAGGAAGGATGAAAGTTGATGTAGACGGGCTGCCTGCTGCAGAGGGGGATCCGGGAGGTTGGCGATGGGAGTGGACCTAGACTCGGCATCGTATCTGATTGTAATAGGCAGGATCGAAATATGGATATACGATCATCCTTTTCTAGCTCCCCACCAGCTCTTTCCGTAGCTGACCATAATCTCATCTCCTTTGCCTATTCCCTTGCCTTTCAATGCCCAGATCTCCATCCTCAATTCCCCACCTTCTCCCCTCCCCAACTTGAATTCAGCATTAGGAGCCATTCCAATCCCTCTAAAATCATTAACGAACCTCCCAGCATTCCCCATAATAGCAGCATCAATTCCTATGGAGATATGATGCCCTGGGAATGGATTGCGTGGATCCGCATGAGAGAGTCGAAGAAGGCTGAGATCGTAATCTGATTCATCCTCTTCTTCTTCTTTTACTTCAGAATCAACAGGGATCAGGGTATGATGTATGACTCCAAGATATGGGATGATCATCTCTCCACCTTGGATCTTTCGCTTTGCGAATAATCCAAGTTGACCATTTGCCGGATGCCCTGGGGTAGATATGTTTTTTACGACCACATGAGCAGGATGGGTAATTGGTCGAGGAGTGAATTTCGTATTGGTCGCGGGGTAATATAGTAGGGGAATTAGCGAGGGCGGGAATGTGGCCGAAAGACGCGGTCTGGTGAGATACGTGATGGCTTCGGGCCAATGAGGAGGTGGGGCAGCTTCGTGAGCTTGCCTAGGTGGCATGAGTGATTGTGTGAACGCTGGAAATTAATTCTTATCTCGGCATCCGTCGATAGCCGAGGGTACTGTATCGCCGGGACTGGGCTTGTCTTTCCAATTGTGCGAGTACGGTAGCTCTTGAAGTCCTTCAGTGGAATAGCACTCAAATCAAGGGTATTCAGGCTAGTCTACGCTTCATATCCAGACCGGCCATTGAGTTCCGCGAGGGATGCTAGGCAATGACAAGAGCTACTCACATTCCCGGTGCTGGTCAGAGGAAAAACGAGGAATGGTTTTCAGATAAGTCCGTGTCGATAGCTGCTGATTTATGATTGCCTATGCTGAAGACACGGTACCCTTATGAGAGTGTCTGCAACGGCCGAAGGAGACGATCTCGACGTAACGAGACTCCAGGAGACCAGAAGAAGAGAGACAGATGGGGTGGGCAAGGAGGGCGAGCAGAAGCACGCCTCCCGTTCGAACCAGAACCTACACGATACTCTCTATAATCGTCCAGCACTTCAAAGAGATACGGCTGGGTATAAATGACATAGGCGGTCGGCGATAAATCATACTTGATGAAACAGGGGTTAGTATACCTGCTAGTTCTATATCTCCTGCATGCGTCGTCTGTATCGGTACGTCAGCAGCAAGAATCAAATATCTTTGTATCCGGTCTCAAGCAAGGCGACCCTTGAAAGTGAGGCTGGACGAGCTCATCGGTCCTTCAAGGGGACCGAGCGTAGTTATCTTCCTTTAGACTCCGGGATGTTTTGGCCGGTCTGCACTATTCGAGAGGCGGTCCTCTTGAAAATCTGGCGACTGAAGCCATGCATACGGGTCTCTAGTCTGCTTGGGCCTGCCCCGAGTTGCTGGGCAATTTTGCGATATGCATTGACAGATAGATAGACTAGAAGGTTATGAGGTTGAAGGATGTGCTATGATGCCGTTAATATTCAGGGTCCAATCATCAACCGCTCAGACCTGTTCTTGCTCTATATTACCTTGACTCTCTTTCATACTACTATATCATCCTCTAATAGCATACCTACATATCCTAGCTCACCGTTCGAGAAATCAAGCAGGTAGATAGTCAGATCACGAACAAGATTGCCAGAAACATCGTAATTTGGCTGGAACGATCTCGTATAAATCACGCATTAATCTCAATTGACAACTGTCAAACATGTCAAAGGTAAGCTCGGCCCTCTTTACGCGATACGAATCTTGGGATGCTATACTGATGAACAGGCTCAATTCCTGAGAGAGTACAAGCTGGTGGTAGTAGGAGGAGGTGGTAAGTGACTTGATTCGAATAGGTGCTGCGCAGTAAAGGAGGGGCGGGTTGACCAACGCGCACCAACGTCTCATATGCCTTCGGGGCGTTGTCAATGTCGCAACGACAAAGAGGACAGGATATCGAGAGGGACAGATGCGCCCTGAATCATGAGACAGTAAGGAGGGTGCTAATGAAAGGTGTTGGAAAGTCCGCTTTAACAATCCAATTCATTCAGTCACATGTAAGTCACGCCTTCGCACCCCGGTTTCCTCATGACAAAGCTAATGGATAGTTTGTCGACGAGTGAGTTATCGCTTATGCTGATGTATGTGGATGTATAGCTGACATCTCGTAGATACGACCCAACAATCGGTAAGTCCTACCCATATAGCGCAAGCCCTCAACATAGCTGATCAAACAGAGGACTCATACAGAAAACAATGTATCATTGATGAAGAAGTCGCATTACTAGATGTTCTGGATACAGCAGGTCAGGAAGAATATGGTGCCATGCGAGAACAGTACATGAGGACAGGTAAGCTAGCGTTTCCGCGGTGTAGCTGACAGCTGACAATCAGGTGAGGGGTTCTTGCTGGTGTACTCCATTACGTCGCGTAGTTCCTTTGAGGAAGTCGGGACATTCCATCAGCAGATCTTGAGGGTAGGTCCACTCCGTACACGTCTCTCAGTGACCAGGTACTGATCGTTTAGGTGAAGGACAAGGATTTCTTCCCTGTTGTCGTGGTTGCCAACAAGTGCGATTTGGAGTATGAGCGACAGGTCCAGCCTCATGGTTCGTCCTCATGACCTTCATGTGTGTAGTGGCTGATAAACAGAGGGACGAGACCTCGCAAAGCGATTCAATGCCCAATGTATCGAGACGTCTGCAAAGCAGCGAGTCAACGTCGACGAGGCTTTCATCGCAGTCGTCAGGGCAATCAGGCGGTATCAAAACGTCAGTCGTGGTTTCTCCGTTATGATCAGAGAGTATTGCTGATAATGTAGGAATCCGGACCACCACAAGCACCAGTGGCTCCTGGAAAAGCAAACGCAGGCCCAGCAGGCGGTCGACCAAATGAACAACCTTCCGGATCTCATGAAAAGGGATGTTGTGGAGGATGTGTGATTTTGTAGATTCGCTCTCTTTTCTGTTTGGACTTTATTTTACCTTGCTTCTATGGTTTCTTGCTTTTGGCTTTACTCTCTTCTATAGCTAATCTATCATCTATGGACATAACACTATCGCGCACATTGTCAATAGGCTTGCGTCATCAGGCATTAGGCACGAAAATGGCTTACGATACGATGATGATCGTCGAGTTTGCAAGGTGCAAGTGAATTGTCTTACGTCCGCTACTCGTATTTAATTAGCACTGCAGCTTGCATACTCGTACACGACGACGACGATGAATACACCAAGATCAGTAGTGCGTCCATCTCGACCATAGTAGACCGGATCTCGAGCTGATGTGCTAGGCATATGGATGGGTTGTATGTTACTTCAGCACCCTACCGTCAATGATGACCTAATGTACAGGCGCTCGTGGTAGCAGCAGGAGGAAGTTATTACTATGCCAAAAAAGACTTGAAAGGCAGGAAATTAGATCCAGCTCTCAGAGAGTCTAGATTGAAGGAAAGTCCAGGAGGAGCAACAGGGACAGTAACATGTGAGTCACCTCATTATTGTCTTTGTCTTTGTCTTTGTCTCAGTCTCAAAGCCTAAATATCAAAACAGCCAAGAGAGAAGCTGACGTAAAAGGGCAAGACAGATTACAAGAATTAGAAGATCGATCGGAAGCCTCTAAAGCGAAGAATATGCCTGGTACGACAGCTGCTGGAGATGTGGAGAGACCAGCTACGAGGAATTTAGATCGGGATGTGAAGATGGAAAGTAGACCGACGGGGGTTGATACTCCGACTTCAGGTCCTGGATCTCGTGATGAGCGCTAGCGCCAGCGCCAGTGGTAGAGACTGGGAACTGAGGCTTGGTGCGGTAATGATTTCACGAAGAACAAAGAAGGTGTGGTATGTATCTCATGAACACATTTCCATTACTGATAATGATTGAATCCAACATTGACTGGCCGGCAATTGATCATTGTGCCCAGCTGTGGCGGTGGCAAGTTATCGAGTTGGTGTTGTTGACTTCCAGGAACACGGGTAAAGTGAATGTTTCGCATGACTAACAAAGTCAATCTTAAAGTCGCCCCACACCGATCTATCAGATAGGAATGTCTCGCGGGAAGAAAGTCGCCTTGCGCCTTGCGCCTTGACCTCATATCGGTCTTTGGCATAAGGCCGGGAATTGTACCCTCATACGTGGCCCTTCTCATTACTTCACTTAAATACTGGACCGAGAGCATACTCTCACAACCACATTCATCTGTTTGATCTATTACTTTGTTGTCTATTACTACTCTATTCGCTTAGGCTTCTCGACGACGTGATAATTCCTGTTCAAACACCAAACGCGTCCTCTCCCAATCATCATCCTCATCTCTTATCGTCATTATCATCATCGTCGTCGCGTCAGTGACCTTCGACATCATCCTCCGTTTCATCTTCTCTTCCTCAATTATAGCACTAGCAAGGTCCTTGGCCTACTGTAAGTCGCGTCACTCTGCTCGTAACCTTACTCACGTCCAGATATCCATATTAGACCTCATCTTTCGCATCATCCTTATTCTTCGCCACCGCCCCGCGACTCATTCTTTCCGCGCCGACAACACATCGACATAAAATCTGAGTACCCATACTGCGCATTCTATAATCGACAAATACCATAATCCTAACCACCATGGCCGATCCAGCTTACTTTGTGGCCATGTCAGGGAGACTCTTGCCGGTTTATCCCTCTCCGCCCGTTTCCGACGTCGATGTCGACGAGGTCCGACACGAGGATTCCCAAGCCAATTCTTCGTCTGCAACCACTTTGGTCGACGATCCGCCCCTCGCCCCGACCAACGTCCCGGCCAACGAACGAAACCCTACTCCGCCCGCCAACCAATGGGATGGTGAAACTAATTCATCCGAGTCGTCAGATGGCTCCTATACGGCTGAAGAACTTCAAATGGGACTAGTATTTTATCGACAGTCAGACCAAGCCATAACTTCTTATCCGTACAATCCAGATGGGACTTGGGAATTCTCTCCTGCTGTTTTCGACCAAATCGCGCTTCTCGGTAACAACGGTTTGAGTGAAGTCGAGATTGACATGGAGTTGGATGTACTTCAATATTTGATCGAAGCGGATGTTGAAACCAATTCGCCAAAGGAATCCGCCATTGATCTAGCAGAAGCGATCGAAGACGGAAGATTCAACCCTTGGGATACTACCCCTCCGGAATTGACTTGTGTCGATAGGGTCATGTTGTGGAAAGCAATGAGCCCATATAGGATGAATCTGGGAAAACCCCAGATTGGACATGTGAAGGAAGATAGTAGGATGTGCGCTTGTCGAATTGATATCGGCATGGGTCGAAACGGAAAAGAAGCGCCGTGTCTTGGGGACATTTGTGCGTTGGTCAAAGAGGGTTCGAGCGAGAGTCAAGTCGGAAGGGCGCAGGAATTATATGGTCTCCGAGCCAAGTGCGAGGCAATGATGAATATGATCAGGGAGAGGGAT
>Ga0265780_10005719_pt1 | contig 15662 bp, 6 predicted proteins | sample P1T30metagenome_FD_192432 | JGI IMG/M metagenome (GOLD analysis project Ga0265780, IMG submission 192432) | Plant litter microbial communities from East Loma Ridge, Irvine, California - P1 T30 | ecosystem: Environmental > Terrestrial > Plant litter > Unclassified | place: USA: California... | reverse complement strand
CAGATGAAGAAAGTATGGAGATCGACGACGACGAGGAAGAGCCGGCGAAGAAGAAGAGCAAGGACAAAGATCGCAAGGAGCGGCGCAAGGAGAAGAAGGACAAGCGCAAGGGTGACGACAAAGAGAAAGCGCGGTATAAACCGTATTAGATAGCAGATGTTTGCTCAATACCCAAACTGTCGCGATGTATGAACTATAGGGCGGAGTTCCACGCTTCTCGCAACACAGCCTCAGTTCGTATGTGTACATCTCCCCCGTACTGAAACAGCCCCCACGATGGGTGACGTCAGCTGTGCATGTCACTTCCTCTTTTTCACTCTCTCTTCGCAATGCTCATAAGTCGTCTACATTTCCAATTCTCTAAAGTCCCAAACTTCATTCAATCCACACCCATGATCTCCGACCGCTCTCACGAAGTTTGCACAGACCAAACGACACACGGTCGGACGTCCTCCCTCATCGCTTGTATCCCTACGCCTCTCTGACATCTCTATAGATCATGCGCAGATAGACAGCTCCGTGTTACACAAGGCGAAAGAAATCGTTAAGAATACATTCGAGCATGGCGACAAGGAGGCAGATAGTATTGGAGCCCTTGATGAGCACTTCGAGGCTGATGGCGTGGCTGAAGCAAGTGGTCTTGGGGCGATGAGGGACGGCGAAAAGGAGGAAAGGATAGACGTCAAGACGATGGATGTGGAGGCTGGGATGGCAACCTCGACAGGAGTGTGATTGACGCAAACGTGGAGGATGAGAAGTGAATGGTTGATGACTTGGCTCATTCAGCTGTGCTCAGCGTGATGATCGTTCATAATGTCATACTATGTAGCGAGCGTGTGGTTATACAATTGTAACGACAGGCCGTGGGTCAATCCAAAGAGATCCACCAACTCCAAAGCAACGAACGACAATTCTGTCCGTCTTCCCTCTGCCATGTATCAATTTGTTTCATCCACCACCAATTCCGATCCCGATTCGTCCTCCCCTCCTACTTCTCCTGCACGACACTAGCATGCGTGACAACACCAGCAGCCACGCCAGCCCTTGCCTCAGCATCCTCACGACTGATCGTGCGATGCGCCCCACTCCAGATCCCCATTCTCCTCTTGATCATCTTCCACGTCTCGATCGCCGAGATGTAAATGACCACGCACCCAAACGCGACACCCCACTCCCACGTAATGGCGCCGTGTTTGAATACCTTCTCGTTGATAATCGGCAGATACACAATCGGAAACACAAACGCCAGCCCCGCCATGACCGCGAAGAACAAAAAGCGATTGCGCCACAGCGTTGGGAACACGCTGAGAGCACCCCCGTTCGAGCTCGGATACATGTTAAAAAGGGAACGCGCGAAGTGCTTGACCTCCCACGCCGTGACGAGTAGTAAGAGGGTGATAGTGGCGTACGTGGTAGCTCTGGCGCGGAACACCACGTCGCACGTATCATTGTACCCCTCGTTGCACCCTGATCCTAGATTGCCGCCGCCAGGTCCGACATATGCGACGATGGCAAACGAGAATAGACACAAAGCGCCCATGAAGAACCCGTAGATGAATTTGTCCGTGATGAGTTCTTTGGAGAACACGCCGGCCTCGACATCCTGCGGGGGCCGCAACATGATGTCTTCCTGTGCCTCCTCAAGGCCGAGCCCAATGGCAAGGAAGGAGGAGGTGATGAGGTTGACCCAAAGGATTTCAATCGGGGAGAGGGGGAAGACGGAGTGGTTGTCGTTGTCCTTGAAGGCGAGGCCGATTAGAAGGAGAATAACTTGGGCGATGTTGGAGATGAGTAGGTGCATTAGGAACTATATCTGTTAATGTATTACTCATTACCAAGATGAGCAGTATTTAATGGCATACCTTCTGGATGTTATCAAACAAGCGTCGTCCCTCTTCAATCGCTTTCACAATCGAAGCAAAGTTATCGTCCGTGAGAACCATTTCGGCTGCATCTTTCGCGACATCGCTTCCCGTGCCCATAGCCATGCCGACGTTGGCTTGTTTGAGGGCAGGTGAGTCGTTGACACCATCACCGGTCATGACGCAGAAGCGGCCCCGTCGATGAAGTGCTTGCACCATCTTGACTTTTGTTTTGGGGCTGCACCTAGCGATGACGAGGGGAAGTGTCTCCATGGCGTCGATCTCGTCTTCAGTCATCGCGTCGAAATCTCGAGCGACCATGACTGCTGAATTTGGCGTGCCGGCGTCGATGATGTCTACATCTAGGGCGATGGCGCGGGCAGTACCAGGGTGGTCACCTGTGAGCATGTGTACGGTGATGCCGGCAATCTTACATTCGCGGACAGCATTCTTTGTCTCGAGACGAGGTGGGTCGTAGATGGCTACCAGGCCGACGAAATTCAGATTGCTTTCAATTTCGGCACGCTCGCTGTAGTCGGAGCCGGCGGGAAGTCTCTTGTGAGCAATGCAGAGCACGCGGAGACCCTCGTTAGCCATTGCCTCAGCTGACTGGAGGATTTCATCGCGCTCTTGCTCGGGGATGTTGAGGACGGGAAGCATGAACTCGGTAGCGCCTTTGGTGTAGACATCGAGGGCACTGGATTGATTGTCCTTGTAGACGACTGACATTTTTTTGACAGTTGAGTCGAAGGAGAATTCAGTGGCGAGGTGGATGTCGTGGGTGCTTAGAATTTCTTCCTTGCCCATGTTGAAGCGGGACGCAAGAACATGGAGGGCAATTTCGGTCGGCTCGCCGTGTGCCTTCCATACTCCGGCGGCGTGACCTTGCATTATTGCTGTCGGTGGTCTCGATATAGATTGGATGGTGGAACCGTCGGTGTCGCGATCGTCGTCACTGATGTTGGTTCCTTTCTTCTCGTCCGAAGCCTCATTGCCGTCGTCGTATGAATGGCGCACCTTGGAGTTGTTGCAGAGAGCGATAGTCCGCAGAAAACGGGCCATAGTTGGGTTGGGCACGAAATTGTCAAGGTCTAAACGGGCGCCATCGAGGCTCACGTAGCCACTTGTTGGGTTGGACGGATCCGTAATCTCGTCGATAGAGAGGGCGCCAACGCCTGGCACGATAGCTTTCTTCGACACCATGCGCCCTTGTGTGAGGGTTCCGGTCTTGTCGGAACAGATATTTGTCACGCCACCAACAGCTTCGATGGCGGATTGCACTCTGGTAATGACGTTGGCACGAGCCATTGCCTTTCCACCCACCGCAATCGTGATGGTGAGCACGGCGATAAGCGACTCCGGAATGACGGCGACAGCGACACAGATACCATAGATGAGGACTTCGCCACCGACCTGCCATTTGCTCGCAGAGAAGACGATAATGGCAAGTAGAATAGCGAGAGCGAACAGAAGCAAAGCGAACTTGCTGAGAGTGATTTGCAGCGGGGTGCCAACAAGACCTAGGATGGTCTTCAGACCGTTGCCGAATCTCCTGGCTATCTTCTTCATGAAAGATGCATCCTGGTCCTTCTTCACGCTTTTCTGGCGGAGCATGACGGCGATCTTTCCGACCTCAGTCTCCATGCCAGTAGCAATGACGATGCCACGACATCTACCAGAGGTCATCTCGCTGCCAGAGTAAGCAAGGTTGGTGCGGTCGCCAGTGCTCATATCAGGATCGTCAAATTTCTGTTCAGGGGTCTTCTCAACGGGGATCGATTCACCCGTGAGGAACGCTTCGTTGGTGAAGGCATTGATACCATCGATGAGGCGGAGATCGGCTGGTACGATACCACCAACACTGAGTTGGACGATGTCTCCGGGTACTAGATCAACAGCTTTGACCTTGATGTCAGAGACGCCGTTGCGAGTGATGGTAGCTTCTGGCGCAGTGAGCTTCTTGAGAGACTCAATAGTCTTTTCAGCTCGGTAGTCTTGCCAGAAGCCGACCACAATGTTGAGGCAAATGACCGCAGTGATCACTCCTCCTTCGATGTAGTCGTCTATGCCAAAACTTATGGCCATGACAATGATTATGACGAAGGTGAGACTGTTCGAGATCTGTCTCATGAGAATCTTCCACATGGAAAGCCCTTCAGCTCCCTTAACCTTGTTAGGGCCATAGAGCTGGAGGCGAGACTCTGCTTCATCGTTGTTGAGTCCATGGCTGGGATTGTCAGCAAAATAGTCTTCTTCGTGGAAGCCAAGCGCCTCTTACTTGACATCAACATGGAGTCTCAGTGCAACCTCTTCGGATGAGAGGGTGTGTGGGGCGTGTAGCGTCGACGGCGTACCGCCATCAGCTGGTATCGGCACAAGTTGCCTTTCTTGGGATGCAATATGCGGCTCTTTAAAACCACATATAGGGGGTTCGTCTAAGGTAGGAGTGGTCTCCTCGACGGCAGGCAAGACGGTTTCACCCATTCAATAACGTATAAACACGCGTGGTGTTGGTTGTAACGAGAGAATCAAGGCGCCCATGGGGAAGCAGTTATAGGCGGGTCGTTGGACCCATGTGGCGGGGTCACGCACACTAGCGAGCGACGTGGGTCTTCCAAGGGTGGAGGTTTCTTGGAATTACTCATCACTCTGCTCTGTTGCATGGCTCCAAGAAACATTCGCAACGCAATTCGGTATCCTCACGTTCGAACAGTCATTTTACCACACCTCGATATGGTCCAAAGAGCCAAGGCTAGGTAATTCCGTTGTGAAGCACGGCGAAGCCAGATCTGAGAGCAAAGTAAGCTGACTCAAGTCGTCGTTGACATGTCGATAAGATCCTTGGCTGACGACCCCAAGAAACCAAGAACTTTTTGTGCCGTTCCCCGGACCTTTGTGTGTCGATACGGTGCTACAGTGTTACACAGCCCCTCGCCGAGTGTCTCGGCTGTTGGCACTCAACTCAATGTGCGGTACGTACCAGCGGTACCTGCCTCATCAGTCAGCTATCATACGCAAGCTGCGTTGCGGAAACACATATCGATCGATAGTGATCGCTAGACGCGGCACACTTGATGCAATCGTGCCCATCATGTGTCTCTCGAGCAGAAACTCTGTGTGGTGGAATCTGGTGGCGCAATCGCCTTCTGGTCAGCACTGCATCTGCAGTAGCGTGCTGATACCCGCCACGCGTCGTCTCGTGGTTCGACTGCTGTGAAAACAGACCACCACACCAGCTTCTTTACTGAAGCTCTCAACGACATGATAGCGCTTGCGGGCATAGATTTGATCCCGACTGCTCTTTTTGGAGTCCGAGGTCTGGGGACGAAGTGGAACCACTGCGGTCTCGCGCGTGACGGCGTTGTGCGCGAGGTCAAGCCGATCAGACCGCAGTGCAGAACGCGGAAATGTAGCACGATAGCAGATGGAGTCCATGTAAGGTATGGAACCCTCGACTGTCGTTGATTTTGAGTGTATCTATCGATAGGGAAGAGCCGCAAGATCCACGTGGAGTCCTGGTCAAGGCGCTCTCGCCGTCGGCGAGGCGGGGCATCGACACATCCTACTTCGCAAGATGGTACAAGTACCCGTACAATGTCAGCCTTTTATTGAGTCAAGGTCGTGACGAGCAGGTTCAGTACTCGTCTGCTCTTCACCAGCTCTGGGTGCATGCAGTATTGCACTGTTCGAAGCAGCACTTCAGATACCTGAAGTATTTCACATCAGCAGAAGCGTGATGCTTCACGATGCAGGTGCACAAGAAGAACCAAAGCTTTTGATTGTGATGGCAGACCAGATGCGCCAATGACCCCGACCCAATGCTGCATTAACTCCCATGCAAGAATAATCAAATCGCTAACACCAGCAAGACCAACGTAGTAGTACCCCCCTGTGCAAGGAAGATCATATCTCCCGTAACGATTCAGCTTCCGACATATTCGACGCACGACGAGGCTGGAGCTGGCTGTCCGCTTCCGACAAAGCAGCTTCGTACGACATATTGAAGGTTGCCGCAAGATAGCGAGCATAATTCTTCTTATATGCCTCAGCAGTGTCTTCTTTCGCCTTGTGTAGCACCTTGGTTGAAGGAGCATAACCTGTTTTGAGATTAGACGGAAGGCTTCAGTTTGGTTGATCAAATATACCCGTAATGGGACTGTGGAGAACTATAGTTGGCGACATGGTTGGAGATGACGAAGGAGAGGGAGTTCCCGAAGGTGTGGCGTTGAATGGAAGAGCAGGCATGTTGCTATGAGAGCTAAGAGTGGCTGATGATGGTCGAGGATTGGATGAGAATAGTTCTGCAAAGTCGATCTTGTCTAGAGTGTAAAGCTGAATTGAGCTCGAGTGACTGAAGATTGATGGTAATGAATTGCTTCTTTAGAGGGTGGCAGAGCGATCATTTATACGTACATGGCGCCGTCGGGTATGCTTCTCACGATCGAGCACAAATCAAGCATACACCGCAACAACCGAAACAACACGAATCGCGCTCCTGCGATAGGCTCAGAACCCAGACACCGGTGCATGCATCTCGATCAGCCCCAATAATTGCAACGTAATTGGTGGCACTTTGTCTTCTTAGTACAGTCCGCGTTTCAACTGCGCCATTTTCTTGTCATGCTCCACACACCGCCAGAACCCGTCTGGCCAAAGAAACGTCGTCGTTTCCCCAGATTCTGTCTGCGGGAGCCACGACGGCTCAGGGGCACCGCTGACCATCAGGCCGTTTTCAGCTCCTTGCATCCATCTCCCTGGTCCAACACTGTTCGGCCATACCGCAAATTCGATATGTGGTGCGGAAGCTACCTAGGTATTCACGCACTCTACCTACATGACATTGCACGAGTGTACCACGAGGCGTTTTTTGTGCTTCCCGTGACAGTTCAAAAAACCTCATGACTAAATCGCGCATCATGATCGGATCGCTGAGCAGTCGCCACGTTCCAAGCGTCCAACAAGCCGGTCCTTGGAAAAGACGCATTTGGTGCTGAAGATGACGATGTAGCCGTCGTATCGTTAAATGCTGGAGCGTCTGTGCGCCAACTGAAAACTTAATTAGTTGCGCCACTTCAGCCTTCCTTCTTCTGGAACGTTTGCGAAGTCTTTGTCCGATCGACCCCAGCAGCTTGGGCTGGCATGCAGATTGTTGAAACGGTTCTTACGCCTCATCGGTGCTTGCAGTATCACGTTGTTGGTCAAGATGTATGAGATGGTCTGCGGCATAAACAAGACTTCTGCATGGTTCACAATTGCCATGCAACGCAACGGAGGAGGGCCTTTTCTAGACTCTCAGATCTGCAGTCTAACGGACTTCTTCGATCGTGGTGGCATTCAGCCGCGACAAAGCGAGGCCAAGATTTCCACTCACACAGACCTTTTTCACCATGCAGCTTCTGCTGCACCGTCTGCAGCAAAGCTCCACCAGGGTACGCAATAATCGTCACTCTCATTGACTGCATCGTAGATTCACAATCGCTCTTTTGATGTCTATTGAGGTGTCATGGCGGGCCTTAAACCCTTTCAACACGCTTCTCGTCAGACGCGATGGTCCAGACGTCGTGAATTACGTACAAAACCCGGCTGGTACACTACCAAACGTCACGATGTCAAGGGCACGATGTTCAAACGTGTTTCTGCAGATGGGGCCCGTGTCATGAGAACGACGATCATAGCCCCGCTTGCTAAATTCGGATGGCTCGGCTTCTCTCCCCTCTCTCCCGTCACGCCTGAATGGCTTCTTTGTCGTCCGCGGCAACAGCACCTGCCTGTTTGTTTTGAAGGACGTCTTGGTACATCGTGAGGACCTACTCAGCGCTGGAAGAACGAGTCCGACGCTGCCCTTGGCATGCACGAAGCTGGAGCTGCAGCCTGTTATCAGCAATCACGAATACAGCCACTCAAATCGTTACCTCGGTGCCCGTCACGATCCTCTGGTTCGATTGGCATGCGTTCCTAATTTAGCATACAATGTACCTACATTCCGCATCCAGCGTCAATTACAGCTGAAAAAAAACTTCAGCTAAGCCCCAAATTGAGGCATTTCGCAGCCAGTACCAAATATACCGCTGTCGATCAGGGCAGCCCTAAAACAACGACCGCGATATCACGACATATGAGCAGAATCCTCACCATCGAGTCAAATACCGCTTCACTTATGATTGCTGATGTGTTCACCGCTAGATCTAGTAGTACCTGCACCCTTATCGCGGTATGATTCGAAGTGGTCTTCCCTGCCACCCTGCATAATATCAACTCGGACAACTTGCAGAAACTTTAGACCAGATTGGCGATGCCAGTCACACTGGCGCCTAGGTGTCAGCAGTCTGATTCTTGAGGCCGACCGAATCGCAGTTTTCCTCAGGCGATGCGCGATATCAGGAGAATTGCCGTCGAAAAAGACCTGCGCTGAAGCTTCTACGGACGACTTGCACGAGCACGATCTACATTACAATGTATAACTCATGCGCTCTCCACACCAGCTTTCACATGCCAAACGAGCAAGTGGTGGAGTACCTCTTCGGAGCTTAACACAAAAACGTCCAGCAAGGTTGAAAGTGCGCCAAGCTACGACTCGCAGCATAAGCTGCAATCGGTAAAGACGTTGGACACCGCTGTCAGATGGGGGCAAAGGTCATACGGATGCTTGCACTCAGCCGGGAGAAAGTAAGCTTACTCGGCTCACACAGGCCATATCTGGCGACCGAGCATCTGAGGACATGTCACTGCCTCTGTTCTGTTGAACAACACAACGCAGTCGATATATGTATTGCTTGTTTAAAGAGGAAAGCTGTTTTTGCATCTCCTTTCCTTGCTCTAGGAGGCAGTGGACAGCTCTACCGCATAATGCCAATTCCTTGTACGCACTTGCGGCACAGCACAATATCAACCGTATCTGGATGCTCTCAGCCATGCAACGTGATCTGACTTCCATTACAGGCACCGACTGCCCTACTTGAATTGCTGTAAGACCATGCCGAACAAAATCGTTACTCACAAATCCACGGCCCCAAATCTATACTCCACACCCGGCATCTCCCACCCCCTCTTCAACCCCGTCCCATTCTTCCCAAACGGCCCCAAACTCGGTGGCACATCTTCCGCCCTCGTGCCCCACTTACTCTCGCTCGGCCCCAGCGTCAGTTCCAATACGCCTCCTTGCAAAAAGAAGCTATGCTGCAGCCAACTCCGCGTATACCTCTTCCCATCCAGCGTCGCAGACTGGATGTAAATATTGTGGTGCTCGGGATCAAAGTTGATGTTGCGAATTGTCGCAGTCTTGCCCGTCTGCCCGTTCTGAATCGAAATACTTTCAAAGAAAGGAGGTATGATGAAGTACACATCTTGGCCGGCATTCGGGAATAACCCCATCATAACAAATGTTTCGAAACTGCCCATCGCGCCGCTGTCGTCATTACCCGGTATACCAGCCACCGTGTCGTTGAACAAACTCGGGATATACTGGTGCGCGCGCTCAGCAGACAACGCGGGACGCCCTGCGTAATGATACAAGAAGATCTTTAGGAACGCTTGCTCGTCGCCGAGATACAAGACGCCAGACTCATGCAGCCAATCAAGGCGGCGTACGAACGTGTCGCGTCCGCCAAGCGTGTCGATGAGCGTCGCCATGTCGCCTGGCACGAAGAAGGTATACAGCCACACTGGGCCTTCGTACGTTTCGCGTCCGGCGGGGTTGAGATAGCAACCTGTGAAGTCGAGCAAGGGGCTGCAGAAGATAGGGTCCTGGTAGCCCCATGTGCCGTTCATGTAGCGTGGCTGCAGGAAGCCTTCGAAGCCGGTGTCGACGCCTTTGACGACGCTGCGCTGATCTGCTTTGAACATGTTGCGCCAGTTGCCGGATCGGGCGAGGTACTTTTCGTAGTCGGCGGTGTGGCCGAGGCCGCGAGCTAGGAGGGCAATGGTGAAATCGTTGTAGGCGTATTCGACCGTGCGCGAGATGGAGCGCGTTTCTGTGCCGACGCCGTCGAGATCGAGGTTCTCGGTTGGGATGTAGCCGAGGGATTTCCAGGAGGTGAGACCGCCGCGTCCTGTTGTAGTATTAGTAGATGGTCGAATGGTGGAGAGATGGGAACTTGCCTTCGATGTCCCAATTCGGAGGCTCGACTTCTGCGTCCTTGACCACAGCTTCGTATGCGAGATTCCAGTCGATTCCCGCACTGATGTTCTTCAGATACGCATCAGTGATCACGATGTCAGCGTTTGAACCACCCTGCGTATTTCCTGCGATCCAATCAGCATTTCCTTCATCGCGATCCTTGACGCACCACTTACCTTTGCAAAGGCTCATCCGACAATCCGGCAGCCAACCCTGATGCACGTAGATATCTAACAAGCTTCTTACCATCAACGTCTGACTCTTCGGATCTAGCAGTGTCAACAGGGGATGTATACTCCTGAAGCTGTCCCAGATACAGTAAAACGAACTGCATACTAAGTCAGCCTTCATATCACAAGCATTTCCCACACCAAACACTTACTCATAATACGGCTCCCCCGAATCCCAGTACGGGTTCTCCCCCGTATAATCCTGCGGACTGATCATACTCCGATAGACGCCACTCCAAAATGCTTTCAGAAACACCTCATCCACACCACCATCCTCAACCTCGATAACATCCAATTTCTCGCGCCACGCCTCTTCCGCCGACTTTACGCTTCCAACAAAATCATTATTGGGAATCTCGGCCTCCGCATTCGCACACGCCTTTGCCTCACTAATGAAACTCACTCCAACTCTTGCTAGAATCTGATTATTTGCCTTCGGCGTTTCAAACTGCACCCATCCACCCGCCGGCCGCGCATTAGGCGTCTGCCTTACATCCCCGGGTCGTATTTTCAAAGATGTGGCGGCTCCGGCGCGCGTATTGGCCCAAACGCCTGCGTCTTTCACTGCGGCGCCGTCAAAGTCGAGGCAGAAGTACGAGGGGTACACGCCCTGACCGAACGATGGACTGAACGTTCCACCACCTGTTATGCGGCCGTTGGAGGGGTACACTGTGATGTTTGCTTCACTCCTTGTCTGCGGTAGATCTTGGAGTTCGACGAGGATGTGAGGATTGAAGGGCGTGTTGGGCGTTACGGGCGCGTCTGGGAATGTGAAGCGGTATAATGCAGTGTGATTCGTTACTGTCATCTCAGTGCGTATGTTGTTAGCAAGCGTTATGTCAAAGTAGCCCGGTCGCGCGTGGACGGTGCCGTTGATTCGTTGGGTCTGTCGTTCGTGCATGCTGTATTTGCATCCGTTGATGTCGCCGCCCGGACACCCGTATTGTGCCCATATGGGAAAATTCCCTAAGGAAGGGGACCTTGTGTACGAAGTTAGTGTATGTCTCACATGCACTTAGTACATCAAACTACTAACCCGCCGGTTCCGCTGTCGTGCATGTGCGAGAAACCGTAAATTGTGCTGTTGTCTGAGGAGAAACCGCCTTGGTTTTCGCCATTCACGTCGGGCCCGGCTTTGGCCATGCCTGGTATAGATTAGAATGGTCGTGAGTGTCGATTGTGCGATGACTGGAAGATTTACCGAATGGCAGAGTCGCGCCTGGAAATACATGTCCTGGATAGGTATCGTCAGCACAAAAAGGCCATTGACAGATTTTCAGATTCGACGCACCTCCATTCAACGTCCCAATCAACGGATCAACATATTCATATCCCGAGCGCGCACCGGTAACGCTCACCAACGCCCAAATCGCCGCACCAACACGGCCACTTATTATTCGGCCCATCTTCTCACAGCAGAGTATAAGTACTCAAAGACGTTGAACGCGAGATCCCACGCGTCACCGCTTGCCCTATTTAACCCTCCATTCCATCGCGCTTGGCAGAGGCACGATGTGACGTGTGGGTCCCATGATGTCGGATATCCCTCCACCACAGACTTTCTCGGTGGATTTCCTGCATCGTCGCGTCCATATGGGGAAGCTCGTTGAAGTTTGAAGCGTAGTGATTGGGTGATGTGACGGTGGTGCTGCGGCGGGTGTGGCTGCGGGGTACATTTGCTTACATTGTTTAGCTGCAGATCACAGTGTGCTTGTCGGTAGATCGAATGCCGAAGTCGAAAGATAGATGAACCAAGTCTTAGAAGATGAGTACACAAGGTTGCTTCTAGGTCTGTTGTAAGAATAGAGACGTCGTTGATGATACACGTATTATATATGCCCAATCCCAATCCCAATCCCACTCCAATGCTGATCTCATCCTACACCCATGCCAAACTTAACGCCGTCGCTGATGCAGATTGATCCTTTGAATCAAGCCAGCAAGCTCAACTTCTGATCCAAAAGAACATAGCTAATTCAAGACGAACCGTACTCACACACGCTCAGGGAGATACACGAGAGCCATGACACGTAAATGCGGACAGTCGCTTTTGTAGAAAGAATAAACAAGCAAGCAAGCAAGCAAAAATGGTATATGCAAGAAGTGAATACGCAACAATGCAACAACACCAGTCCTTGAGTCTAGCCAACAGCACCATAACGGTATCAAGAGACATTACGCGGCCGGCCAACGGGACCGCAAGCCGTGCATCCATTGGCCATAGAGTATGTCAGCGAGCAGCCCCTGCTGCTCCATGCCCTTCTCGACATAGCCTGGCAGCTTCTTCTCGTCAAAGGGAGAAGAGTTGCCGTTAGCGAAGCCCTTCTCGCCAACCACGAATGCGCTTTGACGACGCCGGTGCGACTTGAGATGCGGGTTGTTTTGTGCGAGAACGAGCTTGGCCCCCTTGAGGGGTGAGCCTGACGATGTGCTCATCGGCGTACTATCGGGAGTCTGAAAGGGCGTGGTGGAAGGAGTGAGGTCTTCAGCAATCTCGTTGATGCATGTTGACGATCGTGTGGCCGTGCTGGAACGCATGCGGGTGGTGCTTGTGCCGTGGACAGTGGTGCCGCTCAGACTCGTCTCGCTGGTCTTTGTGTTGTGCTTCTGTGGCGAGCGGGATGCGGTGATCTCAATGCCCAGGGCGGAGGCTAGTTTTGTGTCGTTCTTCAGACGATCCACCATCATCTTCAGAAGCATGAACTCGCCCTGTGGGTCCACTTCGTCGAGCTGCTGCCATGCTTGCCCAAGACGTCCAATTGCTTCTCGCTGGTGCGGCAATGCGGTGTCAGCATAAGCTTCCTGGAAGACGCCATCGAGGACCTTGCTGTACGCTCGACGGCCGTACAGAGCATCCTTTGTGACCTGCATCGGAGGATACTCGGTAGCTGGAGGTGTGTTCTCGTTGTTAACGTCTAGAGGGTGATTCGAGTTTGGGGGCGATGGTCGAAATGTGCGGGCTTCTGGGTTGGGTTGGAATCCTGGGTTGTTTGCTGGATTGCTGGGAGGGTTCGATTGAAGGGCTGCGCGACGCTCTCCGCTAGAGACACGCTTGAAATGGCGGACGGTCGACGGCGAGTTTCCGAAGCTCATGTCAAGACCTAGAGGCTGCTTCGGCACGTTGCTGACACGGCGAGCTGTGGGCGTGGCTCCAGAAGGGACCCGGAACACTGTGCCTTGCGATGTCTTCCGCGACGATGGCCGTCTACGTTCCCGCATCGGCGAGTCCGTCACATCGCCCAATGGCGCATCGTCCAAGTCCATGCGCTGCATCATGTTCGCGACTGCCGTGGCATCTGTCGAAGGTATACGAGCCACCTTGCGTCTCTTTGCGGTTTGCTGTTGTTGAACAGCGTTGGCAGTCCGGGGACGGATAGTATCAAACACCCATTCATCTTCCTCTGCTCTGGAAGAGAGATCGACCCTATTGCGTACGTTAGCAATGACTAACTCATGCAAATAGTCTCTATTACGTACATGGTCTCTTCGTAGTACTTGGGGTGTGAGGCCGCCTGCTGCTCTCGCTGAGCCTCCCACATCTCCTTGCGCTCGACCAGCTCTCGCAGTGCCACGACCTTGCCCGCGCGTTGGATGAAGCGATGCTTGAGGAGCTCCTTGGCTGTCGCTCGTCGATCCGGGTCCTTGATGAGGCACTGCGCGATGAAGTCCTTGAAGTCCTTGCTCCACTGGTCGCCAGAGAGGCGAGGAGCAGGGTTCTTCGGAATGGTGAAGAGCACCTTCATGGGATGCGAGCCAGCGTAGGGCGGGGCTCCCTCTGCCAACTCCATGGCGGTGATGCCCAGAGACCAGATGTCGGCCCTGAAGTCGTAGCCTGCCTCCTGTATGACTTCGGGCGCCATCCAGAAGGGCGTGCCCACGAATGTCATGCGCTGCGACTTGATGTTGGTCAACTGTGCGGCGACGCCAAAGTCTGCGAGCTTGACGCGGCCTTGGTCGGTGAGGAGGACGTTGGCGGCTTTGATGTCGCGGTGGATCTTGCCCGTTGAATGGAGGTAGTCGAGGCCGAGAAGAAGCTCCCGACACATAATGGCGATGTGCGCTTCAGGGATTGGGCCCGGCGCCAGCTGCTGTTGTTAGTAACTTTCCTATCAACTCCCACTTGGAAGCTTTCGTACCATGTCTGCGGCAGAGCCCCCTCCCAGGAACTCCATGACGATCCATAGCTTGACGCCCTTGACGAAGCTGGTCTTGTATTCGGTGATGTAGGGGCTGTGGCAGGTGCTCAGTAGCGAGATCTCGGCTTGGATATCCGTCAGCTCTTCGCTGCTGTCTTCGAGGTCGATCTGTCACGTGTGAGTACTTGAGCGTGGAATCGACTGGGATGGGACGCGCGCACGTGTTTGATGGCCACGATCTCGCCAGTCCGCCGGTCGACAGCTTTGTACACCTTTCCAAAGCTTCCACCTATGAGCACATGAGCTTTCGTTCCAATTCCACAGTCCATGTTGCTGAAACATACTGCCCAACTCCTCCATGACCTGGTAGTTCTCCGCCATTGCGTCGGCGAGGCACTGAGCTGGTAAGTGATGCTCAATGTACTATGCTGACTGCAAATGCGAGGGTAGAAGTGGACGGCGGTCGCCGCGGAGTAGTGCTGTTGGGTAGAGATAGGATGGTCGTGGTGGTGCAGACTGATGCGACTGCTGCTATGCACATTCGAGATCGCGAGCGTGCAGGGTCGTTATTGCCATGACAACGCGCGTGGAAATCAACAACGCGCACAACCCCGCGCACCGACGCTGCTAGCGAGGGTTCATGACACACTTCAGAGTCTTATAATACGATGCATGAAGAGCAATCTCCCGGGGCACAATATCAACATGTCAAAGGTGTCCAAGATGTGTGCGTCAAAAGTGTCCACCACGAGGCCGGCTAAGAGGCCTCTATGCTTGGAAAGTTTGCCCTGCATGACAGCGGAGCGGGTCAGATCCAACGGCAGCGTTGATCGGAGTCTTGTGAGACAAGACGGCAATTGGCTTGTCCTTTTGGCTTCTTGCTGGGACCGAGGCTGCGCTTAGACCAATCATGTGCGTGCGTCGCCATAACGATGAAGTAAGAACTTAGAAAAATAAGAGAAACAGTTAACTAACGTAAGTTACCTTACGGGTGGGCTGGCTAGAGATGGCTTGTTACCGTAACCGAGTAAGAAAAGCTGTAATTACGGTAACATATCTTTCCTATTCTGGCTAGATATCTTCCTATCCGCGTAATTAGTGGGAACTTTTTCTGCCCGGTTACGAAGAGCGTGGGCGGTGTGCCATCCCCAGGGCTGGCCATACGGGTGGGCTGGCCACCTCAAAAACACACTAAAAAGCTAAGTTTTTGTCTTAACAACGCCTTAATAGAATTCTCTATAATTTCTACTAACGTTATAGACCTGCATCTATACAATCTTTAATTTCCTAGAATTGCTAAGCTTTAACTTACGTAATC
>Ga0265780_10005718_pt1 | contig 15663 bp, 15 predicted proteins | sample P1T30metagenome_FD_192432 | JGI IMG/M metagenome (GOLD analysis project Ga0265780, IMG submission 192432) | Plant litter microbial communities from East Loma Ridge, Irvine, California - P1 T30 | ecosystem: Environmental > Terrestrial > Plant litter > Unclassified | place: USA: California... | reverse complement strand
TCCTTTTTGTATTTTAGTAAGCTCATCACCTCACTTATGGAACAAATAAACAATACTTTCTCAATTAAATATTGGTCCGAAGACGACCAGCCTCGTGAAAAGCTAATGCTTAAAGGTAAGGCTGCACTAAGCGATGCCGAGCTTATTGCTATACTTATAGGTTCGGGCAGCCGTAACGAAAGTGCGGTAGAACTTAGCAAGCGAATATTATCAAGTGTAGATAATAATCTTAATTTGTTAGGAAAGCAGAGCCTTCAACAACTTATGAGTTTTAAAGGGATAGGCGAAGCGAAGGCTATAAGTATCGCTGCTGCTATGGAACTGGGACGAAGAAGGCGTGATGAGGCGGGTGTCGATTTAAAACGAATTACCTCAAGCCGTGCCGTGTTCGAAATAATGCAGCCTATAGTAGGTGAGCTTCCACATGAAGAGTTTTGGATACTATATCTTAATAATTCCAATAAGGTTACTTATAAGGCACAGCTTAGTAAAGGTGGAATTACAGGTACTGTTGTAGATGTGAGAATTGTATTTAAAACGGCACTGGAACAAAACGCTACCGGAATTATTTTGGTGCACAACCATCCGTCAGGAATATTGCAGGCAAGCGAACCCGACAAGCAAATAACCAAACAGCTAAAAACCGCAGGGCAGGCGCTTAACATTAATGTGCTGGATCATGTTATTGTTACCGAAGCAGGATATCTTAGTTTTGCGGACGATGGGATACTTTAATTAAACGATTTCCTATATTCCAAAGGAGAAACATTTGTTTTTGTTTTGAACAATTTACTGAATGATTGCGGATATTCAAATCCCAATTGGTACGCAATTTCACTTACTGAAAGTGGGGTAGAGGTAAGTACCTCTTTAGCTTTTTCAATTAGTTTATTATGAATGTGCTGTTGTGCATTAAGTCCTGTAAGTGCCCGTAGCATATCGCTTAAATAACCGGGCGAAACATTAAGATGATCGGCTATATCTTTAACCCTTGGCAGGCATGTTTTGTCGCTGTTGTAATGATCGGTCAGCAGGGTGTCCATTTTTTCAACAAGGTCGTTATTTACATTTTTACGTGTAATAAACTGCCTGTTATAAAAACGGTTAGAATAAGTAAGCAGTAGTTCTATATGCGAAATAATAACATCCTGGCTCAGGTTGTCTATAGCGGTTTCATATTCCTGTTCTATATTACGCATAATACCTTCAATCATAGTCTCTTCTTTCTGAGAAAGATACAGCCCTTCGTTTACGGCATACGAAAAGAACTCGTAATTTTTAATGTTTTTTGCAAGAGCATATCCTCTTAAAAAATCGGGGTGTATTAAAAGCATACATCCTGCCAACGGATTTTCTCCCGGTTCATTCTCGTAGCATATCTGCCCCGGAGCTATGAAAGACATCATGCCTTCATCAAAGTCATAACTGTTTTGTCCATAGCGTATCTTTCCTTTATAATCTTTTTTAATGGCGATCATGTAAAAATTCATAATCAGGCCATTCGGAATTTCTCCATTGATTTCTTTAATGTCACTAAAATGTATAGTGCTTACCAACGGATGTTCAGGTCCCGGAAGCCCAAGCATGCGATGCATTTCAGAAACCGTATTCACTACAAGCGGGCCATTTTTTACCTTTTTCATAATCAAAGCATTTAAAAGAAAAGCTACCGTAAAGATAGCTTTTCTGTAATAATGTATTAAAGTGTAGCCATATCTATCACAAAGCGGTATCGTACATCGCCTTTAAGCATTCTGTCGTAGGCAGTGTGAATATCTTTAATATCTATAAGCTCAATATCAGATACTATATTGTGTTCTGCACAAAAATCAAGCATTTCCTGAGTTTCAGGTACGCCACCGGCTCCGGATCCTGTTACGGTCTTATTACCCGATGCCAGTGAAAATGCAGGAACATTAAAAGGCTCAACGGGCATACCTACGTTTATGTATGTTCCGTTAGTTCGAAGCATAGGCAGGTACAGGTTAATGTCATGGTCGGCAGCAACGGTGTCTAATATAAAATCGAAGCTGCTTTTAACAGATGCTACTTCATCATCATTTTTAGTTACCACAAAATGATGTGCACCAAGTTTTTTGGCATCTTCACGTTTTGATTCAGATGTGCTTAAAACGGTAACTTCAGCCCCAAATGCAACGCCGAATTTCACACCCATATGGCCTAATCCGCCAAGGCCAACAACAGCGAGTTTATGACCATTTTTTACGCCCCATCTGCGTAGCGGAGAGTAGGTAGTAATACCCGCACACAGTAGCGGAGCCACAGCTGCAAGATCCAGCTTTTCAGAAATACTGTGTACGTACCTTTCGTGTACAATATTGTTATTGCTGTAGCCGCCATACACAGGCAGGCCATCATACCCTAAGTTATTATAGGTCTGAACACCTGTAGCGCAAAATTGTTCCTGTCCATCGTTACATTCGGTACAGTGGCGGCAGCTGTCTACAATGACACCCACACCGGCAAGGTCGCCTGCTTTAAATTTGGTTACATGGTTACCAACATTAGTCACGCGACCTACGATTTCGTGACCGGGTACCATTGGAAAAATTCCGGGGAACCATTCGTTTTTTATTAAGTGAATGTCAGTGTGGCAAACCCCACAAAATAAAATTTCTATCTGTACATCATGGGGTTGCAGCTCCCTGCGTTCAAAGTTCCACGGTGCCAGGTTACTTTCTGCCGACTGCGCAGCATATCCTTTAGATTGAATCATTTTTAATTTTTTTGTGTTAGTATTAAAGTCCTACCATTTGCATTCCCATATCATCATATCTGTTTCCTGTAGCCGTACCCAAAGGGATAATGCTTTCCAGCCTGTCCATCTCTTCGGGGGTTAATGTAATACCCGCAGCAGCAATATTCTGTTCGATATATTTTATGCGTTTGGTTCCGGGAATTGGTACAAAGCCTTTATTAATGATCCATGCTAAAGCGAGTTGCGAAGCTGTACTGTTTTTTTCTAAAGCCAGTTTGTTTAGTAATTCCAGTAGTTCAATGTTTTTATAGAATTGCTCTCCCTGAAATTTAGGTATTCCTCTTCTGAAGTCATTTTCAGGAAAATCATCGGGGTTTTTTATATCTCCTGAAATAAAGCCCCTGCCAAGTGGCGAATAGGGTACAAAACCAATACCCAATTCCTTTACAGTGTCTAAAATTCCTGCCTCTTCAACAGATCGCTCAAAAAGAGAATATTCTGTTTGCAACGCAGTAATAGTGTGTACTGAATGGGCTTTTCTAAGGGTGTCAGATCCAACTTCAGATAAACCTATATAACCCACTTTGCCTTCTTTAACAAGGTCTGCCATTGCACCAACGGTTTCCTCAATTGGAATGTTTGGGTCAAGTCGGTGAAGGTAATAAAGATCAATATAATCTGTTCCTAAGTTTTTAAGCGAATGTTCAACGGCTTTCTTAACGTATTCTTTCTGTCCGTTGATACGCCATGTAAGTTGTTCGTTATCGTCTATTTCATATCCGAATTTTGTTGCAATAGTATAATTGTCGCGATTGCCTTTAATCGCTTTGGCAACAAGACGCTCATTAAGCATTGGTCCATATAAATCGGCTGTGTCAAGAAAATTACCGCCAAGTTCCAGCGAGCGGTGAATTGTTGCAATTGCTTCGCTTTCATTAGCCTTACCATAAATATCGTGGCCTGCTAAAGTTGTCATGCCCATGCAGCCAAGGCCTATAGTTGGAACCACAAGTCCCTGTCTTCCTAAATTTACTTTTTTTATACTCATTTTATTTATTGTAATGTATATTCTTATCCTAAATGTCTGATACAAAGTTAGTACTGATGAATGGCTAAAAAGTGTTCAAAACAAATGTTGTTGTATCCAAAACAATGCTGTAACAAAAACATTTATTATTCGTCATACTAAAAACAGGCATTATGGATAACGAAATGATACTGGAAAAAAGCTGGCTAAAACGAAACTGGAGATGGGCATTACCTTTAGTCGGAATTATACTATCGGGTATCGCGATAATACTATCGTTAGTTCCTTCAGATAGTGCGTCAGATTTCACTACTGCATTTAGAGATGAGGCTCTTTACGCTAATGCGGTTGAAAGATCGAATGAAAATAAGGAAGTACTAAATACTTTGGGAACACTTGAACCTGTAGGTAATATGGCTATACTGGAAAGTAACGTAGAATATAGTGATAATAACAAGTCGGTCAATCTTTCTGTACGGGTTAAAGGAGATAAAGGAAAGGGCAGGATGGATGTGAAAGCGTCTAAAAGAGAAAATATGTGGCAGTACAGCCTTATAAAGATAAGAATAAAAGATCCTGAAAAGGAGATTGTAGTTTTAGAATAAAATCATCATCATCATCAATCAAAAATAGAAACGGTGGGCTTTTGGCCCACCGTTTTGTTTTAAATGTTTGCTATAAATGGTGCTTCTCTTATAAACGTTTTGTCGTTAATCTGACGTATTATAAAGTTAGCCAAAGATGTAGCACTTATAGCGTCGCCGGGGCAATCTTTCAGGCTAATATTTATAGCAGGATTATCATCAGTTTGATCAATTAAAGGAAGACGTATGAGGGTCCAGTCAATATCACTTTCACGTAAAATAGTGTATTCTTCCTGCTTGTCTTTAGTGGTTTTAGGATAGTGGCTGTGCATCCATTCAGTAGCCATTTTAGATTTTGCACCTTTATCATCAGATGGAGTATCTACGTTAAGGCCTGTAATTAATATATATCGGCAAATATTATATTTTTTCATCGCTTTGATAATATTAACTGTTGCTGTACTGAAAATATTTGTAGGGTTAGGTAAAATACCCATGCCCAGCATACTTATTACAACATGGCAATCGTGTACAAGATTGACAACAGATTGATAGTCTGCAACATCTCCTTCTATAATTTCAAAGGTTTCGGAAAATTGATTTGTAGAATTCCTTACAAGAAGTTTGCATTGAATGCCTTGTATCGCTAATTCTTTAGCAAGGTATTTACCTGCTTTTCCTGTGCTGCCGATAAGTGCAATTTTTAGGGTTGTTTTCATTTTTTATGCTTTATAAAATTGACAATAAAATTTTGCTCCACAAGCCTGAGAGGGTGTGGAAACTGCAAAACAGGTGTTTTGCCTATTGCTGATATTTTATAAAGACATTGTAATACGGTAAAATTACTGCTAATTATATTATGATTGTCAGAAAATTATGTTTTTTTTAATATATCAATCTGTTAATACGGGAAATTATTCACTTTTTAAATTATACCTTTAAATAAAAAAGCTATGCATAATTACACCATGACCTTTAAGTACGACGGGGAGTTTGATCTGCCCGACGACGAAGAAGCCAGAGAGAAAGAGGTCCCTGTAATGGTGATCAGTAAGCTTGAGGATCACGATTTTGAACTGGTAGATTTTAACCTTACAGAAAATTACGACGGCGAACATTCTAAACGTTATATACATGACCCACTTTTACATCGCGCTGTACTCGAGATACGCCTTGACCTTTCTATAAAAGAAATGAAAAGCCGTGAGGCTATTTACGCCAAATGCCTTAAAGCATTGCAGGATGAAGAGCTATGCCTTGCGCATACTTATGAAAATGACGATAAGGAAAAAGGTATGCTGCAAAGCATTGTTGTTTTTGAAATGAAACAAAGACAGAAAGCCCAGACATAATAGCATATTTTATGTTTTATAATCTCTATGATTTACTTAAATTGCAGGGTCAATAAAATATTGCTATGATACAAACTAAAAATATACACTTTTCTTATGGAAAGGGTACCGATTTTCGTTTCCCGGATATCGCGGCTTCTTCCGGCGAAAGCCTGCTTATAACAGGTGGTTCGGGAAAAGGCAAAACTACACTGCTGCATCTTTTAGGAGGTTTGCAACGCCCGCAAAGCGGAGAGGTTATCATTGAAGATACTAATATCGCATCGCTTTCAGAAAGAAAACTGGATCATTTCAGGGGAAAAAATATTGGATTGGTATTACAGCAATCCTATTTTGTAGCCTCATTAAACGTGCTGGAAAATGTAGTGCTGGCATCATGGCTGGCAACGGGTAAACAGGCCACCGAAAAAGCAAAACAGCTTTTAGCACAGCTCGACCTTAGCTACCATCTTTATAAACTTCCAACACAGTTAAGTATTGGGCAGCAGCAAAGGGTATCTATTGCTCGTGCGCTTATTAATGAGCCAAAATTGTTGTTGGCAGATGAACCTACATCGAGCCTTGACGACGAGAATGCCTTTAAGGTGGCTGATATGCTTTCGCACCTTGCAAAGCAATATGGCACGGCTCTGGTAATTGTAACCCACGACCAAAGGCTTAAAGACCGTTTTCCTAATCAAATATCTTTATCATGATCACTAAAATTGCCTGGAAAAATATTTGGTTCAAGCCATTAAATACAGCGCTCAGCATTATATTACTTACGGCGAGTGTTGCCATTATTACCCTGCTCATTTTATTACAGGAACAATTCGAAAAGAAATTCAGTGATAATATCGATGGTATAGACATTGTGCTTGGCGCACAGGGAAGTCCGTTACAATTGATATTGTCCTCCGTATATCAGGTAGATGCTCCTACCGGTAATATCGATTATACAGAAGCAAAAAAATGGATGAAGCATCCGTTTGTTGAAACGGCTATTCCGTTATCATTTGGCGATAATTACAGAGGATTCAGAATTGTGGGTACAACACCTGATTACCTTACAAAGTATGGTGCTGAAGTTAAGAACGGTAAGGTATTCGTTAAGAACTTTGAAGTTGTATTGGGAAGTGCTATCGCACAGAAGCTGGGTATGAAAGTGGGCGACAAATTCTTTGGTTCTCACGGTGATGCCGAAGAAGGGGAGGTGCACGATCATCAGGCATATATAATTACAGGTATTGCGTCACCAACAGGTAAGGTGGTAGATAACCTTATACTTTGCAACCTGCAAAGTGTCTGGGCTATGCACGACCATGAGCATGAAGAAGGCGAAGAAGCACACGATCATGAAACAGATGAACATGCGGCTGTAGCTGGGACTGGCCATGAAGATCATGACCACGACGGGCATGCCGAAGAAGCCCATGATCATGATGAGGTAACTGTAAGCGAAGAAGGAAAAGAAATTACAGCTGTGTTGGTAAAATTCCGTAGCAAAATGGGTATCGTTACCTGGCCAAGAATTATAGCCCAGAATACAAAAATGCAAGCTGCATCTCCTGCTATAGAAATAAACAGATTGTTTTCATTATTTGGAATAGGACTCGATGCTTTAAAATACCTGGCTATTGGTATTATGGCTATATCGGGTATCAGCATTTTTATTGCGCTTTTCAATACTTTAAAAGAAAGGAAATATGAATTTGCGCTGTTACGCGTTAATGGAGCAAGCCGTTTACAATTATTATCCCTTGTTCTTATAGAAAGTCTGCTTTTATGTATTACAGGCTTTGTGTTTGGAACGATTGTTGGGAGGGTAGCACTGGTGTTTATTTCGGGTTCGTCTGAGGATGAATTCAAAATGTCATTTAATCCATTCGAGTTTGTGTGGGAGAAAGAAGGATATTTGTTTCTGCTCACTATCTTTGTAGGGATTTTAGCAGCGGTTATACCCGCTGTAAAAGCATATAGTTTAAATATTTCAAAAACACTTGCAAATGCGTAAGTCCTATTTTTTTATTGCCCTGCTTGCAGCGGGTATCGTTTTTATGTCGGCAGGAAAGCCGGCTTCAGTTACTACGGAAGCATCATTGGGTAAAGCTACATATATTACAGCTTCAGACACACTTACCTGGAAGCTTTTAGCCCAGATAAAATATCTTAAAAAGCCGAGTAAAGATTATCCGGAAGGCGTTATGTTTCCGGTAATTAACCCTACGCTTAAAACTAAAAACAAGAAGCCTATTACTATGAGTGGTTTTATTATACCTATTGATAATAAAAACTATGCACTTAGTAAAAACGTATTTGCTTCATGCTTTTTCTGCGGACAGGCAGGTCCTGAAACCATTATGGGTATTAAATTTAAGAGTCCGAATATGAAACTGAAGACCGACCAGTACGTTACGCTTCAGGGGAATTTCAGGTACAATGATGCCGATGTGGATGATTGGATTTACCATATTGACAATGCCGTAATTACAAAGGGTAACTAAAAATGATAACCGGTAAAAAAGCTGTGTTTTTTGATCTCGACCATACCTTATGGGACTTCGAGAAAAATTCTGCGCTTGCTTTTGAAGTTATTATCCAAAAATATAATATAGGTGTATCACATGCTGAGTTCAATTTGCATTTTTCACCAATAAATGCCCAATACTGGAAATTATACAGGGATGGCGAAATTACCCAGCAGGATTTACGCTATGGCAGGCTAAGAGATACATTTAAGCTTTTGGATTTTAAAGCTGACGATGAATTACTGCATGCGATTTCTGAAGAGTATATCGAACTTCTTCCTGTAAATAATCACCTGTATGAAGGCGCAGTTGAAATTTTGGAATATCTTAAGCCTAAATACAGCCTTCATATTATTACCAACGGCCCCGATGTTGTACAGGAGCGCAAGCTTAGAAACTCGAACATTGAACATTATTTTGATACAGTAACCAATTCTGAACTGGCAGGCTGTAAAAAGCCACACGCCGGAATTTTTGAATATGCCCTAAAAGCGGCAAATGTAGACAGGGCAGAAAGTATTATGATAGGAGATTGTATAGAAGCCGATGTGCAGGGCGCTTTAGACTGCGGACTTGACGCTATTTTTTTTAATGAGCATAAACAGGATGCTCATCCTACAATAAAACAGGTATATCATCTGTTAGACCTAAAAAACATCTTATAACACTATGAAAAAGTTCTTACTATTTTTTGCGATACTCTATAGCGGCATTGGATTCGCCCAAAGCATAAACGATTATAAATATGTAGTTGTGCCAGGCAAATTTGACTGGCTAAGCGAAGAAAATAAATTCAACCTGAATTCGCTTACCAAAATGATTTTTGATAAGCAGGGGTTCGAAACATATTATCCATCGGAGAAAATGCCTGATGAGCTTGCCCTTGATAAGTGTAAAGCTTTGTATGCCGATGTTCTTAATGACTCAGGAGTTTTAAGTACCAATATAGTTATTGTGCTTAAAGACTGTACCGGTAAAGTAGTGTTTAAATCTATGGAAGGAAGAAGTAAGCAAAAAACGTATCAAAAAGCATATTATGAAGCATTACGTGAGGCGTCTCAATCGGTAAACCAGTTATACTATAAATATACAGGTAAAGAAACTGTAGCAAAGCCCGCAGTACAACCGGTACCGGCAGCTCAGCAGGCAGCAACACCGGTTACAGTAAATAACTATAACCAGCTTTTTGCGCAGCCTATAGCTAATGGGTATCAGTTAGTTGATAGCTCGCCTAAAGTAATCCTGAAAATATATAAAACATCGCAGCAGGATTCTTATACTGCTGTATCTGAAACCAAAAACGGAGTAGTGTTTAAAAGAGGTAATGACTGGATTTTTGAATATTACAACAATGATAAACTAGTTTCAGAAAAATTGAATATTAAGTTTTAAGTTTCAAAGTTTCAAAGTTTCAAAGTTTCAAAGTTTCAAAGTTTCAAAGTTTCAAAGTTTTTCTACTTAGTGACTTTGAAACTTTGCCGTTTTAATATCCATATTTCTTCCATCTGTTCTTTAAAAATTCACGTGTAGAATTTTCCCTGGAATTATTTCCGGGGTTATAAAAGGCAGTATTCTTAATTTCGTCCGGCAGGAATTCCTGATCGGCAAAATTATTCTCATAGTCGTGCGAATATTTATATTCGTCACCATATCCAAGCTCTTTCATTAATTTGGTAGGTGCATTTCGCAAATGTATAGGAACTGGCAGGTCGCCCGTTTGTTTTACAATTTGCTGTGCTTTGCCTATTGCAAGATAACTGGCATTGCTTTTAGGCGAGGTAGCCAGATAGATAGCGCACTGGCTCAGTAATATTCTCGATTCAGGATAACCAATAGTGGTTACCGCCTGAAAGGTATTATTTGCCATAATGAGCGCGGTAGGGTTGGCATTACCAATATCTTCAGATGCTAAAATAAGCATACGCCTGGCAATGAATTTTAAATCTTCACCACCTTCAATCATTCTTGCAAGCCAGTATACAGCACCATTAGGATCGCTCCCACGCATTGATTTTATAAATGCTGAAATGATATCATAATGCATCTCCCCCGATTTGTCGTACAAAACGGTGTTTTTTTGGACGAGCTGCATTACCCTTTCATTGGTAATTTGTATAGTATCTCCTTCTGAGGCATTAACAATCAATTCAAAAATATTAAGCAGTTTCCTGCCATCGCCTCCCGAAAGGCGAATCAAAGCTTCGGTTTCTTTAAGTTCAATATCTTTAGACTGTAGCATAGCATCTGTAGCAATAGCACGATGCAGTAGTGCCTCAAGGTCTTCTTTTGTAAAAGCATTAAGTACATACACCTGACAGCGCGACAGCAAAGCGGGAATCACCTCAAAACTTGGATTTTCTGTAGTAGCACCTATAAGTGTAACCCATCCTTTTTCTACGGCTGCAAGTAACGAATCCTGTTGTGATTTGCTAAAACGATGAATTTCGTCAATAAACAAAATAGGATTTTTGGCTGTAAATAATCCACCACTCTGTTTGGCTTTATCAATTACTTCACGCACTTCCTTAACACCGGAATTTATGGCACTTAATATATAGAAAGGTCTTTTGCTTTCCTGCGCCATGATTTGGGCAAGTGTTGTTTTCCCTGTGCCGGGAGGCCCCCATAAAATTAACGAAGGTATTATCCCTTTCGCAATCTGGTGCGTTAACGAGCCATTAGGTCCTACAAGGTGTTGCTGGCTAATATATTCTGATAAATGCTGAGGTCGTATGCGTTCTGCCAAAGGTGCTTCCATGATGTAAAATTACGGATTTATACACTATTCAGTTGTTCATAATATGCTAAAAATGCAATTGTGTTTTCTGTCAGCATGACCTTACTATTCGTGATTTATTGAATGAATTCTGACAAATTAGCAGTTAATTTATTTTGGATGAATTTTTGAGTCAAATTTGATATGACCGATACAAACGAATTCAGATTTTCTCCCTCGGTATGGGCTTGGCCTTTGTACTTTGTGCTAACGCTGTGGCTGGTGTATTGGGTAGAAGTAAAATATCATATATACCTTAACGATTATGGTATACTGCCAAGAACTTTTGTGGGTTTACGCGGTATAGTTTTCAGTCCTTTTTTGCATGGTGGTTTAGAACACTTGTATAATAATTCTGTTGCACTAGTGGTACTTATAGCGGCACTACGGTATTTTTACCGTAAGCATGCGCTGGAAGTTATAGTGTACGGAATTTTGCTTTCAGGATTTATAACCTGGCTTATAGGCAGGGAATCCTATCATATAGGTGCCAGCGGACTAATATATGTACTGGTTAGCTTTATGTTTTTTAAAGGTATACAAACCGGATATTATCGTTTGGTCGCTTTATCTCTTACTATTATAGTATTATATGGTGGAATGATATGGTATGTTTTTCCTGATGTGGAAAAAGGGATATCGTGGGAAGGGCATTTAGGCGGATTGATAAGCGGATTTATTTTTTCAAGGATATATAAAACACCGGAATATAAAAAACAAATTGTATATGATTGGCAGCGTCCGGATTTTGACCCGAAAACAGATGCGTTCATGAAACGATTTGATGATAATGGCAATTTTGTAAATCCTCCTAAACCTGAAGATATAGAGGTGATAAATCCTATATTCCTGTCACCACCCGCACAGGAAGCTCCTGTTTTTAGAATTGTATATAATTATGTTCCGAAAACAGATGATACCGCTTCGGAACATAATCAATTTCCTGAAGATAAATAGTGAATGTTAGCCTCTCTGCCTAACCGTTTCATAAAGAAAAGCACCACATGCTACCGAAACGTTTAGTGAACCTATAGTTCCAAACATTGGCAGTTTTGCCTTTTCATCTACAATTTTAAGTACAGATGGGTTAATCCCCCTGTCTTCAGACCCCATAATGATAGCCAAAGGCTCTGTAAGAGAAATATCGTAAATATTGTTTTCTGTTTTTTCTGTAGCGGCAACGGTTTTAATACCCGATCCCTGAAGGTGAAAAATGGCATCTTTAATATGTTCTACTTTACATATAGGCACATTAAACACTGCGCCGGCAGATGTTTTTACCGTATCACCATTAACCGGGGCAGACCCTTGTTTCTGAACAATAATACCATCTACACCTGTACATTCTGCAGTACGGATAATCGCACCAAAATTACGCGCATCAGACAATTGGTCAAGAATAAGAAAAAGGGGCGTTTTACCGCTTTCCATTACTTTTTCTATAAGTTCTTCCAGATTATGAAATGAAATAGGGGCAATTGTAGCCACAGCACCCTGGTGGTTATTAGGTGTTAAACGGTTAAGTTTTTCTACAGGAACATAACTGAAATTAACATTGTTAGCTTTCATAGCTTTCATAAGGTCTTTCATAAGATCGCTTTGTGCATCCTTCTGAATAAATACCTTATCAATTTCTTTACCTGCGTGTATAGCTTCAATAATAGCCCTAATACCGAATATCTGGTGTTCTTTTTCCATGGTGCAAAGATAGAATATTGATTTAAGATTTATCGTTTTTGATTTTAGAATATTCGCAACACGTAAACTTAGGGTAATATGCTATGGTTTTGGGCAATAGTTTCTTCATGCTAATTTAAAGTTTGTGTAATTCCTTCGGCATAAACTAAGTATAGTTTTGTGGTCGATTATCAAACCAAAATTTAGCACTACAATCATGAAAAAAATTTACCTGTTATTATTACTATGTATGGGTTTGCCGGGAATGGCGCAAACGCTGTATCCGTATCTTCAGGCACCAACCCAGAATTCGATTTATGTAAACTGGAAAACGGAGAGCAATCCTGAATCTGTTGTGCAGTATGGAACAACTGCAGCAACACTAACCACAACTGTAAACGGTACAAACCAGGTTTTTACCGATACAGGTTATTCAAACAACTATTTCTATCACACGGTTAGGATAGACGGGCTTACTGCCAATACAAAATATTACTACCGTATTAAAACGGGTAGTGCATTATCTGCGGTATACTCTTTTAAAACTCTTCCGTTACCGGGACATGCTGCTACAGCCGATGGGCATTTACGTTTTCTTGTTTTAGGTGACAACCAGATGAGAAACGAACCAAGGTTTGATACTCTTGTTGCTTCAGCGAAGCGTAAGATTGCTGAGAAATGGGGAATAGCTGCAGATCCTGCCGACAATATCGCTTTAACTGTTATGGTAGGCGACCAGGTAGATGTGGGTACGTTAGACCATTATGAGAACGTACATTTTAAGAAAAATAAAGCTCTTTCAGGATACCTGCCAATTCAAACACTGGTAGGTAATCACGAAACCTATGGTACACTTGCAATGCAGGCGTATTATGATCATTACATTCTTGATGGCATGTCGTATAAAGGTATATCTTCAGGAACAGAGAATTATTATGCCAATCAGGTAGGTAATACTTTGTTTATCGCAATGGATACAGAACACACAAGTGTACAGCAATTAGGATGGCTGTCTCAGGTTGTGGCTGCTGCCAATGCTGATACTACTGTAGACTGGATCGTATCTTTAGGTCACAGGCCTTACCAGGCAGAGCAATATGTAGGCGATATTTCTACATGGGTGCGTAACTCGGCAATGCCAATACTAGCCGCTTCACCAAAGTTGGTACTTCACATAGGTGCACACCACCATTTATACCACAGGGGCCAGCTAAAAAACACACCTACTTACCAGATCATTTCGGGTGGTGTTGCATGGGATCAATACTGGGGAATGGCTGTTGAACAGGATTTTGACGATGTGCAAAAAACGATATCAAACTGGATTTACCAGATTATTGATATCGATGTAACTAATGGTACTTTTGATGTGGAAGCCTACTCTATAGGTAGTGTTTATAAATGGAAGAATAACGTACTGATGGATGAGTTCCACAGACATAAAGGTATTGCATCGCCTAACAAACCGCAAATCACAAATGCACTTACCGGTAATGATGTTGAATTACCTTTGACATTGGAAACGACTCCTTATGCTACTACATCTCAGGAATTGTTGAATTCTACGCAGTTTATGATTGGAAAAACTGCTACGTTTGATATTGTAGAGAAAGATGTGTACAGGGACTATGAAGATCTTTTTGGTGCTGTGGGTACTCAGGTAGATAGTACTACTAATGTACTTTTAGGGGTAGATATCACTAAACTTACACTTAAACAAAATGAGATTCCTAACGGACAGTATTTTGTAAAAGCACGCCACAGAGACCGTAACCTTAACTGGTCTGAATGGAGCGAGACAAAATCATTCAATATCATAAACAGTGGCTTTGCAAACACGCTTATCCAGCTTGACACTTTAGCTTATGCTGTTAATGCACCAATTAAAGTTTCATTTACAGATACTCCCGGTAATGCTAAAGACTGGGTGGCAATTTATAAAGCAGGACAAACGCCGGGCAGCGCCAGCCCTTCTCAGGTTTGGAAATATACAAACGGACAGATAAGCGGTAACCTTACATTAAACGGACTTGCAACTCCGGGATTATATTATGCTACTTTAATGGAAAATGATGGTTATACAGAAATTGCAGACAGGATAGCATTTTATGTAGGGCCTTTTACAGAACTGGAGGCTGATAAAGAAGTGTATGCTGAAGGCGAAGCTGTAACCATTAACTTTACAAATGGCCCTGACTTTGATAAAGACTGGATTGGTATATATAAAGTTGGACAAACACCTGGCCCTGTAGCATCAACTAAATGGGATTATGTTCCGGGAGCTGATGGAAGCCTTACATTTCAGGGATTAGGCAAAGGATATTACTTTGCGCAATATCTGCTTATGGATAAATACGAAACTGTAGGTAATAAAGTATTCTTTCAGGTAGGGGAGCAGATAACGCAGTTGGGCATCAATAAAACAATTTATAACCTTAATGAAAATATTATAGCCACATGGACAGATGCTCCCGGTATCATTAAAGACTGGCTAGGTATTTACCATGAAGGAGACGATCCTAATATTGACGAGCTTGTAAGCTATACCTATTTTGATGGTAAGCCGGAAGGAGCGTCAACAATACCAAACGATAATCTGCCAACACAACCGGGTGGCTACTTTATAGTAATGTTTACAAACGATTCATACAATGAAGTGTCTAACAGGGTTGCGTTTGTTGTGGAAGGTGAGACAGCCGGTTTGCCGGAAACATCTTCTCAAAATGGAGTAATTGTATATCCTAATCCTGCTAAAAAAGGGGAGAAGACCTACATCAAATCAAAATACCCAATAGACCAGATTGATATGTTTGATATGACAGGAAATCTTTTTTATTCATCTAAAAATATAGATGATTATAATTTCTCACTAATCAATCAAAGCCTTCCAACGGGTGTGTATATATTAAAGATACATTCTAATAAAGTGTATACTGTAAAAGTTATCGTAGATTAAATAGTGCTTTAGTTTTTAAAAGTAAAGGCTGCCTTCGGGTAGCCTTTTTAGTTTATAAAAAAGAG
>Ga0265780_10005716_pt1 | contig 15666 bp, 18 predicted proteins | sample P1T30metagenome_FD_192432 | JGI IMG/M metagenome (GOLD analysis project Ga0265780, IMG submission 192432) | Plant litter microbial communities from East Loma Ridge, Irvine, California - P1 T30 | ecosystem: Environmental > Terrestrial > Plant litter > Unclassified | place: USA: California... | reverse complement strand
CCGTCGCACAACGGAAGCCCTTCCCGTGCATAACCTGACGCCCTGCACTCCGACACACAACACCGTTGGACCGCACAGAAGGCGTCCAATTGCCAATGACCTGAGCCGCGACCCACTCGAGCCCTATCACACCGTGACTGCCCACCCGACGCTCTTTAACAGCCATTGATCTTTTTTGGATATCCTATGACCTAGCATCACCATGGCACCCGCTCCCACTGCCGAGGGCACTGCGCCGCTCGCCGACTATTTCTTCATCTCTGGCATCGAGTCGTCGCAGGTCTACGACGAGCGCGCCCAGCAGAATGGCATCGGCTTAGTCACCTCCCCGCTCGCCGCCCCGCCAGTCGACGAGACCATTGAAGAAGACCGCGCCCTGGAGACGGACTCCAGCCGGCCCGCGTCCCAGGAGGGCCTGCCCAATCGTGACAGTTATAACAGGCGCTCTGGCGGCCGTATGAGTGAGCACCGAGACTCAGTCGGAACCATTATTGGCCCCGACAGCAAGCACACCGCGAGTAACCGCAGCAGCACAACAATCAAAGGCGTACAGCTGCTTGGCTCCGGCCTGAGCGAACAGGACTTTGAGAAGGCGCTGCGCAAATTCGCTTCGGAGCGCGACAATTTTCTTGAGGAAATCCAGTTTACCGCTGGCGTTGCGCAACAGAACCGCCCCACCTCCACCCGACCGCGCCCGCGACCGCAACGAGTGCAGCACCCGGGCAACGAAGATGGCGGAAATCTCAGGTCCGGTGTCGGAAGCATCAGGCGGCGGATATCAACTATGCAGAGCAGCCTGAAGCGACAGTCTTCAAACGCCCGACAATGTACGTGAAAAGTCGAGACCGCGTGTCGCCATGGCGCACATCTGCACATGCATCTGCAACAAGCCACATTTTGTTTTATTCTTTTGACCCGCAAGCACTGACATGCAGGCAGCGTCGATCCGAACATCGAAGCGCATGTCTGGATACAATTCAGTGATACCGGCGCCGCAGCCATTCACGCCGGAGCCAAACATGCACCCTCTGCTGCGCCGCTACGAGCCCGTTCTCCTGGACCGCTACCCCCCGAAGAACATGGTCGAGGAGCTGAAGAGACGAAATCCCTTTCCAGATTACGTGCCCATGTTTGCTTTTCCCAACGATGTCAGCGTAGTCTCCTCGGACGAGCGACCAAAGACCCAATGGCATGGATTCGCAATGACCGGCGGTGACAGTTGCAAACTTTACGGAATTTGCGTTATTGTCTGGCTGCCGCTGAACTCAACAGCTGCTGAGGGATTGGAGCGCCAATGCGAAGAATGGCGCAGGGTCCACATGAATCCAGAAGAGCGGGAATTGGCAAGCAGCTTAGGAGAGCGTCTTGCGCTAGAGCGTGCGAAGCTGTCTCAACTTTTGTCTCAACTGCCGGCCGTAGCTCCCGAGTCTCAGGAGCGCGAGGACCTGGAAGATCAGATCAGCGCGGTAGAGGAAAAGATCCAGCTCATGACTGACCTCCTCCGCCCGGTGAGGCACGGAGCTGCTTCCAAGATCGAGGGTCTGACCGACGGGGAGACTGGCTTGTGGATCCCACGTGCCTATGGCGTTATGGGCCGAGACGCCAGTCTGACACCCTTCTGGAAGGAATGGCTGAAAGCAGTTGTCGTCCCCATGACCAATGGTGCGATTCTGCGCGTTCCCGCAAGCTCGCCCCGAATTGGTATGTGGCAGCCGCTGGAGCGATATGTGGTCAACCTCTGTGCGGAGGCTCTTAGTCCGATCACCTCCATCACACAGGTCGAATTAGCGGTCCGCGAGCTGCGGATGTATGCCCGGAAAGAAGCGGTCAACGAGATTCCTGGATCGCGCAACATCGACATCTACGCGCTTTTCCGCTGCCTATCGATTCCGAACATTGTCACACTCTTCGAATTTGTGCTTGCTGAATCGAGAATCATTCTCCTCTCCTCACATACAGCAATGCTGCATCTTGCAAGCATGGCGATCGTCAACTTGCTGTATCCGTTCCAGTGGGCCGGCGTGTTCATACCGATTCTGCCCGCCCGTCTGGTCCAAACAATCGAAGCTCCCTGTCCCTACATAGTTGGCATCGAGCGTCGATACGAGCCGGCCGATTACCCCGAGGACGAATACGTGCTTATTGACCTGGACGCCGACTCGATTGTCTCGAATGGTCCACCGCCTCCAGCTCTGCCACGGCAGCAGCGACGGAAATTAATGTCTCTCCTCCAGCATTCTGCCCCGCATCACGCTCGATTTGGCGTACCAACTGGGCCTCCTCAATATGCTATAGAAGCATATCCTTACGACACATTCTGTTCGGAGAACCTCAATGTGTTCTCTCACAAAGCACATCCTTCCACTATCCAGACCTACGTTGGTCTTAACTCAACATCATTCGGCGCTGTTGGCGGACCACCCAGCTCAAAGCCATTGATCCATAATGCATTCTTACAGTCGAGTGCTTCTAGTCGTGGCAACGATAGGCCAACGACTGCCACAACCGTGAAGACCTACAATTCACCACCTTCGCCCAAGATATCACCGGTTTCGACTGTTTTCCCGCCGATGCCTAGCACACCAATCTCCCGTAGCGATTCCGGATATGCTCTACAAGTTCAACAACTTCGAGAGAAGCGGTCGGGTCATTTTGAAACTTCCTCTCGTCGGAGTTCTTCGTTTGGCTTTTCAGAACGTGTACCACCATTGCGAAGACCCAGCCAACCGTTCCTCGGACACGCTCCTAGCGCCTCAACAACCTCTTTGAGTCACGAATATCACGCTGGATCTTCCTATGCTCCATCGGTATATGCGCAGTCGACGTTGGCCGCATCGACGATCATGCCTGGCATGGCGATGCAGCCAGTCCGTAACACGGCGACAACGCAGTGGCAAGAAGGACACTGTCTGCAGTGGCGGCCCCATGAGGAAAAGGCTAGCTGTTCAATTTGCGAGGAGAAATCTGACGATGGCCTCTATCGTTGTACTGGTAAGTTGCACATTATCTTAACTTAGCTCGTATCTAACATACCACAGGTTGCACCACGTTTGCCCACGGCCGATGCGTTGATTCCATCTGCATCGTCTGTCCCACAGCTTTTCGACCGGATCAAGTTCGTGCCTCATTCGTGCGATGTTTTGCCAGTCTGCTGTACACGTACAGGCGCTTCATGGTTCCAGCGACTGGTGAGCGCAAGAAGTCTGGGATGCATTATCAGTTCAAGATGGACGAGTTTATGAAGAGCCAGCCGGGTGAAAACGTGCAGTATTTGGCCACTCTGCAACAGACGCAAGGTGCGTAACGCCACATTCCGCATGACCGTGCTAGTTGGCTAACTTCAAAAAAGGCTTCAACGAATTCATCCACGAACGCGAGAGCAAGCGAGCAGACGACCCCACCGTTAAACTTTTCGACGAAGTCATCCTCGCGAAGCGCAACCGCGGCAAATCATCCTTCTTCTCTAGATCAAAGGCCGACTTCCTCTCCGACACGAGCGACCATCTCTGGCGCACTGCATCCGCTACTCCACCCAACTCACGCTTCCCAGGCGACTATCGCTCCGTGATCAGCCGCATTCCTTCAAAGCTCGATCCCACCCTCATGAAAGAGCCCCGCGTCATCCAAGGCGTCCCACGCATCCCCATGGCCAAAGCCCGCCGCAAGCCTATTCCCTCCATGCTTGGACCCAACGGCACTGGCCCAACACCTTTTTGAATCTCCTAAATCACGACGCCACCTTCACGACTGCTCCGACAACATACATCAACTTTACGCACACCTCTCTCTCTCTCTCTTCCGTGGGCTTCTTTTCTTTTCTTTTCCCCTTCTTTTTCTTCTCTCTCTCGTCAAACCTTGCATTTTGTACCATACTAGCGAAGGAGTTTTGCGGCGCATCACACATGGACACAAACACGCTGGATTGTCATTTCTGGAAAAAGTCAATCCGTCGGATGGGTTGGGGGAATTCAAATCATCTTTGCATAACCCGGATGGACATTTTTTATTGGGAGGTTTGCGAAGTTTTTCTTCTTGCATACTGGGAAGGGCAAGGGGTGGGTGCAAGACGGGGTTGGTTCTGGTTCTGGCTCTGCACATGGTGCATGGGCATGGTGCACGGTATTCGGAAAGTCAATTATACTCTATATATACTACACTTTTGTAATGTGGGATTTTTCACTCTTCTGCACTAGCATTCGTCCTCGTCTGCATCGGGTACCTGGTATCATCCTTCCTGTATCATATATCCACATGCACACAACCAATACACTTTTCCCACCCAGCACCCCAAACGCACAACATGACGTCGACATAAACACCGCCCCGATCCCTCCCATGCACACAAATGACTCGGCGTCGGCGTCGGCGTCGGCGTCGGCGTCGGCGCCGCTTTCCCCTGCGCTGACCGGGGCCCTAGCCGTGCCTGCAAATAGCCTTGTGGGGCGCAGGGAGAGATTGATGCGTGGTTATACGTGCATGGATATCAATCGTGCGCTCGTTCGATTCTCAAGTGAGTGAGGATTATTGTTAGGTACTTTGGGCGAGGAGTGAGGACCGTATGTGCGAGTGATGCTTGTCTCCACGGCATCGCTACGCTGCTATGCGTTGACTCGAGCGTGTGCAGCGACGGAGGGCTCGGGGTGGTTGTTGCGGTGAAGATGGGGGCGCGGTGGCGGGACTGAGGGATGGTTTTGCGCGTACACGGTTCGAGGTTTGGGTGGGCTTTTGTGGTTTGGGGAGAGGGGCTTGTGACTTGGGGTTGTGCGTATGTTTTTGCTGGGGGTTTGGGTAGGGTGGTTGTTGGGTCTTCTGTGGCTGTTGGTGACTGGAGGTGTCGATGTCTTGGGCACTGGAGCTGCGGCGAGCGGATGGAAGACGGCTGGCCAGTTGGGGCTATGGGTGTGCTGATTGATGCGGCGCTCGCGGATTGATGGCTGTAAAGTAGGAGATGGAAATGAGGAATGGGTGATGAAATGGATGAGTGAGGATGTTAGATGATATATGTGCACTGTTCAATCAAAGTAATGTAACGACTTTTTATCACAGTCGTAGGGACCTCTATCCACTAGTTAATTTGACGTCTTCCACCCCGTTGCTTGCGAGTATAGTTAAAGGCGTTGCGTTGCATATTACATATAAAGGCAAGACACGACGTATACGAGACTAGTGGATGTTATTTGCTAGGATATTGTGATCTGGTTTTTATTGCTTTCGTGAGCGCCCTCTGCGTTCAGCAGAGGACATGGACCATCTTTCGAGAATGTTCAAGGCTCGTGATCAGTAAACACGTGTAACACTCACTGATCATGAAATCTTCATACTAAGTAACGTATGAGAACTAGAGCAATGCATCGGTTCTTCAATAGTGTGATATTGGTTGTATGTCGACTGTTGTACCACAGCATAAAGTTCATTATAGTAGAGATCTTACATCGGCCTTCCATTCAAGCCTTTCAAACCAGGCACTTCAAGGCAGCATCACGCGCACACAAATGTAAAAAAATTTATAATCTCGCTTCAAGTACCCTATCGCCCACAGTGAATGCCGCAAGACATCAAAATCGTGCCCATCTAAGGGGTAAGCATTTGACCCTGAATCGAAAGTCAAACATCTGGGTCCGAAGTCCTGAACCCCACCTCACTTGCTATGTGCCATATGCCCATATTTATTTCACACCATTAGTGCTGAAGTCTACCTTGGTACTGAACTGTGCCACGACCCAGCCTTCATTTAGTCAACCTGTTTGCTCGGAGTTCCGTTATTGGCATGTTGTTGATGGCTTGAGCAACATGTGGGGCCGAATCCTACCGAAGATTTTGCTGCTTACCCCTCAGCCGAGCCGCCCCAATGACGATGTGCTCAACAGCGATTTTCTGGGCTACGCACCCCATCTTTGCATTATTTTTGGCATCATATATTGCATCTAGTTTGAGAACATCAATAATACATCAGGCAAGATGGCCGAGCGGTCTAAGGCGCTAGCTTCAGGTGCTAGTAGAGTAATCTGCGTGGGTGTATGTTCCTCTGAATCCGTTAATTCGACTCATTGTACTTACTAACTTTGCTTCAGTCGAATCCCACTCTTGTCAACATTCTTCTTTTTTTTGCGTTTTTTCTCTGACACGATGCGATGGCGAGAACATCGTTTTGCCGGCCAGCAGTGTCTACCAATTTGTTCATGCGAAGTCTCGATCCTTTTTGTCTATCGATGATTAACTCATAGTCTTCTTCAGTTGCATTTTGCTATCTACTTCGTTCGCTGTGTTCTTTTGTTGTTCCGACGCGCGGTCTCAAGTCAGCCCGCACGCCACCAGGACACGACGTCTGCTAGCCACCCCTGAATTAGTTCAACGTGTGTACGAACACCTCAAATCTCACAGCGCTTGCGGCCCTTTCGTCGAGCTAGAGAAGCTTAATTGGATAAGCTCGGTTTCAGGACAGCCCAGCCATGGCTTGCCAGAGCCTACTTCCGGGCTACGGCGGTCTGGAGGACATCACTATTGGCTACGCGGAGCTGCGATGCGGGTGTAGAAGCCGAGGCGCATGCGGCAGTCTATTGTTATTACGCGTGCTGTTAAGGAGACATGAGTGCGCTGGTACAAGAGCTAGGTAACTGCTTTTTCTGTCGCTGATCGCTGTTGATGTTCTTCGAATTTGAAGTTTGTCTGTCGCTTTCTTCTGCACCAGTCACTCGTTACCAAGATTTTCTCGCAACCGATCTGTTTCAATCTTCAGCCTCTACGTTCTTCGACCGCCAAAATGCAGTTCACCGTCCTCCCCGTCCTGGCCCTTGCTGCCTCTATCCTCGCCGCCCCGGCTCCAATCTCCGACTGCGAGTCTCTCAAGTCCCTCGCCATCCTCCCGGGCGGCAAACTCTTATGCGCGACAAACCATCCTTCTTCTGACGCTGTCATTACTCCTGTCTACGGAACGCCCAAGAACAATGCCAAGCGCTTCCAGGAAGACAACGAGAGGATCATGAGGGTGTTGGGGGGAATGCCAGAACAGAGGCAGAAGGCTTTCTGTGCCTGCTATCCAGCGAAGCCTGCCTCCGGTTAGAGGGGGCTTTGATGTTTACAAATTGATTCAAGACACATGGAGCTCAATCAAGAGCATTCGCTGTTGGGAATGCATTGATGAGTGTTTTCTGTTCGAGAACATCGTTCCTACCGAATGGGCACAGGAAAACCGTAATACTAGAAACGCTGTCTATGACCATGTTCAGGCATACTTGCCCTTTCTCAATATCTAATTACCTTAAATATTGTAAAACTTTGTTTCTTTATGTGGTTGGTATTCTCAATCACTTCTTCTACCGCCGCTGTCGCTGCTGCTCCTGCTCCAGCAGCATTTTCATTCTTCTAGATCTTTCGACACAAATTGACCATGGCGCACTCGCTGATAGGGTCGCTTCGTGCGCGTTCGCCGCACATACTTTTGAGGCAACATTATTGACCGGTACCGTGCTGTGCTACCATTAGTGTTGTGGGCATACGTGTGAAGCTACGCACCAATTGCAACATTCAGGTGTTCAATGCACATTTGACAAAGTTTTCCTAATACTGAGATGATTGGTCTTCGCTTGGAAGCCACGAGCTGGTGGGCCCGCGCTCGAAGGCACATCAAGATTGGTACCGTGGTCACTAATCCTGAGGTCGACGATATGTGCCGCAGACCATACTTCTGCGGGTTGGTACACATGATTTAGAATGCGCGAGAACAATCCGTGCGCCTTCATGTAGCCTTGTTCGGTAGAAATCTCTGTCCTCCTTGGAGGTACGCATAACGTAAACGAAATTTCAGTGTATTTACATTGCCGACCCGGAGATATTGGCACTTAATCTAGCGTTACTGCGAGCTTACCATGGTACAGTGTGCAGACTATCTGATAGGAGACAATGGACAATGTGCCGACAGGCGTGCCTGTGTGTTTACACGTCGCTTTGAGCTGCAATTGAAGCAAGTAAACAACTCCGAGGATATACAGGTTATCCTATCCGTCCAACAACATAGAATCGTCAATGCATACCATTGAGTGTAGCAGGAAGACCTGTTGTTGTCATGAGAGGGCTTACTAGCGCTCATGATATACCAGCTGCACCTTCTTCAACAGGACTTTTCAAAATCCGGACAATAGTTCGGGTTTCCAAGATACTGCAAACTGATTGCCTAGAGTGACAGAGAGAATTTTCTCGATGAATGACCAATATAGACTCTAGTAACCAAATTTTCGCCGAGGAAAACTCGTTCATCGGAGTATGCAATTGGCTACTGTATGGCCTCCTGGAGCTATACGCAGCTCTTTCGGGTCACTTCCGAGCATCAGGGCAACTATGAAGGCACCTAGGCTCTACCAACCGACGAGAAAAAAACTCAATCCGGCAGTTCACTGCTAGGAAGGGTAGGCATTCTCAACCCCGAGAACCAGACTTAGCATGCAACTATAGCGCACGATAGATAAAACAAAAACCACTGGTACACCTATTTTATAGTCTTCCAATAGATTCTGAGCACTTGACCTTCCTTAAAAGCCGTCGAAAGTCCTGCAAAGCAGGAAATCACCGATCCCATCTTTTAGCTACTCATCAATATCTTTCTGAAGAGAGATCATTACAGAGAGGCAAAAAGCTATCATCACTCATACATCTTTGATACCCATCACTATATTTATTGAAGATGTCTTCTCCTGCCCCTACCAAGTACGTCCCTCCGCACAAGCGAGGACTGCAGCCACTGGCAACTCCACCGCCTTCACGCACTCCTTCTCCCCCCTTGTCTTCTTTCCTCCCCTCTCCACCCTCCTCTCCTCCAACTCCTCCACCTTCTCCACCAGTTACTCGTGGATTGAAGGGAAGTTGGCGACTTGGGGCTGCGCCACCATCATCCATCGACAAGGCCCTGCCAAGCTTTGACGATGTCGAGCTCGGCATGGTGTTCCACCTGCCAACTGAAGAGAAGCTCGTCGGATCAAAGATCCACGAGTATGTGAAGGGAACTGGCCAGAATCCCTGGTGTCACCCAGCTGTAGTGGTTGGCAAGAAGGTCGACTCCAAGGGCGAGGAGTGCGTCCAAATCCGCCTGTGCACCACCTTTAACGGCCAAACGGTCACAGAAAGGAAGCCCGCTCAGCAGCGGCGCCTCTTCATACTCGCCGACAATCACCAAGACAACGAGCCACATCTTGGCACAACCCTGGCAAAGATGATTGGCGCCAGGTTTGGGAAGAGAACTTACGTAAACCTGAGCGAAAACTCCGAGTACGACGTCGAATATAGGTATCTCACCTCCTATAACGGCAAGCCTCCAATGCGGTTCGATCACGAATCCGTACAGAAGATCAGGTCGCTATGCCCCTACTGACCTGATCGACAATGTCAAGCCGCCGATGGCTTTATGCCTGAAGGTCACTGACACCACGACAATACCGAGCCGCCGATGGCATAGCCTGAAGGTCCCCGGTAACATACCAGACAATGTCAAGCCACCGATGGCGTTCACGCCTGAAGGTCCCTGACACACCCCCTCGCTGTCTTTGGAGTCTGCTGGTAGAGGACTTCCATCGATAAGCATCGACAACACCGAGCCGCCGTTGGCATCAGCCTGAAGGTCCCCGGTACCATATCACGTCAATGTCAAGCCACCGATGGCGTTTACGCCTGAAGGTCCCTGACACCTCATTTGCCATCTTTGGAGTCTGCTGGCAGAGGACTTCCACTGATGAGCTTCGACAAGCCAAGCCGCGGATGGCATATGCCTGAAGGCCCCTGGCGCCCTTTCCCTTGCCTTCTTTAGAGTCTGCTGGTAGAAGACTTCTATTGATGAGCCGACAATGCCGAGCCGCCGATGGCGAAAGCCTGAAGGTCCCCGGTCCTACATCGCCATCCTTGGAGTCTGCTGGTAGAGGACTTCCACTGATGAGCTTCGACAAGCCAAGCCGCCGATGGTATCTATACCTGAAGGTCCCTGGCACCCTTTACCCCTCGCCGTCCTTGAGGTCTGCTGGTAGAAGACTTTCATTGATGAGCTGACAACACCGAGCCACCGATGGCGCAAGCCTGAAGGTCCCCGGCCACTTTTACGATGGTATGACGGAGTCTGGATCACTGTATGACAACGCGACGGACATGGACTATGGCGAATGGGCGTCTTATCTACGGATCAGGATTGTTGATGATACCCCATGTTGAGTTACGATACCTTATGTTTCGTTTCCTGTTAGCTTTGGATGAATACTTTCGATGCTAGAACGTCGACCTCCCACTTATATCCTTTGGACGCCTGCTTGAACGTCAAATCCCAGTCCCTGTGCTTGTGAAGCTACTGTCATCAACACGATTACCGGTTCTGGACCCGACAGCCAGAACTGACCGTTATACTCTCACAATTTCTCTGACCTCCGATACGAGATGGGTATGTCTGAATAGATTCAACATGCTACACATTATCAAGAGAGAAGTGTAACGGCACTGAGGATACCTATGCAAGCTTGACCTTCCGTCCAGGACGAGGCCGGAACTATTCAATATCAGTCGTTACATTCCAATTCAGACATCAATGGGGCGCAGAATCTTAAAAGACGTACTGTAAGCAATACAACTCCGGCCCAACAAATCCGCAAGAGAGAGAGAGAGCGAAGCTGAACACCCACAGATCAATGCGGCTAGCCTCATCACGTGGTGTCAGCACCACTGCGTACAAACATCCGCCATCTCTTGATACGCTTCTGCAAAGAGTCACATTGCCATGCGCTACGACACAAATGCTTCGTCACTATGCAGTATACATCCTAGGCAAGGAATCTCCCCCAGTCGTCCGTCTTGTCTCCGCGTTCGGCCGCTGCATTCGAGCGGGTGGGGCAACGTCATCGACACTACATGCCTTCCACTACGGGGTTTACGGCGATAACGCCACTTCGTAGGGCACATGTATTGATGCTATAAAACCTACCTACCGCAAGGCTCCCCCTACCAAACATCAACCATCCCATCCCCCTTCTCACAATGACCCTCCCCAAAGCCCCCCTCGGCTCCAACGGCCCCCAAGTCACCCGCCTGGGCTTCGGCCTCATGGGCCTGTCCGTCTTCTACGGCGCCGCGAAGCCCGACAGCGAGCGCCTCGCGCTCCTCGACCAGGCGCACGCGCTCGGTGAGCTATTCTGGGACTCATCGGACATGTACGGCGACAACGAGGACCTTCTGGGAAAATGGTTCGCCGCCAACCCGTCCAAGCGGGCGGACGTATTCCTCGCCACCAAGTTCGCTGTCAAGGAGGGACATGTCATCGACAGCTCGCCCGAGTATGTGAAAGTGGCGTGCGCGAAGAGCTTGAAGCGCTTGGGGGTCGAGACGATCGACTTGTACTATTGTCATCGCGTCGATCAGAAGACGCCGATTGAGAAGACGGTCGCGGCTATGAAGGAGCTGAAGGACGAGGGCAAGATCAGGTACCTTGGTTTGAGCGAAGTTTCGTCCGAGACGCTGAGGCGTGCGCATAAAATCCACGCGATTTCGGCTGTGCAGGTCGAGTACTCGCCGTTCGCGCTGGATATCGAGAGCAAGCAGATCGACCTACTCAAAACTTGCCGCGAACTCGGCGTCGCGGTTGTTGCGTATTCGCCGCTGAACCGCGGCATGTTGGCCGGCGCACTGAAGGGACCTGAGGACTTTGAAGAGGGTGATTTCCGCGCGTTCGCGCCGCGATTCAGCAAGGAGAACTTCCCGAAGAACCTCAAGCTGGTGGATCAGCTGTCGGCGATTGCGGAGAAGAAGAAGGTCACGCCGTCGCAGTTGACGTTGGCGTGGTTGATGGCGCAGGGCCAGGACATATTTCCCATCCCGGGCACCACCAAGTTGGAGCGGTTGAAGGAGAACTTGGGCTCGTTCGATGTCAGGCTTAGTGCGGAGGAGGAGAAGGAAATCAGGAAGGCGGTCGAGGAGGCGGAGGTTGGTGGTGAGAGATATCCTGAGAGCTTCATGAAGATGTGCTATGCAGACACGCCACCCTTGGACGAGTAGAGTACAAGCTCCGGATGGAGACAGACTACATGTGTTCTGGAAGGTCTGTAAAAGTGCTACCAAGTATTGAAAGGTATCATATTGCATTAATACATCAAATGACGCCGATTATGCAAAACTACGTTCAAGATACATCAAGACCCACTTCGCCTTAATAATCGGGCCTGAGAATCACATCCTTCAGGCAGACAACGACGTTCTTGAAGAAGCGCCGCCACTCCAGCGGATCACCACTCGCCTTCACGAATCTAACCTCGTTGTACTCCATGTTCTCATATATGGCCCTTTCAATAAGTATATGTCCATTGAGCCCCTGTCGCCGCCCATCCGCCATCTTCACCCGGATGCTCGCGCAGCCGTTCTCTTCGGCCTGTGATATGTCATGACTTGTGAACGACGGCGCCGGTACACCGAGTCTGTGCAGGGCTTCTAGGAGGAGCGGAATGAGCAGCGATAAAGTACGGGGCGAGATGAAGCGCGCGAGCGAGTGCGAGGGCATAACGTCTGCAAAGTTCCGTGCAGCTTGCGTAAGTGTCATGGGAATGTTCTGGTTCTGGGAGAACTGTGTCATGCTCGGATCTTGCGATAGCATGTCTTGTGTCGAAGGCGGGAGCTGGGACATGACTGGAGCCTGGCCGTGGAACGATTGTTGTGGGCGACCAGTTGCAGGTTGTGAGGCTGAGATACCGTCATGAGAGGCGATACGAGCAGGACGCTCCCAGTCAAAAGGTGTGTCTGCAATTGGCGTCTCGGGTTGTGTGGAAGAAAGCATGTTGATGGCGCTGGATCTTCGAGGATCGGAGTCTATTTCCATGGCGTCTGAGTCTTGAGAGAAACCACGCTGCGACTGTGCTGGCTCGCGTGTGAAGTCAATGCGCAGCTGCGATAACATTTGCGTGGCTAGACCGACTGGGTTCGTGCTTCGCCCGGACGAAGAAAGGTATGGGTTTTTACGTGTAAACCATGGATGTGTACGGATCTCGTCGAGAGTGAAGCGCTTGGCTGGGTCGATTTTCAGCATTCCTCGTAGCAGCGACACTATGTCTGCCGGAAGCTGTTCCCAAAGCTCATCTGTCGTATGTCCTTCGGTCTCAACATACTCCTTGAACTCCTCGCTGCGCATCGTTGGCTCGTCCCAGGGAGTGTTGCCGACTAGTAACACGAATAGCACCACACCACAACTCCAGATGTCGCAGATGTTCGGCATGTATCCCACATCCAGCACGTCTGCTCTCTTGCTTCTACGTCCGCTGACGATCTCGGGTGCGATGTATGGTGGCGATCCACACACTGTGTTGCAGACGCGCAATTGCCCGTCCTTCTTGAATAGCGCTGCGAGCCCGAAGTCGCTCAACTTCAGATCACCCTCTGCACTCAGCAGCACGTTCTCGGGCTTGATGTCTCGATGTGCAACACCCATCGAGTGCATGTATCCAACAGCGCTAACCAATTGTGAGAAGTAGAAATGCGCAATGTCGACTCCAACACCCTCGTCTGCCTCGATCTTGTCAAATAAATCTCCTCCCTCGGCGAGCTCCATGGCTATCCAAGTCCATAGCGTATCTTCTCCAGAGCCTAAGCAGTGGATGATATGTGGGTGCTTCTTCAGGTGTGAATGCAGTATGATCTCCATCTTGATCATCTTGGGCGTGAGCCGGCCTGTCTTAAAGGCATGTTCTTTGTTGATGAATTTGATAGCGATGACTGGCTTGGGTGCGTTTACGGGGACGGCTCTGCGGATGGAAGCGTATGCGCCTTGACCAATGGTTTTGCTGACGAGACGGAAGGGGAGGTTCGTAGGGAGGGGCGCAACCTGACTCTGTGCGGCTGTTAGCTGAAGATCTTTGAGCGTAGATGATTGCCGTCTCGTCTTCGTACGACTCTTGCGCGCGCTGCGCTTGCGACAACTTACTCCAGGCGGCGCGGGGGCCATTGTTATTGTCGATTGAGTTGAGTACACTCTTGCGAGGTAAGATCAGTAGCACTTCTTTGCGACAATATTATCTCCAAGATTCGTATTATGATAAGTACAATTGCTGCCTAGTCACGTCATCGTCCGAGTCACCTCGAGCGCGTCGTTCCAAAAACTGCGCTCGGACCAATCTCCCACGCGACTTCCCGCAGTAACCCAACGCCTGGTCACGTGCCATCCTGTCCTACTTCAGATTTATCTAGACATATCACAACTACTCAACTTCCTCGGCAAGATTCACAAATATATCATAAGCAGCAGATTCATTCGCGAGGGAAGCATACGAAGAAAAGTGGAATAGTGACCCCAATTACCTCAGCTATACATCACACCTTGCTAACCCAACCATCTCCTACAGCTCACCGTACTCATCGTATTTCGAATCAAACAGGCAACACTCTCTGCCCAAGAAGAATTTATATCGCCCAGCCAACACACTGGGCGCTACAACTGCCGTATGGCTTTTGTCGAACCCCGGACATGAGACCTCCAGGTACAATGTTGTCTGATTTGATAGCCCAACCAGGCCACCATGGATTATGTCAAGGCAAGATCTTCCCCCGTACAATTTACGACTCGTATGATCCTTCCGTATCCCTACGCCACTACCTATCCCTAGACACGGACACGAATTCCTGCGCTGCCCGGTGCCGAGTGTACGCCCGTGGCCTTTTTATCAGATCAATAAGACAGCAATGGATCATGTCCTGTCCGGATTTTCGCTGACGTACAATTCTCCACGCTCCGAACCGCCTCTGCACAACCTTAATCCAACAGCATCTCGCCGTATGCTGTTCCCACGTTACGCACGAGAGTGTTTCCCGAGTCATGTCAATATATCGAGTGACATACAGGCTAGCCTATCGCAGGCGTGAAGCCGGAAGGGATCACGGCACTGCATTTGGGTAGTAGTAGATCTCGCAAGCATGAACCCTACCGCCGCACACTCATGTCGATCCCGCTTGGCGCAGCAAACAGCCCAACCTCACCTCACACACGCACCCCTTCCAGCTCGAAAGACGCGCAACGAACACTGTCCATCTCCATACGCCTGCTTGATTCCCCTCTATCCCTACCACATTATCGTCTGCCGCCCAAAACACCCATCCGTTTCACACGCGCGATTCTCTCATCGGTCCGTCACCGCGCGCTTTTTGTTGGCTCGTCCGCTCCTTCGGGTCCTGCAACGGCGCCGAACCACTCCAGCATGAACCCTCGGGCGCCCATCGATCTCACAGCACGATCGCACAACGGGCGCCCCGAAAGCCTGCGGATTTGAGCGCATCGCTGTTCACCGAGGGGCGCGACGAGAGGCTTATTCCTAGTGTGAATGGGGGCTCCCACGCGACGGTCGGATGTGGAACCTTATTTGGCGGATGCACACGAGATGGAAGGGAGTGAGTGAGGGAGTGGTGGTGGGAGATGCAGTGCAGTGGTGATGTATGTATGCATGTCAGTGGAGAACACTTAACCACCGCCCTCCTACACCTCATCAACCCAACCCAACCCACGCACCAGCCTCGCCCATCCCACCCATCCCCCCACCTCCCAATCCGGCCTTCTCACCGTCCCGCCGATCCCAAACCCCCCACCTCTGCCCCAATCCGCGTGCCCCGGAGTCCCCTCCCCTTCGCACCATCACTAAACGCAACAGAAAAAAAATATACTTGCGTTTCTCA